>JAAUYH010204951.1_pt1 | contig 10672 bp, 8 predicted proteins | sample 7278061 | NCBI WGS metagenome assembly JAAUYH01 (sample SAMN14350203, study PRJNA611818) | marine sediment metagenome | isolation source: surface marine sediment (0.6m) | place: French Polynesia: Moorea | collected 2018-08 | reverse complement strand
TGGGTGTCGGTGGCGAAGTTGAGGAACTTCATCGCCGCTTCCTTGTTCGGCGCGCCCTTCGGCATGATGAAGAGGTCGATGTCCCAGACCTGGTTGTCCCAGATGATCTCGAAGGGGCGCTGCTCGACGGCGATGGCATTGAAAACACGCCCGTTGTAAACCGAGGTCATGGCAACCTCGCCGTCGTTCAGCATCTGCGGCGGCTGGGCGCCAGCCTCCCACCAGATCACCTCGCCCTTGATCTTGTCGAGCACGGCGAAGGCCCGGTCGACGCCTTCCGGGGTCGACAGCGTCTCGTAGACGTCCTCGGGCGCCACGCCGTCGGCCATCAGGGCCCACTCGAGATTGACCTTCGGCGCCTTGCGCAGGCCGCGCTTGCCGGGGAACTTCTGGAGATCGAAGAAGTCCTTCAGGGTCGAGGGTTGCTTGCCGGAGAACTTCGACTTGTCGAAGGCCACCACGGTGGACCACACGATCGACGCGATGCCGCATTCGTGCAGCGTGCCCTCGATGAAGTCGTCGGTCGCCGCGGTACCGTCGGGTGCCGCAGGCAGCGAGCCATGGTCGAAAGTCTCCAGAATGCCTTCGTCACAGCCGATCTGGGCGTCGGAAAGCTCGGCGTCGACCAGGTCCCAGGTGACGTTGCCGGCCTCGACCTGGGCGCGCACCTGCGCCAGGCCGCCGTTGTAGTCCTCGGAGTTGACCTTGACCCCGAACTTCTCGGTGAAGGGCTCGTGGTAGGCCTTGATCTGGCTCTTGGTATAGGCGCCGCCCCAGGAGACGACGGTGATCGCGTCCTGAGCCGAAGCCGCTCCGACGAATCCCGCCATGGCGAGGCCGGCGACGGCGCAGCACGTGGTTCTCAACAAATTCTTCATCGCTTCTACTCTCCCTGTAGCGTTTTGCCGGTCGTTCCGGCGGTCGCAAAGCTCCCCCGCTCTTTCTGCTGGACCTCCTGCCCTCACGCGTCGAGCGCCCTGCAGTCCTCCATGGCCCAGCCGACCTTGACCGTGCTGCCCTCCGTGAGGTGGGCGTGGCCCAGGTTGTTGGGCACCTTGACGATGAACTCGTCGTTGCCGGCCAGGTTGACCCTGGTCCGGATATGGTCTCCCAAGTAGATCAGCTCCTCGACGTGCGCCTCGGCGGTGTTGGGGACCTGGCCGTCGGCCGGATCGATGATCACCCTCTCCGGGCGCAGCGACAGGGTGGTGCGCGTCCCGACCCCGCCGATGTTCACGGCCAGCGCTTGCAGCTTGCCGCCGCCGCCCTCGAGCTCGACCTCGCAGCTCGTGCCGTTGAGCGAGGTGACCTGGCCGAAAAGCCGGTTGTTCTCGCCGATGAAGCCGGCCACGAAGGCGTTGTCCGGCTCCTCGTAGAGCGCCGGCGGCGGGGCGAGTTGCTGGATCACGCCGTCGTTGAACACGGCGATGCGGTTGGACATGGTGAGCGCCTCGGACTGGTCGTGGGTGACGTAGACCATGGTCACGCCGAGGTTCTCGTGGATGTGCTTGATCTCGTACTGCATCTCCTCGCGCAGGTTCTTGTCGAGTGCGCCCAGCGGCTCGTCCATCAAGACCAGCTCCGGCTCGAAGACCAGGGCGCGGGCGACCGCGACGCGCTGCTGCTGGCCGCCGGAGAGCTGCGCCGGCCGCCGGTTGCCGAAGCCGCCGAGGCGGACCATCTCGAGCGCGCGCGCGATCTTCTGCTCGACCTCGGACTTGGGCGTGCGCCGGACCTGCAGCGGGAAGGCCAGGTTCTCCGCTACCGTCATGTGCGGGAAGAGGGCGTAGTTCTGGAATACCATGCCGATGCCGCGCTTGTGCGGCGGCACGTTGTTGATCGGGGTGCCGGAGAGATAGATCGCGCCGTGGGTCGGCACCTCGAAGCCGGCCAGCATCATGAGCACGGTGGTCTTGCCCGAGCCCGAGGGCCCCAGCATGGTCAGGAACTCACCGCGGTCGACGTCGAGATTGAGGTCTTTTACGACGAGGGTCTCGCCATCGTAGCTCTTCTGGACGCCCTCAAATCGAACAATGAAGTCTCGGTCCCCAGTCATAAACCTCCACCACCCCCATCCCTAAAGGATGCGGTCAACGTGGCTGTCGAGTTGTCGGCGACGAAACGGGCCGCCTCCCTTGCTTTTTGTTGGGCCTGAGCCTAGCGCAGGTGACAAATCCGTGAAAACACAAATTTGTGCGGTGCTATGGGCCGGGGGACCTGATGGTTAATGGGGCTTCGATCCGGCCCAAAGGCTAGCCCGATTGGGCGGATGACAACCTGACGGCCGTCTATGCTAGTCTGACCGGCGTCGGGGCATCGGGGGTATCTCGGCACGGTTTCGGAAAGGCTCACGCTCGTTCTGATCAGGGACTGGTGCCCTAAGCATGGACACTGATCGCCTCGAAGTGCCGGAGCGTCCCCGCCGCCCCTGCACCTGCGGCCCGGGGCGAATTGGAAGAGCCATCCGAACCCACTCTAATCCCTGGCGGTCTAGGCGCCCTCGGTTCGCTGCGCTGGCCGTCGCCTTGATCGCCATTGGCGCGCTGCTCCCATACCCGCCGGCGGCCCTGGCCGACGGGTTCTTCGACAGGTTCTTCGACGACGAGGACGGCAACCTCGACACCAGCAAGTATCTGAAGAGCGGCGGGATCTTGCCGGTGCCTCTGATCATCACGGAGCCCACCGTCGACAACGGCCTGGGCGTGGCCGGCCTCTATTTCCACGATCCCCACAGCACCAAGCTGCCCTGGGAGGACGATGAGCCGCCGGTAGAAGGTGCCCCCCCGGAGAAGGAGCCGCCGCCGGGAATCTCCGGCCTCGCCGGTCTGATCACCGGGAACGAGAGCTGGGCCGCCGCCGGATTCCACGAAGGCAATTGGTTCAACGACGGGCTGAGAGCCAGGGGAGTGGCGGGCCATGCCTCGCTCAACCTCGCTTTCTACGGCGACAACGCGAATTCGGAGGGCGACGGGCTGGGCTACCAGGTCAGCGGGACCTTTTTTCAGGCCAACCCCCGATTCCGTATCGGCAATATCCCCTTCTACCTCGGCCCCGCGTTCCAGTTGCTCGCCTACGATCTGAGCTTCAACAACGAGGCGAACGATATCTTGCCGGAATTCAAGTCCGAAGCGACCGATTTGGGGCTGGGCGTGATCCTGCAGTACGACACGCGCGACAACACCTTGACCCCGAACCGGGGTACCGATGGCAGAATTCTCTACCGCCGTCATGACGGAACCATAGGAAGTGATTTCGATTACCACCGCGTAGAAGCGGGCAACCGGGCCTATTGGCAGCTGGACGATGACGCGGCCTGGTACCTAGCCTGGCGCGTGAACGGGACCTATACCGACGACGCCCCCTTCTTCCTCCAGCCCTTTGTCGATCTGCGCGGCATCCGCGCGATCCGCTATCAGGACGACGTCGTGCTGCAGACCGACGCGGAGATCCGCTGGCAGTTCCATCCCCGCTGGAGCGTCCTCGGTTTCGTCGGCGTAGGGCAAGCCGGCGATTCACCCAAAGACATGTTCGAAAGCGCGGCCAGGCCCGCCGGCGGCGGCGGCCTGCGCTACCTGCTGGCGCGCGAGTTCGGCCTGCATGTCGGCCTCGACGTGGCGCAGGGGCCGGAGGAGACGATCTTCTACGTCCAGGTCGGGCACGCCTGGGCCCGGGACTAGGGCGACCTGACCCGAGCTCTATTGAATGCCGTGATCCTCGCGATCCGGGGTCCAGCCGGGTTTGTTGATGGCCAAGGCCGCGAACTCGCCCTTTGCGTTTTCGCAGTTCATGGTGCGGCCGGCCAACTCCGCCCGCTTCGTCTCGGCCATGACCTTCTTGAAATTGCCGATCAGCTTCGCGGACTCCTCTTCGTTCGACGCTTCCTTCCTGAGCAGGGCCTCAACGCGTTCGACGAAGGTGCCGACGTTGATCCCGCACGACGCTGCCACGCCGCCGCGCGATCCCGCCTCCGTACTCAGCTCCATGGCGCCCATGTCTCCCGCGGCCGCGACGAATGGCCCAAGACACATCGAGAACCCTGCGACGGCCGCTGCGGTTCCGCGTTTCCTGGTCATGTTCTTCCTCACCCTACCCTCGATGATCCGCTGTCCCTCAATCCGATGGTAGCACCCTCTCGGCATTTGAATACACGCGCGCGACGACTTCCCGTGCGGCGAGCCGGTCGGGGTGATCGCGTGCGGGAACGGCCGCTATCGGCTGTGATTAGGGTCGGAGCGGCGCCATTCGCGCCTCAAGCCGCGCGCTTGAGCTCCAGCTCGGCCCAGATCTCGACCAGCGCGGCAACCAGGCGGTCCATCGCCGCGTCGCTGTGCAGCGGCGTCGGCGTCAGGCGCAGGCGCTCGGTGCCCTTGTCCACGGTCGGATAGTTGATCGGCTGCACGTAGATGCCGTGGCGCGCCATCAGGAGATCGGTGACGCGCCGGCAGAGCACCGGATCGCCGACCAGCACCGGCACGATATGGCTCTGCGACGGCATCACCGGCAGGCCCGCCTCGGCGAGACGCCGCTTCAGAGTGGCCGCGCGTTCCTGATGCCGCTCGCGCTCGGCCTGGCTCTCCTTGAGGTGCTTCACTGAGGCCAGGGCGCCGGCCGCGACGGCGGGCGGCAGGGCCGTGGTGAAGATGAAGCCCGAGGCGTGCGAGCGCACGAAATCCACCATGGCGGCGGAACCGGAGATGTAGCCGCCGAGCACGCCGAAGGCCTTGCCGAGCGTGCCTTCGATGACCGTCAGGCGGTCCATCAGGCCCTCGCGCTCGGCAATGCCGCCGCCGCGCGGGCCATAGAGGCCGACGGCGTGGACCTCGTCGAGATAGGTCATGGCGCCGTGCGCCTCGGCGACGTCGCAGAGCTCGGCGATCGGCGAGATGTCGCCGTCCATCGAATAGACAGATTCGAAGGCCACCAGCTTGGCCCGCCCGGGGTCCAGGTCGCGCATCTTGCGGTCCAGGTCCTCGGGGTCGTTGTGCTTGAAGATGCGCTTGTCGGCGCGGCTGTGGCGGATGCCCTCGATCATCGAGGCGTGGTTCTTCTCGTCCGAGACCACGACGCAGTCCGGCAGGCGGGCGGCGAGGGTGGTGAGGGCCGCCCAGTTCGAAACGTAGCCGGAGGTGAAGAGCAGAGCCGCCTCCTTGCCGTGCAGGTCGGCCAGCTCGCGCTCCAGCAGGACGTGGTAGTGGTTGGTGCCCGAGATGTTGCGCGTGCCGCCGGCGCCGGCGCCGCAGCGGTCGAGGGCGACATGCATGGCCTCGATCACGGCGGAGTTCTGGCCCATGCCCAGGTAGTCGTTGGAGCACCAGACCGTGACGTCCTCGGTGCTCTCGGTGCCGTGCCGCGTGGCCCGCGGGAAGCAGCCGGCCTGGCGCTCCAAGTCGGCGAAGATGCGATAACGCCCCTCGGCCTTCAGGGCGCCAATCTGTTCGGCGAAGAATCGATCGTAGTCCATGGCGGTACCCCGGGTAGTCCCATAAGCCATCAAACGAGCCTATGGTTAATCAAGTCTTAAGCACACCAACGACCGAGCGCCGCTCCCTGCTCATTAAGCTCGTGCCGAGTTGATCTCAGTCAATAGTCTAGCCGGCCCGGGGCCGCGATCCTTGACATAAATCATGCCGAGGAGCGGCCGAAAACCGCCGAATTCAGGCGACCGAGGCCAGTCCCTCGTCCATGACCCAGTCACGGGTATCCGCCAGCGCCCGGCCGAAGGCCTCGAACACCTGCTCGACCTGCTCGGCCGTGATGATCAGCGGCGGGCAGACGGCGATCGTGTCGCCCAGGTTGCGCACGATCAGGCCGTGGGCCTGGGCGCGCGCCGTGAAGTAGCCGCCCACTTGGCCGGCCGGATCGAAGGGCGTCTTCTGGGCCTTGTCGGCGACCAGCTCTGCGGCCCCGACCAGGCCGACGCCGCGCACCTCGCCGACCAGGGGATCGTCCGCGAAGCGGCGCAGACCGGCCTGGAAGCCGTCCATGATGCCGCGCACGTGGCCGACGATGTCGCGCTCCTCGTAGATTTTGAGCGTCTCGGCCGCCACCGCGGCGGCCACCGGATGGCCGGAGTAGGTGAAGCCATGGCCGAGCGTGCCGATCTTCTCGGTGTTGTCGGCGACCGCCGCGTAGATCTCCTCCGAGATCAGCGTCGCCGAGATCGGCACGTACGCCGAGCTCAGCGCCTTGGCCATGGTCATGATGTCCGGCTTGAGGCCGAAGGTCTGCGAGCCCCAGTAATTACCCGTGCGCGCGAAGCCGCAGATCACCTCGTCGGCGATCAGCAGGATGTCGTGCTTCCTCAAGATCGGCTGGATCTTGTCCCAATAGGTCTTGGGCGGGACGATGACGCCGCCGGCGCCCATCATCGGCTCGCCGATGAAGGCGGCGACTGTCTCCGGGCCCTCGTCGAGGATCGTCTGTTCGAGCTCGGCGGCGAGCCGGCTGGCGAAATCCTCCTCGCCCTCGCCGTCGTGCGCGAAGCGGTAGTGATGCGGGCAGCCGGTGTGCAGGATGTTCTGGATCGGCAGGTCGAAGTCCTGGTGATTGTAGGGCAGGCCGGTGAGGCTGGCCGAGGCGATGGTGACGCCGTGATAGCCTTTGATCCGGCTGATGATCTTCTTCTTCTCCGGCCGGCCGCGGGCGTTGTTGTAGTACCAGACCAGCTTGATCGCCGTGTCGTTGGCCTCCGAGCCCGAATTGTTGAAGAAGACCTTGGACATGGGCACCGGCGCCAGCTCGATCAGCTTCTCGGCCAGGTCGATGGCGCTGGGGTGCGACTTGTGGGCGAAGCTGTGCGTGAAGGCGAGCTTGCGCAGCTGATCCGTCGCCGCCTTGATCAGCCGCTCCTCGCCGTAGCCGAGCGCCGTGCACCAAAGGCCGGCCAGGCCTTCGATGTAGCGATTGCCCTGGTCGTCCCAGACGTGCACGCCCTTGCCCTCGGTCAGGATGAAGGGCCCGTCGCGCTCGTGCTTGCGCGCGTTGGTGTAGGGGTGCAGGTGGTAGGCGATGTCCCGGGCCGCCGGCGAATTGGGCCGCTCGCTCATGCCGCTCTCCCGTGAAGATTGAGCCGTTGCGATTCCAAGACGGCAGCCTACCGCGAAGCTCCGAAGCGGGCAAAGCCACGGATCCGTGAGGCATGGCCGGGTTGAGCCGCGAGCATGGCTCGGACCGGCGGCTTCCGCCGGTCCCCGGTCAGGTGACCTCCTCGATGGCGTCGCCTCCGTCCAGCGGCAGGATCCGCATCACGCGGCCGGTCTCCTGCTCGGCCGCCTCCCGGTCGCCGTAGGTCTTCTTGCAGATCGTGATGCCGATCACCGCCTCGGCCGCGCCATCGTCCGAGAAAAGCGGCAGCAAGAGCCGCTCGCCGAATTCCGGCCGGGGCCATTCCTGGTACAGCCGACCCGTCCGCATGGTGATCGCCGGCATCTGGGGGCAGGCGAGGAAATAGCGCGCGACACGGGGATAGGCTTCCGGTTCGACGACCTCGTCCAGGTACTTGCCGACGACCGCCTTTTCGTAGCGCTGTCGCACCTGATCGCCGATCAGGCGATAGCGCAGTCGACCGCCGTCCGGCAGGTAGTCCATGAGCCAGATGTGGGTGAGCACCCTCGCCATCCGTTCCGGCTCGAGATCGGCGCGCCGCGGGGGCCACGCCGCGTCGCCGAGGTCGCGCCAATAGTCGAGCAGACGGCGGGTCTCGGGGTATTCCAAGCACCGGGCCGCCTCGTTTGCGGCGACGCGCCACGAATCGCTGTTTGGCATCCCCTGCTTGTCGTCGGAAGACTCTCGGCCCGCCATCGTTTCTTTGCATTTCGTTCTTCGCGGGAGTTTGTATCACAGCCTGCACGCAACGAAACGACGAAGTTTTCCGGCGCCCGGCCGATCGGCGCGAACCGCCCTCAGGGCTCAGGTGGACAGGAAGTCCTCCAGCCGGGCCAGCGCCTCGGGCAGGTTGCGCCGGCCGAAGCCGACGCGGACGTGACGGTCGCCGGCGTCGTAGATCCCGGCGGGCAGCAACAACACGCTGGCCCGTTCCACCAAGTCGCGGCAGAAATCCGCCGCCCCGCCCTGCAGGAGCTCCACGAAGGCGATCGGTCCGGCCTTCGGGCGCCGCCAGGCGAAGCGTTCGCCCTCGGCCGCGAAAAAGCGGTCCAAGCGGTCCAGATTGGCGGTGACGATCCCCAGGCTGCGCGCGGCGAGGGCGGCGCGGTGTTTGAGCGCGACGCGCGCCAGGAACTCGCTGGGCGCGCTGTTGCAGATGGTCAGGTAGTCCTTGAAGGCCGCCACCTTGCCCAAGAGCTCGCGGTCGCGCGTGGCGATCCAGCCGATGCGCAGGCCCGGCAGACCGTAAGTCTTGGAGAGCACGCCGAGCGAGACCGCCTTTTCGTAAAGGTCGCAGGCGGCCGGCAGGCGGTCTGCCGGGTCGTACTCGAGCTCGCGGTAGACCTCGTCGGAGAACAGCCAGAGGCCGTGCCGGCGCGCCAGCTCGACCACGGCCGCGAAGCGCTCTTGCGGCATGAGGTAGCCGGTCGGGTTGTGCGGGCAGTTCACGACCAGGGCGCGGCTATTGGGCCGGATCGCGGCCTTCAGCCGGTCGGGGTCGAGCGCCCAGCCGTCGGCCGGGTCGGCCGGCCAGTCCGTGACCTCGGCGCCCGCGCCGCGCGCCACCTCCTTGAGCGACTGGTAGCAGGGCGAATGCACGATCGCGTGGTCGCCCGGGCCGAGTAGGCTGTTCATGACCGAGAAGATCGCCTCCTCGGCGCCCGTGTGCACCAGGACGTCGTCGGCTTCCGCCGTCTCGTAGATGCCGGCGATGGCCGTGCGCAGCGCGGGGTCCCCCGCGCTCTCGGTGTAGCCCAGCCAGTGCTCGCCGAAGGCCGCCTCCGCGCCGGGCTCGTAGCTCAAGAGCTCGCCCACGCTCATCGCCTCGCAATCGCTCGAGGAGAGCAGGTATTCGGCGGTGAACTCGTGCCGGGCGAAATAGCGCTCGATCTTGAAGGGCGGCAGCTGCATGGGGTCCTCGCTCCGACCGGCGCAATGTACCCGGTTCGATCGGCAGTGATATCAGCTTTGCGGATGCGCGCCCACGACGCCCTTTCGTGCGAGGGGAACGGCCTATATAGCTTGCGTGACTTTCATCAGGATCCCCCCGGCCTTGCAGACCGAGCCTTCGCCAGTCCGCAGGCGCCCGCTGTTCGGCCTCGACGAGCGGCGGATCGCCTTCATTCTCCTGTTCATCGCGCCGGCCCTCTTCGCCAGCAACATGCTGGTGGCGCGGGCCACCGCGGATAGCGTTCCGCCGGTCGCCCTGGCCTTTTGGCGCTGGGCGATCGCGCTCGCCATCCTGCTGCCCTTCACCGGCCGGGCGCTGTGGCGCGATCGCGCCGCGCTGCGCCGAGAGTGGCCGGATTTGCTCGTGCTCGGCGCGCTCGGCATGGGCGTCTGCGGCGCCTTCGTCTACATCGGGGCCGACACCACGACCGCGACCAACATCGGGCTCATCTACGCCGCCTCGCCCATCCTGATCGTGGTGCTGGCCCGGATCGGTTACCGCGAGCCGCTGTCCGCGCTGCAGGGCCTGGGCGTCGCGATCAGCTTGGTCGGGGTGCTGATCATCGTCGTCCGGGGCGACATCGCGGTGCTCTCGAGTCTCGGCTTCACGGCCGGGGACCTCTGGATCCTGGCGGCGACGACCGGCTGGGCGGTCTACGCCGTGCTGCTGCGCCATCGGCCCAGCGATCTGGCGCCGATGACGCGCTTCGCCGCGATCACGGCGGGCGGCGTCCTGATCCTGCTGCCGTTCCATGTCGGCGAGGCGCTGGCCGGCGAGGTTCCGGCCCTCGATTGGACGACGCTCCTCACCTTCCTGTTCCTCGCCCTGGTGCCGGCGCTCGGCGCCTATCAGGCCTACGGCCGGATCCAGCGGAGCCTGGGGGCGGGGCCGACGAGCCTGCTGATGTACCTGATCCCGCTCTACAACAGTGTCCTGGCCTCTCTGCTTCTAGGCGAGCGGCTCGAGCCTTACCATTTCTTCGGAGCCCTGCTGGTGCTGCCGGGCATCTATCTTGCGACCCGCCGTGCCCCTGCAAGCCGGACAAACACTGCGGATCGTCCCTCGGATGCCGCATAGCCGGCAGATCCAGGACGATTAACCGCAATGTGATTAGTGCAATGCGTTAAGTGGTGCAAACTAGACATCGCGGTGGGGGATGCGCCACCATGGACCTGGTTTACGCGAAGAAGACTCTTAACGACAATTGATGGTCGGTGCTCGAACATCGGGGCCGGGGGAATTGTAGAAGATCGGACGTCCGGAGGTGCCCGCCTTGGGGAGCAGGCGCCGGGGTGCAGAGGCCAGGAAAGTCCGACTCGTGACCAAGCGGAGGGACTTACGTCGATGGCGTGCCGCACGTCCGGCAGCAATGGCGAGCCGTTCACCATAGGGTCTGGGCCGAGCCCTGTCCGCGGGGCTGCCACCGGCTCATCGATATGGCGATAGAACTCGGCGTCGTCCTCGGCGTCGCCTTCGCCTCGGGTGGCGTTCTGGTTCTGATCGTCCTGGCGCAGGCGCGCAACGCGCGCCGCCTCGTCGCGCAGGCCCGGGCGGCGGAGGCGAAGGCCGAGCGCAGCCGGGCGCAGCTCGACGATGCCATCAAGAGCATCTCCCAAG
>JAAUYH010063458.1_pt1 | contig 10672 bp, 7 predicted proteins | sample 7278061 | NCBI WGS metagenome assembly JAAUYH01 (sample SAMN14350203, study PRJNA611818) | marine sediment metagenome | isolation source: surface marine sediment (0.6m) | place: French Polynesia: Moorea | collected 2018-08 | reverse complement strand
GTGTTCCTCGCCGACCCTGACTTCAACGGCACCGACACACCACCCCAGCCCGTCCTGTTCGGCACCGCCGGCTGAACCGCTCCCTCCCAAGCACCAAAAAGGTGCCTGGCACCTTCACCCCGCCAAGGTGCCAGGCACCTTTACCCCCCGCAAGGTGCCAGGCACCTTTTTGGTGCTGGGGGGGAGCGGTTCAGCCGGCGGTGCCGAACAGAACCGGCTGGGGCGGTGTGTCGGTGCCGTTGAAGTCAGGGTCGGCGAGGAACACCATCGCCCCGGTCCGACCCACGATCAGGTCGGCGACATCGGCACCGGGGACCGGTGTGGCCCCCCAGCCGGTTCCGTCCGGGCTGTAGAGGATGATCGAGTCGGGGTCGTAGTCGGACTCCCGGTCCTCGACGAAGCGAGCCGGCTCGTGCCATTTCGAGGCCCAGGCGACGACGCCGTAGGGCCCGGCGTCGATGCCGACCAGCTGGTACCCGTCGGTGTCGAGCTCACCGGCGAGATCGCTCAGGAGCAGCCGATCGGACGACCCGTCCGGATTGGTGCGGATCAGGTCGTTGCTATCGTCTTCGGCCCATCTGACCGAGAACGACGTGCCGTCGGGTAGTGAGGCGCTCTCGCCCGGATAGTCGAAACCCGAGCTCACCGACCGGGTCCAGGTCTCGCCGTCGGGGGAGCTCCAGGTAACGATCCGCTGATCGACTTCCTCTCTCTCGTAAAGGAACGGCTCGCCGACCGTCTCGTCGAACAGGACATCGAAGCCGGAGCCGGTCGAGCGGACATCGATCAGCCAGCCCGTCGATTCGAAGCCGGGATCGATCGATCGCACGACCCCGTCCTCGACCAGGAAGGTGTCGGTCGAACCGCCCCAGGATTCGGGCGGGGTGACACCGAGCTCGGCCCAGGTGATGTGCCGAACATCGCCGGGCTCGGGTTCGTTGAAGTCGCCGTACAGGATGACCTCGCAGCCAGACTCCTGCATCCAGTCGTCGAGCTCGGCCCAAACGCTGGCGCTAGCTTCCTCGGCGGCCATCCACTCCTCGTCGGTGACTTCCTCGCCGGCCTCGGCCCGCCGGGCCAAATCCTCGAAGACTGCCGCCGACTGGTCGAGGTCACGGAGCTCGGTCTCCCGGGCGAACTGCTCGGCCGCACAGACGTGGTACTCCTCACATCCGGGCACGGTGCTCATGTGATCGATGGCGTCTTGTCGACGCTCGTCCCACAGCTGCATCTGCTCTTCTTCCCACTGGCGCAGGATCTCCATCTCCTCGTCGGTCAGGTCCCCTTCGTAGGGAATCGGCGGCTCGTACACCTCCTCTTCGTACTGGGCGTACTGCTCGTCGAAGTAGGTGTTGAAGGCAGCGTTGCACTCGCTCACCTCGTAGACATCAGGCACCCAGGAGAGACCGGTGGCGTCGATGTTGAATATCTCGTCGGCCTCGCGGTCGATGTCGACTCCGTTGTCCTGGGCGAGCGAAATTGCCTCATCCCAGTCGGCGAAGGCCGGCTTGTGGACGACCACGAGATGCTTTCCGTCCTGTTCGGCCGCGTAGGTCTGGAACGAGTAGCCCGGCTCGGCGCTGATCTCGAGGGGCGTCCACGACCAGTTGGCCCCGCCGTCGGTCGAGGTGCCTACCTCGAGCTGGTCGGCCGCGACCGAACCGGTGCTGATCGCATAGAGGATGCCGTCGTTACCGCCCGTCAGCTCGGTCACGAAGCGATCGCCGAACGAACCCGAGCTCCATCGATCGCCGTCCCACGTGTAGAGGGTGTCGGGTCCGTATCGGGGCTGGCGCTCCATCTCCTCCCAGGTCAGCCCGGGGGCCGTGGAGAGCACGTAGTAGATGTCGCCGGCGGTGCCGTTGTGCCAGACGTTGAATCCGCCGGGGCTGGCGTCGGTCTCGATGTTGGTGAACACCAGGGCTGTACCAGGGTCGGGCAGGACGATGTCGGGAAGGTCGCCGGGAGGGGTCGTGGCCAACGCGCTCGTGGCCGCATCGGCGGTTTCGTCGTCGGAGCCATCGCTACCCTCCTCGGCATCCTCGGCGATGCCCTCGGTGGCGACCTGGTCGGGAGTGTCATCACCCTGATTCACGAGGAACGAGGTGAGGCCCGCCACCACGGCGAGAGCCGCCACGGCGGCGGCGACGGTGCGCCGGGTGCGTCGCGACCGGACCCGGTCGGCCACCACATCGACACCTTCGGGCTCGATGTGGATCTCGGCGGTCCGGTCGTGAAGGTGATCTCGGAGGCGATCTTCGAAGTCCATGGTCATTGTCCTCGGATTTCTGTTTCGGTGGGGGGTTCATCGAGCAAGCTGCGGAGCTTGTCGAGGGCGACGGAGAGCCGGCTCTTCACCGTTCCGGATGCGATGCCCAGGGCGTCGGCGGTCTCCTCTGTCGACCAATCGAGCAGGTAGCGGCACACCACGACCGAGCGGTACTTGATGTCGAGCTCGGCGATGGCGGCGTCGAGCTCGACATCGGGGGTGTAGGGGAGGGCAACCCCGTCGTCGGTCCAGGGCAACCGGCGGGCCAGCTTGCGGTGCCAGCTTCGGGCCCAGTTGAGGCCGACCCGGTAGGTCCAGCCCGCCGGGTTGGCGTAGGTGGCGACGTCGGTCCACCGGTCGAAGGCTCGGGTCATGGCCTCGTCGGCGGCCTCGCGGCCCCAGCCGGCGTCGCCCAACGTGGCGCTGAGCGCCCTGACGAGGTCGGGATAGTGAGCGTCGTAGAAGACACTGAACGCGTGGTGTTCGGTGTCGGCGTCCACCGTGACGAACTCGGGATGGGCCACCGCTGGGGCCTGCATTACTGCTTCCACGTCCGATAAACGCCGACGGCGGTCCTTTGGTTCGGTCATTCGGAAAGATTTTCGCCGGTCAATCGGTCGAGGCGGCGGCGGCCGCCGATATCTCGCTGAGGAGCAGGAGGAGGCGAGGGTCGTCGGGGTCGACCACCTGTGCTCGCTCGACGGAGAAGCGGGCCTCCTCGTACCGTTCGGCTCCCAGGTGGACTACGGCCAAGTTGATCAGCGGCTCGCTGCTCGATGGGGCCAAGGTGGCGGCGTGAGTGAGAGCGGCGACGGCACCGGCGTCGTCGCCGCCGAGGGCTCTGGCCACCCCCAGCCGCAGCTGGGACTCCGGATGATTCGGGTCGTCTCGGCCCAGCATCTCGAGGGCATCGAGAGCTTCCCTCAGATGATCTTCGCGGTCGGTCAGGCGGGCTCGGTCGAGCAGAACCGAAGCTTGTTCCGCGCGCAGGGCCGGATCGAGGGGCGATACATCGAGCCCGTCGGCGAGGTGGGCGAGGGCGGCGTCGTGGTCGGGAGCGAGTCGGGAGGCGATGAAGGCGTAGCGGATCGAGTCGGGGCGGAGATCGGCGGCATCGCCGGCGATCGCGGCGTCCCCTCGCTTCTGGGCCGTGTCGACGCGGTGGTCGGCTGCGAGATCCAGCACTCCGGCGCCGGCGGCCACGATCGCGATAGCAAGAGCGGTGGCGCCGAGCGGGCGGGCAACCGCAGTGGGTAGCTCCCAGCCTGGCGGCACGTCGCCGGCCGTGCGGGCGACCAGCAAGCCGCCGACGACCCAGAACGCCGGGTCGAGCTCGGCCAGGGGGAAGAGGAACAACTGTTGGGTCGCATAGGCAATCGCTCCCGCCCCCATGCCGGCATCGAGTCGGTCGCCCTGTCGCAACGCCCGCCAGGCGGCCACGACGACTCCGCCGTGGAGCACGGCCAAGCCGCCTCCCGCCGCCCAACCGCCGGTCAGGGCTGTGTCGAGCAGGGAGTTGTGCGCCCGGTCGGTGATGGCGGTTCGGCCGTGGTCGATCACGTACTGCTGATCGACGAACTCACCGAAAACGATGCGGTAGCCCTCCGGGCCGTAGCCGATAAGCCCGCCGGCATCGGCGTGAACGAAGGCATCGGCACCGACCTGCCATTCGTCGAGGCGGCCCGCCACGACGCCATCGTCGAGATCGGTGAGCGCCCAGAGCCGATCGCCGAGGGGGGTCAGGGCGGCTGCAGCGACGAGGACCGCCGCCACAGCGGCGACGAGTCCCGATCGGATGCGGTCGATCTCGGTCCGGCGGCTGGCGGCTACGACAGCGAAGGCAACGAGCAGGCCGATGACCGCAGCCCGCGCCTGCGACGCTCCGAGCGCGAAGAGGCCCAGGCCGCCGGCAATCCATGCGGCTGACGCGACGCGCCGGCCTCCGATCGACGATCCTGTCGCTCCGATGACGATCGGAACCGTCAGCGCCATCGCCGCGCCCAGGTAGGCGGGCTGACCGAACGGGCCGCCCATGCGGTCGCCGGAGAAGCCGATGTCGAGCGCGTCGATTCCGCCGAGCTCGAGCAAGGTGTAGACGCCGACCAGGGCGGTTCCGGCGGTAGCCGCAATGGCGACGGGCACCCGGGACGACTCCGAACTCGATCCGGCGGCCCAGAACAGGCCGGCCGAGAGAAGCCACACGACGAGGCCGAGGTGCCGGTCGGGAGTGCCGACCAAGGCGTGCCAACGGTCGTCGCTGAATGCGATCCCAGCCAACAGACCAGCGAGGAGCAGCCCCCAGCCCAGCCGGGCCCACGTCGGCCACCACGCCGGCCGGGGCCCATGACCGATCAGAGCAGCGGCGATGACGCCGAATCCGATCGCCGACAGCAGGCCGAAGCGCAAAGGGCCGAAGCGATCCCAACCCCACGGGTCGACGGCGATCAGCGATACCAGGACCACCACGCCGAACCGCATGGGCGCAAGCTAGCGCCTGACCCCATCGGTGCCCGGACGGTGCCTGAATAGCGCTGCTCCGACGATCGAACTTAAACTCGCCGGCACAGCGGAGGAAGGGGGGAGCGGATAGTGACGGCGACGGCGAATGGCACGACGAAGGCCCCCCGAAAGCGCAAGTACAAGCGGGGTTCCTACAAGGCGTACTTCTTCCTCCTGCCGACGTTCATCATCCTCTTCACCTTCGTCTACTTCCCGATCATCGAGTCGTTCCGGCTCAGCCGGAACCGCGTCGCCCCCTTCGGCCACCAGGAGATCCCCGTCGGCTTCGACAACTACAGCCGGCTCCTCCAGAGCAGCGATTTCTGGGACACGGTCAAGGTCTCGCTGTGGTTCATGGTCGGCACGGTGCCGGTCGGTATCGGCCTCGCCGTCATCATCGCCTTGCTACTGGCGTATCCGCTCCGCCGCCTCAACTGGTTCTACCGCACGCTGATCTTCGTGCCGGTCGTCATCTCGAGCGCCATCGCCGGTGTCTTGTTCCGGCTGCTCTACAACCCCGTTGTCGGGTTCTTCAACTACTGGCTCGGACTGATCGGCATCGACGGGCCCAACTGGCTCAACGACACTGGATACGCCCTGGTCGCGGTCACGATCACGGTGGTGTGGCGACAGCTGGGCTTCAACGTGATCATCACCCTGGCGGCGCTCCAGAACATCGACGAGACCCTCTACGAGGCCGCCAAGATCGACGGCGCCGGCACCTTCGCCCGCATTCGCTACGTGACCCTGCCCATGTTGTCGCCCACGCTGTTCTTCCTGACGGTGGTCAACGTGATCATCAGCTTGCAGGCCTTCGGTGAGATCAACATCCTGACCGACGGTGGGCCCGGTCGAGCTACCACGAACCTCGTGTACCAGGTGTTCATCGACGGGTTCGTCGGCACCAGATTCCTGGGGCGGGCCTCGGCCCAGGCGTTCATGCTGGCGATCATGATCATCGCCATCTCGATCATCCAGTTCCGCGGACTCGGGAAGAGGGTGCACTACCAGTGACCGCCGAAGCCATCACCCCCGCCGACACCATGACCGGTACCGAAACCGCGACCGTCAGGCATCCGAAGTCGAAGCGGTTGAAGCTCGGCGACCTACCTGTTCATGCCGCGCTTCTCGCCATCGGCATCGTCATCTCGATCCCGATAGTGATCGCCTTCTTCATCAGCTTCACTCCGCTGCCCGAGCTCGTCGGTCGGGCCGACCCCGAAATCGTCCCCGACGAGTGGACGCTCGACAACTACGACACGGCATGGAACGCGTCGCCGTTCCCCCGGTACATGCTGAACAGCTTCATCCAGACCGGAGTCATCACGGCTGCACAGGTCGTGTTCTCGGTACTCGCCGGCTACGCGTTCGCCATGTTCGACTTCCGCTTCAAGAATGCCCTCTTCGGGCTCGTCATCGGCAGCCTCATCATCCCGTTCGAGTTGACCTTCATCCCGAACTTCGTGTTGATCAGCGACCTCGGCTGGGCCAACACCTACCAGGGCCTCACCGTGCCGTTCCTCGCCAGCGCCTTCGGTGTTTTCATGATGCGCCAGTTCTTCCTGTCGATCCCCCGGGACCTCTACGACGCCGCCAAGATCGATGGCGCCAGCGATATCTACTACCTGTGGCGTGTCATGGTGCCCCTCAGCAAGGGCGCCATCTCCGCCTTCACGATCTTCGCTTTCCTGAGCGCGTGGAATCAGTATCTGTGGCCGCTCATCATCACGAACGAGGAGTCGATGCGGACAGCCCAGATCGGGATACGGTTCTTCTTGGTGAACCAAGAGCGGGCAACGGACTGGGGAGCGATCATGGCCGGGACGGTCATTGTGATGATCCCCACCCTGGTCATCTTCTTGATCGCCCAGAAGCAGCTGGTCAAGGGAATCGCGGCCAGCGGCCTGAAGGGTTAGTTAGAGTCACACTCAACGAGGGAGAGGGAACCCAACAATGAAACGTCTAATGAAACTGATGGCATTGCTGGCGGTGTTCGTTCTGTTCGCAGCCGCATGCGGCAGCGACGACGACGACGACACCAGCACGTCCGGAGACGATGCAGCGACGACAACGGCGGCGCCCGACGACTCGAGCGACGACGAGCCGGAGGAAACGACCACGTTGCCACCGCCCACGGAGGAAGTGACGATCGAGTTCTGGCACGCCATGGCCGACGATCTCGGCGCCGTGGTCGACGAGCTGGTCGATCGCTACAACGCCAGCCAGGACGTCGTGACGGTCAACTCGACGTTCCAGGGCAGCTACGACGACACGTACAACGCCTTGTTGGCTTCGTTCGAGGCAGGTACCGAGCCGAACATCACTCAGAACTTCGACCTCGCAGCCCAGACGATGTTCGACACCGGGCGACTAGTCCCGGCCCATCAGTTGATGGCAGCGGGCGACGCCGACAGTTACCTCGCCGCTCCCCGTGACTACTACTCCGATGCCGACGGCATGGTGGCGCTGGCGTTCAACTCATCGACGCCGATCGTCTACTACAACGAGGACATGTTCACGGCTGCCGGGCTCGACGCCCCGGCCCCGGATTGGAACTTCAGCGATTTCCTCGAGACGTGTGACGCTCTCGAGGCCTCCGGCGTGGAGTTCTGCGTCACGTTCGGCACGGTCGGCTGGTACTTCGAGCAGATCCTGGCCAACAGCGGTGGGCTCTACTTCGACAACGACAACGGCAGAACGGCCCGGGCGACCGAGGTCGAGTTCAACGAGGGTCAGGGTGTCGAGGTGTTCGAGTTCCTCACCGGCCTGATCGCCGATGGTCATGCTCCCAACCTGGGCAGCACCTGGAGCGACACCGACTCGGTGTTCTTCGCCGAAGAGGCGGCGATGATCTTCGACTCGACGTCGGGTGCCCGCGGCTTCCAGGACAACGCCGGCTTCCCCGTGAAGACGGCGTTCATCCCACACAGCGACAGCTCTGATCGCAATGGCGTGGTCATCGGTGGAGCCGCCCTGTGGCTCATCGACTCGGGTGACGAGGCCCAGGATGCGGCGGCATGGGACTTCATGAAGTTCATGACCGAGGCCGACCAGCAGGTCACCTGGCATACCGGTACCGGCTACTTCCCGGTGCTCGCCTCGCTGCAGGACAGCCCGACGGATGAGCTGGCCACCTTCTGGGACGAGAACCCCAACTTCGTGACCGCGATCGAGCAGCTTGCGACCACGAACACCACCAACGCCGACGGCTCGATCAACTACGCCGTGCTCGGTGGACGGGCCGGTCCCTTCCCGGAGATCCGGCGCATCATCGTCGAGGCCTACTCGGCCGTGCTCGACGGTGGCAAGACACCGCAGGAGGCCCTCGACGAGGCTGCCGAACGGGCCAACCAGGCCCTGTCGGACTACAACGCCTTCTTCGAGTGAGCGACGACGGATAGACCGTTAAGACATTGTTGACGAGAGCGGCCGGCGAGGGTTCCTCGCCGGCCGCTTCGCGCTCCCTGCTGTGGGCGGCGCTGGCCGTGCTCGTGTTCCTTGCGAGCTGCGGCGACAGCTCTCCGGCCTCTCCCGATTCCTCGCCGTCCTCACCGCCGACGTCATCCACCGTGTCGACGACGACGAGTCCAGCGCCCGAGTCGACCGAGCCGATCGCCACGACGGCGTCGAGCGCAGAGCCGACGACGACCGAATCGAGCTCGACGCAGCTCGAATCGTTCGACGCCCAGGGGCACCGGGGCGCACGAGGGCTTCAGCCCGAGAGCACGCTGCCCTCCTTCGAGGTGGCACTCGATCTGGGCGTCGACACCCTCGAGTTGGACCTCCACTTCACCGCAGACGGTCAGGTCGTCGTCTGGCACGACCCGACGGTCTCGGATGACAAGTGCGAGTCCACGACCGGCTCGGACGTCGCGCTCGACTCCGCAATAGCGAGCCTGTCCCGGGCCGAGCTCGAGGGAGTCCGATGTGCAAAGAATCCCGACCCGGGCCGATTCCCCGACCAGGCGGCCCTGCCCACTCCGATCGCCGGTGACGACTACTCGATAGTCACGCTCGACGAGCTCTTCGACTTCGTGGTCACCTACTCCGAATCCGACACCAAGACTTCAGAGCAAAGGCAGAACGCCGCGACCGTGCGCTTCAACATCGAGACCAAGCGGCGGCCCGACCAGCCCACCACCATCAACGATGGCTTCGACGGCGAGACGCCCGGCCCGTTCGAGTTGGCGATCCTCGAGGTCGTGGCGTCCCGTGGTCTCGGAGACCGGGTCACGGTCCAATCCTTCGATCACAGGTCTCTGCGGGCCATCCGAACCGTCGACGAATCGATTAGCCTCGCCGCGCTCACCCGCCGAAACGAACCCTTCGATGCCGGCTTCGCCGACTTCGCCCAGATCTGGTCGCCTGACTACCGATCGCTGTCCGCAGCCGGCTTGAATGACGCCCACGATGCCGGAATGCTGGTCGTCCCGTGGACCGTGAACGACACATCGGACATGAACCGACTCATCGACCTCGGAGTCGACGGGCTGATCAGCGACCGCCCGGACCTCCTGACTCGAGAGGTGGCCGCTCGTCTGTGAGGGGACGGCGTTTCGTGGGCGCCCTGGGCGCCGGCGTGGCGATCATGGTCATGGCCCCAGCGTGTTCCAGCGCCGAAGAGGCCGCTCAGATCGATGATCCGCCGGAAGTGAGCGTGGTGGCCGAGGGCCTCGTCAATCCGCTCGGACTGGCCGAGCTGCCCGACGGCGGGATCCTGATCGCCGAGGAGGGCACCGGGGAGTCCGACCTGAGTGCCGGCTTGAGCGTACTCACCACCGACGGTCGGGTCGGAAGGGTCGTCGACGGGCTGCCCAGCGGACGCGACGCCGGGGACCTCTCGGGAGCGCCTCTGGCCGGCGTGTCCCCCGACGGGCAGACCGCATACGTTGCCCACTTCAACTCACCCGGCCTGTTGACGTTTCCCATTCCCGACGAGGGCCTGGAGCCGGCGACCAAGGCCCGACCGGCGCTCCTCCCGGACGAGCTCACTCCGACGATGACGAGGCTCAACGAGGTGTTCCTGACCAACCCGTTCGATCTGGCCTTCGACGCCGACGGCAACCCCGTCGTGACCGACGCCAGCAACAACGGCCTGGCGACCGTCACCGACGAGGGGAGAGCGATGTTCACCCATCGCTTCTCGCCGCTAGAGGACCCACAGCAGGACAGCCTGAAGATCGACGCCGTGCCAACGGGAGTGACCCGCGTGGAGAACGAGTACTACGTCACCCTCACGGGCGGGTGCCCGTATCCGCCCGGCGCCGGGGTCGTCCTGGCCGCCGGCGCCGGCCGCGCCAAGCGTGTGGTCGCTACCGGTCTCAACATGCCGATCGATGTGGAGAGGGGACCCAGCGGGGACATCTGGTTGCTCGAGTTCGCGGAGTTCGAGCGCGGCGCCTCCTGCTTCTCGGGTCAGGGCTACAAGCCGGGAACCGGGCGTCTCAGCCGCCTGGAGGACGACGGTTCCACGACGACCGTCCTCACCGGGCTCGACTTCCCCGGCTCGGTCATCGAAGTGGCGAACGGCGATCTCTACGTCACCGAGATCTTCTCCGGGCGGGTACTGCGGCTGTCCTGGGCGGATCGGCCGGCGATCGAGCCGGCGCGGCCGGTCGCGGCCAGTGAGTGGATTCTCCGCGATGTCGCCGACTCGCGGGGCATCGACTTCGTGCACGGGGCTTTCGAAACCGGTCTGTCCTCGGATCCGACGGCGATGATGGGCGGAGGCCTGTGCTGGATCGACTACGACGCCGACGGTTGGCTCGATCTGTACGCGGTCAACAGCCATGCGCTCGCCGACATCGATCACTGGAACGCACGAGGCGGGCTTCCCCACAACGAGCTCTATCGCAACGACGAGGGCAGCTTCAGTCGCGTCGGGGAGGAGGCCGGCGTCGCAGT
>JAAUYH010053008.1_pt1 | contig 10674 bp, 11 predicted proteins | sample 7278061 | NCBI WGS metagenome assembly JAAUYH01 (sample SAMN14350203, study PRJNA611818) | marine sediment metagenome | isolation source: surface marine sediment (0.6m) | place: French Polynesia: Moorea | collected 2018-08 | reverse complement strand
TAGGGAGACAATGTATTTTTTCTTGGGCATCACACACACCAGATTGATTTGGGTGTTTATAGATTATCGTGTTTTTGTATCCCTCAACTCAAAATTGACAGACTACTAGGTGTTGTTTATTTTCTTCTGTAAAATACTGACAAATAACACTCCATTTATTTTCTGACCAATTCATTGCAGCGATATCATTAGCTGGTATTTTTATTTGTTCTATTAGAGGCACATAGCTATCTGAACCGGATCTATAGTTAGGATTGATAACTATAGCCTTGCCTGTACCCATTTTTAATATTTGGGCAGGTTCTAAAAGGCGACGCGTTTGAAAATTTTCGTTGATAGTGCGAGATTTAACTTTGCCGTAAGTGCGAGATTTAGTTTTTAATTTAATTTCAGTATCTCCTAGTAATCGGCTGAATAGTTCAGCTGATCTATCCTCTTGGGGATTAAAAATAAACTTTGTCCCAGTAGCACCCAAAATAGCTTTAGCATCTTTCTCAGAGTAAGTTTTTTCTAGTTGTGCAATATTTTGAAATCCAAGTATGCCAACGAAACCATCTTCACGAGCTTCGTTAAGTAGTTTAACTAAGTCTGGGAAAATAATAGTCGGCAATTCATCTAGTGCCACAACTAAAGGATCTTTACGGGGAATGACACGAGAGACATTTCGGGCAACAATAATGTTCATGATTGCAGCCAGCAAAGGACTTATAATATCTCTGTTTTTGCGATCGAGGCCAAATATTATCAGCTTTTTGCCATCTAAATCCAGAGGTAAGTTTGTCTCACCACAAAATGCACCGATAAAATCACGCTTCAAAAATCTCTGAAACATCCTTTGAGTGACACCAATTATAGCAGCAGTAGTTTTTGAAGAATCTTTTACACTTATGATTTGGGAAAGAGGACGTGATGTCCAAACCTTTAATTTGTTTTTAGAAGCTAGTTCTAAGCGTTTTGGTAGTTCAGTTAGGGATAATATGGCCTGAGCCATCATTAGATCGCAGTATTTATTATCTCCTGCCAAAGAACCAACTGCTTTAGTTAACAACAAAATCCCTTCAAGTAGAGTTTCTCCAGCATCTTCAAAGAATTTATTGTCACCACCATTACCACTACCAAAGTAAAAATTACGGGTGATAGTTTTAGTTAGTTGTCCAGCGGCAACTGCATCTTCCTCATCACGTAAAAGGTCTAAGGGATTGCAGGTTTTACTTTCTGGGAAGCCAGGGCTAAAAATATTGACTTCATAACCCATCTTTAGAGCAAGAGCGCAAATTCGCTTGGTTTGTGCTGGATATTTGAAATCATAAAGCATAGTTGGAAATCCTTGGCGAATCGCACTAGCCACCAGTGGATCGATTACAGAAAAGGTTTTCCCAGTACCGGGAGCACCAATAACACTTATGCTTCGCTGGGCATCAGGGACATATAAAGTTGGATTCGATGAAAACAATTGTTTTAAAAATTGAATCATGCAATAAATATTTAACTCTTATTAGTTTTTTCGTAATTAAGTACATAGACATAAAAAACCGAGCCAGCCTTTATTAATTAGTTTACTTTTAAAGTCTCTCATGGAGGTCGTCCCAGCCCGCAGGGCTGGGACAAGGCTGGCTCGGTTTTTCCAGTCGGCCTACTTATTAGGTGTTCCAATATATAGAGCAACTGAATTTCTTTCGGGATTCTTAATTTGCCCCCTCGCTTTTCTAGCAGCAGCAGCTTTTTCTTTCGAGCCACCCCAGTAACTAGTAGCAAGTTTACCTTTAGATTTTTGAGAGAAAAATTGTAAGACAAAAACAATCAGTAAGCAACCTAAAATAACTAACCCAGATTGGGATTTTAAAATCTGAATATTAAAATTTGGGAATTGAGTCTCTTGTACTATTTTAGTATCAGTCATAATTCGGAAAAAGTTTGATTTATACGCTGGAATCTATGACCCAAATAACAATATTCATTATGAATAACTTTGAGATGATTATGACTTAAATAATCTTGGTCTAACACATGAGAAAATACTAAACAAGGAAATTTACTATTGACTGATTTAATGATTTTAATAAAATTGATATCTGACTTTTTTGGTAATTTAAAATCATCAACAATATTTAATAGTAAATTAGCTTGATTGTCATACAAAGAATAGAGACAGCCTCCTATGCCACAAAATTTTGATGAGTTATAGTCAAATAAATAAAGGTTATTTATCTGGATATACCTAATTTTTTCAAACTTTATTTTTCCCCTATCTTCAATAGAAGTTATTTTTTGTATGAGAGCAGGGGAGAGATTATCTGTAGCATAATTCCATTTAATATCTTTTTCTTTAGCAACTGGTTTGAACTGGGTAAAAACAATAAAAACCAAGAGAAAAATTACAATGAGAAAAACTAATTTATTTCTACGTACTCTAGTTGAAGTTAAATTAAAGTTCTTTAGAAGAGAATCTATGAGCATTGTTTTGAATCATTGATTTGAGAATATTTGTTAGTAATCTTTTGTCCATAACTCTTTGCTGATTCTCCTGAAGAATTTACAACTTCTGCATCAACAGGAATATCACCAGCAAAATGCATTTGAGCCGCATAATTTGTAAGCCTATCCTCTGTAAGCTTTTCGCCTGTGTACGGATCTATCTTTTGAGATGCATTTTTGAGTAAATTTTTGGTTCTAGCTAGAGCTAATTTTTGCTGCTCAATATCAGAGAAGAACTCTAGCATTTCTGAACTATTGATTGACTCACCTGTATCTAACCTTGAAAGAAAATTTGAACCACCAGGTTTTTCGGAAATTATTGCACGTACTTCAGGATCGTAAGAATGAAATATAGTTCCTAGGGAACGCCCACAATTTCCTTTCAGATCACATAAATAATTACCAAGAAAGTCGTAGTTTTCTTGGGGGTTTACAACTTGATTAAAAGCTTCTACATCAATGCCTGCGATTGTGGTACCTGAACAAGAATCTTGTCTATCGTTAATCAACTCAGCAATATAATTTGTTTGAGAATCTTCTGTTTGGCTAGCTTGAAAAGCGACAACGGAAGGGGCAGACAACACTGGCGCTGAAGGATTTTTAGAGTTATCTTTTACCAAACCTAGAAAAATAGGGTCTGTTTCTCTGTAATCGAGAAAAGGAACTGGGCCAATAAAGTAAGGAGTACATCCTAAATCAACAAAATGGTGCCTCCTACATATCCTGAAAAATAAAGCTTGCTCGGCAGTAGCATCTTTTTCTGAGGTATCCCATACAACTACTTTGAAGGCATCACCGAATGGATGACGGCCAGTAGGTTCTTTACCACCATTAACCCGACCGAGAAATCCTTTGCCACCTTTAACTTTGTTGTACTTACCACTAATCCAAGCTTTGCCGTTAACACTAGGTACACCAGATAATTCAACATGAGCACAATTGTTTTTGCAGGGGACTGAAAAACCTTCCTTGTAACTGCCAGAAACAGTTCGCTTAATCTGTTGTTCTGCAGTACCGAAGGCAATATCTACTCTTCCAAAAGTAGAGCCAACTGCTTTTATTGGACTAGGGAACTGAGTAAAGGGAACTTGATTCAATCCAGGGATACCTGAAATATTTGCAACTTGCCAGTTCTTCCAGACTGCAAGTGGAGTCGATCGCAATCTGGGAATGGAATTAATAGGATATTTGCTAAGGTCTAGAGACTTAAACTTTAGCTTTTTTAATAAAGGAGACTGACGAAGAATATTATTAATTTTAGAATTTCTATTTATTGATAGTTGTTCAGCAAACAAATCATAAATTGGTTTGACCTTGGAAACAGGCATCTTTCCAATATCAGGAATAGCCTCAAGCAAAGTTTCAACTGTTTGAGATTTAATTGGATCAAAACTATCTAAATTTAAAGAATTTAAATCTAAGCCAGTGATACTAAATATTCGGTCTAGAGTGAATCTTTGTAGTTGAAAGACATCTTGTAAATCTCCCAATTTCATGTACTTATCTGGGGTTTGACCAGCACTCCAAGTACGGGATAGGTCATATCCTAGTTGAGATTTGGTTTCCTTAGGAGCGGTAAAACTACCATTTGATGAGATGGGCGGCATTGTAGCAAAAGTAATCTCACTCCAGGACGGTATTTTTGCTCCGTTACTTATAACTGTTGGGATTTTACTTTCACTAATTAATAGTTCTTGATTAGATTGTGAGTAGGCAACACTAATTTTACATGTAATAAAAACAAATATTACTAAAAGTAAGAAGAATAATTTATATTTTATAAATAGTTTTTTCATAATATTACTAACGACCCAGTTCTTGAAGTTTTTCAACTAATTTCATCGAAATTCCAGATTTTTGTGCTGCTTGTTTTATGGTTATTCCGTCACGCACTTGGGTAGAAAAATCAATAATACACTTCCATAGTGGAGAATCTTTTTTAATAAGATTTTGATTTAAGGCTTTAGTTAAGCCCCTATGAATTAAGTTAAATTCTTTTTGTGAAGCGATTATTGAGATTAATTTATTAGTTCTCTTATTAGAATCTGGAACAATTTCAACTGTTTGAATATTATTTTTATTTGATTTTTTCGGAATTATTTGAAATAAATAAATGTTATGTCCTTGAGAATTTTTGGTTACAACAGTCAACAAGGAACTGGATGTTTTTGGCAGTCCCTTAAGATTGATTGGTTTAATTGAGCGTAAATGTAATATATTTGCACCTTCTGTTTGACAAGGACGTCCTAAACCGGATAAACAACCATTACTATCAAGGGAAGCAATACCCGGATTGTCAAACCACACTTTACTGATGATTTCTTCATTAGGGAAAGATAAATTAACCCCATAGCCAGGATCAAGGTTGATGGTAAAAATTTTCTTACCAGTTTTACCTGCAGCTTCTGAGCGAGATATCTGCTCAACAACGCCAAGTCGTAATTCTGCATTAGCTTTTACACCACATCCAAAAAGTAGGATTAGAGTTATTCCAACAAAGGAGAAAATTTTAGTTCTTTTCATGAATCCCTCTAGGAAGTATCCGATTGCGCATTATTCCCTTGAACAAGCCTAGCTTTTGAAAGAATGAAAGAATATTGAGCATGAACTCGATTCTTCTTACATATTTGCGATATTCCACGGATTCTCCCGACAGCAATTCTTCGTACTTGGTACTTGGCATGTTTCTGACAGCGTCGGCTTCCTCCGTATAGCCAAGACCTTCCAAGTGTGAGACGATACTTTGTTGGTCAAGCATATTTGCATTTTTGTCAGAAGTACGCACGTACTCTAAACCTTCCAACAGATTTTCTATATCTTTTGTAAAGCCCATCTCAATTGCATCCTTGCGAAGAATCTATTTGGAAACTTTGGTTGACTGATAATTGAATCTGAGAACCTGGCTTGATAAACCAAATGTCTTTAATGTTGCCAATTTTACTTAATGCTTTTTGATTACGTTCTAGTATTTGTTGGGTTAGGGGAGAAAAACCACCCTCCAAAACTGCCCCCAGAATATTTTTTCGACCACGCCTAACTGACGAAAAGCTAGAGCCACCTAAACTAGAACTACTGGAAAATCGCTCAGAGCGAGGTTGGTTGAGAGTAGCACCAACTTTAGCAAGAGAACCAACAGCAAATATTTCTGCATCGTGCTGAAAAGTCTTCTTGCGTTTATGATTCCAAACAGAAGCAATCAAAGGTTTACCTTGGTCGCCATTCATAGAGATAGTTCCAGGAGGAACAGTATACTCTTGATTGTTGAGTATCATTTGCGTTACGTTACCTTGAACTAAACCTGAATTTTGAACATTTTCAACAGAAAAGATTACTTCGGTATTTTTGGGTAAAACAATTTCATTGTTTACTGTGAAAGGTTGAGTGAGTACAGCAACAAATTTTTTATCATTGTTCTGGGGTTGACTCCAAAATAAAGGAGTCAATAGTTTGGCAGGAATTGTATTACCAACAATAAGGTATTTAGTATTGTTATCCCCATAACCAAGAATCTTAGCTTCTTCTGGAAGTACTGATTCATTACTAGCTGTTTGTGGCGTACAACTTGCGCCAGTATTTTGTGAGGCAATAAGTACTTTTTTGGCTTGAGGAATTTTGTTTTGTTCCTCAACATTTGATACTTCTTCTATAGTTGATTTTGGCTGTTGTGGCTGCCAATCACCACCGTAAGCTCCTAAACGGTTCAACTCCTTCCATCTTTCAATTGGAGGTGTTGGTTTTTCTACTGGAAGATTTGGGATTTTAGCAATTCTTTGAGGACGAGGTTTGTAAATTGGAGGGGGGGGAGGAATTTTATTTCTTGGTTGTATTGGACGTTGTTCTACTTTGGGTTCAATTAGAGGTTCTACTTCAGTTTTAACAGGATTTTTTTTTATTTTACTAACTTTAAATTGATGGGATAATTTTTCATTCTCAATTTTTTTAATATTTCTAACTTGTTCACCTAAAGCTATATTTGCTTTCAAGTCACCTTTTTCTTGTTCGTCTTTATTTTCAGTAACTTTTATAGAGTTTTCTGCTGAAGGTTGTTTTGGTTTCTTTGAAGAAGCTACTTTGGGACTATCAGAAGTAACAGCATGAATAATTAATGCTATTACCAAGAAAATCATACCCATAATTAACCCTACAGACCCAAATTTTGAGAAAGGGTTATTAGAAAATGTATGTTTGGTTTTGTTGGTTCTAGCTTCTTCTAGCTCAAGTAATTCTTCTTGTATTGGAGATAATTTTGGGACATTACCATTACTTTCATCAGTATCACTTTCATCATGTTCAGGTGAATATTCATAACCAAGTAATTCAGTGAGCTTTTTAGCATCCCAGTTCTGTGATTTATTCTCATTTTCTTCTAGAGACTTTTCTTGTGTCATAGATTTTCTTCCTTTAACTCACGAATCGCATAAATCTCTAATCCACTTGAGCGTATATGATTTATTAATAGAGCGATCCCAGTGGAACTTGGAGATTTTTCAGGAGCTTCTACTGCCCTTATAAAAATCTCCTTATTAAAGGGAGTAATATCACCAATATTACTTCTACGGTCAAATATATTTAAGTTAGCAATTACTTTGACTTTCCATTTACCTTCAGATATCTGAATTGGTGGCTGTATGTGAAGTGGTATGAAAACTACCTGAGTTTTTTGATGAAAAACTCCTTGGGGAGTCATTTCAGCTATTAGTTGCAAAAACTGTTTGCGAAAATCAGATGATAGACCAAAAGAAGCTTCCCAAGCAGTAATGCTAACTTTTCCTCTCCCTCCCACAGAGGTAATATCAACTCCTGGATCTAATTTTGTTTTTTTTGAATTTATATTGGAATTGGTTATCGGTATTGTTCCCGACCAATTAAACATCAAAGTCATAGTACTTGATACAAAATGAAGTATTGCTTGAGGGGAACGCTCTTTATTACCTATTGAATTTACTTTTATTGATTCTCCATTAGCTAGCTCTACAAGAGTTGGTACTGGTCTTTTACTTAATCTAAAATAAGAGCTATTAAGTGTAAATAAAAATAATAAATTTATTAAATGTAGTGAGAAAGTAGCAACTGCAAAAATTCCTAATAAATCATTACCAGAATATTTGATAGAGTTTTTAAAAAAATGTAATTTCTTATTACTTTTCACCATGATTTCTTTTTGATTTTTTTCTATTTGAAAATGCCCAATAGTTATATGCAGTTTTCACTACTGTACTTCCTATATTTGTGATTCCATTCAAGATTGATAAACCACCACCTGTTGCCAAACCCACTGATAGCATTGGTGCAAAAAAACCAATGATTGCGGGAAAAAGCATCGGGTCATAAAACGGTGCATTAAACATCATCACCGCTACTAAACCAGAAATGAGATTATAAGAGAGTTTCGCTAAACCTACGGAAAACATTGCAGTTAGCCAACTTATGATTGGTCTTTTAGCCATTGGTAATAAGGAACCACCTACCGCTAATGGGCCTAAAAGAGCAGTTATCAGAAGAGATATTTCAATCATCCATTGGTATCCGTAGCCGATAGTAAATAAAATTATTCTCAAAAAATTTTGAGCTATACTTTGTGGAGTTCTTATAATCTTATTTACAATACCTTTTATTCTTTCGATTGGATTCTCTCTTCTAAATATATTCCATTTTGCAGAGTTAACTATTTTGTCGGCTTCTTTTTGATTGTGCTTGTAACACTCCTTCTGCTGGGTAGGATTGGAAATTTTTTCACATTGTTTCTGGAGTGTTCTAATGGCTTCTGCATCTCCATTTAGCTTCATCACATATTGATAAGCCTCTTGCAGTCTTACACTTGCAACTACAGTATCGAGGACTGTTTGATTAGTAAGGTTAATCATATTCCTCAATCCCATAGTTCCAGAAGCCAGAACCTTCCCATGAGAACCAAGCAAGAGAATTACTATAAGCGGCCAAATTAGTTCTGGAATTGCTTTAGATTCTTCTCCTTCAATTAAAGCTTTGCCAAACTGAATCATAAAAATCAGTAGAGTTCCTACTGCGAACAGAACACCTACGTTTGTGATCGCACCATATAATTGTCCATTAAGGGTTTGCTCCCAAAGATCATCAAATCCTTTAGAAACCCAATCTGCTGCAATTGCAGCATCACTTGCAATGTCTCCTATGTCTTGTCCAAACGTATTTTCGTTGACTGTCTTCTCTTGATTTGCTGTCGCTTGAGCAACAAATATGCCATATCTAAAAATAAAAAATAGCATCAGAAAAGCCTTGCCCTTGAGGTAACAGAAATAATATCGTAAGCTTCACCAACAATTTCTTGTTGATGTTCTTTATTTTGTGAATCTATTGCATTAGAAATATTTGTTAGATTAGCTAATTGCAAATCTTCAGTTACTTTTTCCTGAAGTTCATCATTCCTTATAGCCCCAAGAGTTGCTTCTATTTCTTTGTTTTGATTAGCAATATCCTTGATTACAAATTGAGTAGAAACTCTTTGTTGAGCTTGTTGAGCAGATGAATCAACTTGTTCAATCGCATCTTGTGTTGCTTGCGTTTTTGATATATTTTTTTGCTGACCCTTCTTGCTCAAATTTGCATCAATTATGGCGCGACTTATTTGGCGATCTATTTCATTGGTGACTGGTTCACCTTTATATACTACGTTTTCACTTTCACTAGCAACTTTTTCAACATTTTTTCTAGCTTCATTAATATCAGGAATTCCTAAATCACCTATTGCCTCACTTACAACTTTTTCTAAATTTCCACCTAAATCTTCACTTAAACCTTTGATATCATTTGTTAAAAAATCTCCAAAAAAACTTCCTATCGATTTGACTTGATAACTTAATTCTTCATAAAGTTTTCCTATGGGTGTATTTTTCAAGATTGGGATAGAACTTGCATTAACTTTTTGAATAGTACTTAAAGACAACAATAAAAATACAGTTATCACATATCTCTTCTTAATTTTATTTTTCATATTTTTCATTTACTGCTTATTAATTCTTTGGAAAATTCTGTAATTCCGATAAATTTATCCTCATATTTTTTCAAGGTGGCAGTTCGCCTTTCTTGCTCAATAGGGTTATTGGCAACGATCGCTAAAAGATTAAATGGTGGGTAATAACGAGCAAAGGTAAAAACCCCATTGTGATCCACGAGCCATTGGGAATAAAAACCTTCTTTGCTAGGGAAGAAACTTTCTGTAGCATTGCGACTGATGATTTCTTGTGGGTATTGCAAGATTCTTGTGAAACTAGCTAGAGCAGTGGGCTGAATCCGTCCTATTAGCCGAGTAGTAAGGTTTTGAAGGATTTTCGCTCCACTGGAAGATGCTGCAATCGTATCTGGATCTTGTGCGGATAAAATCACCCTGATTCCGGCTTTGGCTCCGTTGGCACATAATCTACCGACTAATGCCGCAATTGCATCGTATTCAAATAAAATCGGTGACTCATCGATAAAAAATATACTTGCAGGGGACTCTAAAGCTCTGCGCAGGGCTGCGCTGTAAGCGCTCAAACTTAGAATTGCTGCATCGTCATTATTAGATAAATTCCTTAATGCAAATATCAATAACTTAGCTTCGTTACGAAAACTAGAAGGTTGAGATAATGCTTTTCCAACCTTGCTTGACAACCAAAAACGTAGACGGAGTTTTATCTTTTCTAAAACCTCCAGAGAATTACCAGCAGAATCTAACTGCAATCGTTCTTTACTACAAAAACCTAAAAAATCTTTCAAGGTTGGGATACTTAGCCAACTTTGAGAACCAAAGCCATCTACGTAAGCAGCAGCATAGCGATCGCAGATGATTTCATCACTAAAGAATTCTTTCAATGCCAAAGAGATTATTGATCTTATTGTTTCAGTATTTTCATCTTTACCTCCACTACCAATAATCATTGTTAGTAGAGATGTGGCAAGAAAATCTTTGTATTCTTCAAATCTTTCATTTTGTAATTTTGGATCTAAACCAGCCAAGTTTGGAAGCTCAAATAAATTGCTAGATTCTTTACCAATATCGAAATATGCCGCTTCCTCACCCAAAAATTTCGCATAATCAGTAAAAGTGCTTGTTCCGTCTGGTTTTGGGTAATCTAGTAGTCTGTCAATTTTGAGTTGAGGGATACAAAAACACGATAATCTATAAACACCCAAATCAATCTGGTGTGTGTGATGCCCAAGAAAAAATACATTGTCTCCCTA
>JAAUYH010137928.1_pt1 | contig 10675 bp, 8 predicted proteins | sample 7278061 | NCBI WGS metagenome assembly JAAUYH01 (sample SAMN14350203, study PRJNA611818) | marine sediment metagenome | isolation source: surface marine sediment (0.6m) | place: French Polynesia: Moorea | collected 2018-08 | reverse complement strand
GTTGGCAATAACGACAGGTTTACCACCTTCCATGACGGCGACTACAGAATTGGTTGTTCCTAAGTCGATGCCAACTACTTTTCCCATGCGTTTAACAGTCTCCCGATCTTTTCCCCGCTAGTTTTTTATAATATGACTTTATTCATTGTATCTCAGGGTAACTCATCATTAGTGAATAGGGAAGATTCAACAATGTTGATTGTAGAGTAATTGGTTAGTCAACAACTCAAAGATTTTGTTAAGTCTTTAACCACAGAACATTTTTGACCAAAAAATACCCACATGTGCTCAAGACAAAGCACTTTTACAAAGCAGATCTCTACGTAGTGCGGAAACATATCGTCTTAACTGCGATCGCGTAAATTGAATTAGTTTTTAAACCCCAATTTACCTCAAACCGAGCACTCAATACTCAAAACCTTCAGAGCGTGGGACCAATAAAAATTAGGTTGATTCGTAACTTTGCCTGATAATGAAATAAAGATCAAGAAAGTTGCTTATTGTTGAAAGCACACACACCAAAAGATAACAATGAAATCTTCCTTAGTCATTCTCTATCATCGCGAACCCTACGACGAAATAGTAAAAGATGGCAAAATACATTACGTTCAGAAAAAAAGTCCTAATGGGATCGTCCCCACTCTCAAAAGTTTCTTTGCCGACGTCAATCAGGGAACTTGGGTAGCTTGGAAAGAAGTAACTGCTAAGCAGAAAGCCAGCTTTGAACCCAAAGTCAATATTGAAGGAGAAGGCAATTATAATGTGCTGCGTATTCCTTTAGAGGCTAAGCAGGTTAAGCATTTTTATCACATAACTTCTAAAGAAGCTTTTTGGCCAATTCTCCATTCTTTTCCCGATCACTTTACTTCAGAAACTACTGACTGGGAAAACTTCAAACAAATCAATCGCCTCTTTGCCGAAGCAGCCTGTGCCGAAGCAGCAGATGACGCTTTGATTTGGATTCATGATTATAATTTGTGGCTGGTTCCGCAATATATCAGGGAACGAAAACCTGATGCGAGAATTGCTTTTTTCCATCACACGCCTTTCCCTTCTGTGGATGTCTTTAATATTTTGCCCTGGCGAGATGCCATTGTGGAAAGTTTACTCTGTTGCGATATTGTCGGTTTTCATGTTCCTCGTTATTCAGAAAATTTTGTCAATGTAGCTCGTAGTCTTAAACCAGTCAAAGTTCTGAAACAACAACCTGTAGATGGACATATGACTCCCGTGGGAGTTGCCTTGGCTGAACCTGAAATGACTAGCCAGTTGAGTTATAAAGGACAGGTTGTGAATATTGATGCTTTCCCTGTCGGCACTAATCCCCAACATATTCTTAGTGTTTTAGAACAGCCAGAAACTAAAGCCAGATTAGCTCAAATCAAATCAGAACTTCAAGGGCGCAAACTAATCATTGCGGCGGGAAGAGTTGATTATGTCAAAGGTAATCAGGAAAAACTGGAAGCTTTTGATCGTTTACTAGAACGTCGTCCTGATTTACACGGTAAAGTCAATTTTGTGATGACCTGTGTCCAAGCTGCTGCGGGGATGCGCATTTACAAGACTGCTCAAAGTAAAATTGAACAGTTAGTAGGTAACATTAATGGTCGCTATGGGAAATTGGACTGGATGCCAATTCTGCTATTTACGCAACCGATACCTCTACCTCATTTGCTGGCATATTACAAAGCTGCGGATATTTGTTGGACTACACCTTTGCGTGATGGTTTAAATTTAGTCGCTAAAGAATATGTGGTGGCTCATGGCGGCAAAGATGGAGTTTTAGTTTTGTCGGAATTTGTGGGAGCTGCGGTGGAGTTACCAGAGGCAATTTTAACTAATCCCTATTCTCTGAAGCGGATGGATAACGCGATCGAGGAAGCTTTAGCTATGTCACCAGAAGAGCAAGAACAACGGATGTCGAAAATGTATCAAACTGTCACTGATTATGATGTGAAGTATTGGGCAGATCGCCTTTTGGATCAGTTTAAAAATCTCAAGCATGAAACAGTTAGTGAGTAATTTTAAGGTGGGCAAGCTCCCACCTTCCCTTTAATTTATGATTGCTAATGAGTTAAAGAATTAGAATCTTTATCGATAAAGCGGAAAAAGCTAAGAGCTAATAGCTTCAAGCTTATCCCGAAACAATTATAAATTCTAATCTGGTTGTAACTCATCAAGAATAACGAAACGAACATGATTAACGGCTAGTTCTCCGAGGGCAATAGTTTCTTTCTCGACGGGTTTGCCTTCGCTCACAAGTCTTTCAAAAGTGACACCCCTTCCCATCTCAGCATGATACCAAGATAATCCCATAAAAAATCTTGTGGGATAGGGTCCTCCCTCAAAAATATCATCAGGGTTAGACTCCATCGGCAACCAACCGATACCAGGGAGATAAAACTCCATCCAGACATGATTGAAGTCGGGATACAGAGGAATATTGCGTTTTTCTGATTCCAAAGGACATTTATAACGTCCTACGGTACGACAAGGAATCTTATTCAGACGACATAATGCAAGTAGCAATCCTAAATATTCACCACAAGAACCAACTCCGCGCCTAATTACAATGTCTGGAGTGTCAATGTGGGGTTTAATCCCGTAGCTGAGTTTATCGTAAACATAGTTGCGAATACTGTAGATTTTTCTGAGTAAATTGGTTTCTCTGGCGATCGCATCTTGAGCGGCTTGACGAATAATCTCTGTATCCATTGCCAGATTATCGTTATCTATCAGATATTGTTCGGGGAAATCAGCGGGTAATTCAGGGAGTTTTTCACAATCGTGGGGTGTTAGCTGATATTTGATACTCCAGACTTCGACAATCGCTTTCCAGCCAAAGATATAGCGTTCGCTGGTTTTAAAATTATCGAATTTAAAAACGGCGATTCTTTGACCATTTTCTTCTTCTTCGATGAAAGGTAAGCCAATTGCTGTTACTGACTTGATTTTCTGACGATCTGTTTCTGCTGGCAGCGCAATGCGCCATTCTAAATCTTTGAGTTCAATAGATTCGAGCGGTTCGATTTCTTCGACATAGGACATTTCTACCAAATATCCATTGGAGAGGGCATAGTTTTTATCTTGGTAATATTTAAAATAAAGAGGATGAATAAAAGTGCGATCGCGATATTGTAGTTCATGGTTAGGATTAGCATTGGGGTTATCCCTAATATATGCTTCCTGATCTGCATAGGAAACATATAAGATCTCTTCATTAGTTTCGCGATTGAGGTGGAACGTCAAACCTGTTGGAGAGTCAAAAGGAGTTAAGACATTAAAAATCACTTCTCCTGTGGCTCTTTCTAAGCAATAGACAGTTTGTTCGAGGGTATCGGTAAGCCAGATTGTTTCTTCTTGGACGGCAATATTTTCAATCCCGATCCCTGGAGCATAAAAATGAGTAATTTGTTTCTTGGTATTCCGATTGTAAATTAAGATCTCTCCTGTTTTCTGACAGGTAATGTAAACAGTAGAATTCCAGATCGCAATTCCATTCGCAGGATAGTCAAGACGGGTAAATAATTGCGGAGTAAAAGTGTAATCTCCTAAAGAACAAAAATAAACATTCTCGTTATTGGTAAACCAGAGAGTATTATCCGCGCTCACACCACTGCTAGCTTCACTGATCGCAATCCCCGTAACTCCGATAAAATCTTCTGTATTCTTTGAGTTTAAGATGACGCTGTTGTGAGTAATTGGATCAATTTCTAGTAAATAACCATTGCGAGAATCTATCGCCCAGAGTTTGTCACCACAAGAAGCTATACCGTAGATAGCGCTAGCAGCAATGGGGTTGATCGTGTTACTTGGCATGACAAAAGAACTATTGGAGCTAAAAATTATTAGTTTACATTAATCTGTCCCATCTTACGTTAAAGCTCGCAATGAACAATCTACACGACTTGGCAAAATTAAAGTAATGGTGAGGGGTTTGGAGAAGTAGAAAGAGATGAAGGAGATTGGGGAAATATCTATCACCTAAGTATCTCAGCAACATTGTTTACATCTTTTTTCCCTCATTACTCGGCTAAAGTACGCCGACTTCCGCTCGAAGGCGCAGAGTCGAGATCCTTCGGATAGGGCTGCTCCTGCGGGCGGGAATGGGGGCTCAAATAAAAGCGGTGCACCAAACTATGCGGTGCTTGTACCCATCGCATTTGGGTATAAACGACCCCGTCGGGGTTTCCTCGAAAGACAGCCCCTCACCAAGAGACAAGATTAACTAGTGATACGAATTCATCAATCACTCTTTAGCCCCCATCCCGGAGCTTCTCAGCGCAAGCGCAAGCATACAGGTTAATTTATTTGACACAGCTACTTAACAATAATTTTAAAGATACCTAGAAAAATTCTGAAGCTCTTTAATCTTGACATTAATCTTGCCATCTATAATGTTATTTTTCGCGATAAATTTTACCATTTTTGAGAATTCAAGTATTTTTACATTTTGTATAACTTCAATAAATTATTATTTAACATTGATCACTAAAAGAAAAAAAATAGCAATCAAGAGTTACAATTATAATTAAGGTATAAGGTATCTTTTTCAATTTTTATTTTAAATTTCCCAGACGATGAAACTTTACTTAAATTTATTGTCGATATTTCTTGGTATTTTTGCTATTTCAAGTTTAGCTATGGCAGAAATCCCTACTACAGAAATCGCTGCACCAGAAAGCATAGAAAATATCTCTTCAAGCTCTGCTTCCGGGACTTCGCAACTCTCTGACGAAGGAAAGAACCCTGAAGTGCAGAACACTAGCGATACCGAGCCCATGAAAGCAGAAGAGTCAACAGAAACCACCGCTGCAGAAGAATCAAAAAATAATCCAGTATTTGTCCAATGTCCAGTTACAGAATTAGTCATAGACTCAGCACCAATTCTACAAGCTGATGCGGAGAAAGATGCTAAGAAAATAGTTACAGATTCAGACATTAATCTAGAAATTTCCTATGAAGAATTAATTGCAGATTTCGAAACTATAAACTCAGAAAGCAGCAAAGCTGATCCCTCTTATGTAGCAACAACAGCCGAAGAGTTGTTAACAGAATCCCCGTCCATAAATGAATCTAAGACTCAAGATATAGAACCTGAAGAAGTAGTGGTTGAATCTTCTTCAACAGCAGAAACTCAAATAGAGGAGACAGAAGAATTTAAATACAGCATTGATTGTCTGAATCCTAAAAAATATGCCTATTACCAAAGGTTATCAATAGCAGATAACTTATATAGAGCAGGAAACAAACTATCTGCTGCCCGAATATATCGAGGAGAAAAAGAAGCTTGGGATAGAGAACTAAATCCTATTAAACCTCTTCCTGAAGCTAACTACGATCCAACAAAACTGAGTGCTGGCGGTGCAGTTTATTGGCGTATTTACCAAGAAGGAAAACAACAAGAACTTGAAAGCAAAATTTTAACTCCTCTTAAGTTATTAGTTGCCTCAGAACCGGAATTTATTCCTGGTCATCTAAGTTATGCAGAATCACTTTTAGCTTATGAAAAAGAGGAAGAATCATTAGAAGTATTAGAAAATGCTACTAGTCTCTATCCTCAAGATAGCAAGTTGCTACGGGCAAAAATTGCAGCGGATATTCGAAGCGACAAATGGCTTGATGCCTCTATTTCAGCGCGCCAATTTGCCTTATTTAATCCCCAACTTCCTGAAGCAACAGAATTTACTCAGTTAGCCGATGAATATTTAGACGAATTTAAAAGTGATATTCGAGAACAATTAGCTTTTAGTGCCATAGGAAATGTCATTACTGGGGCTGTAGGTTTTGCTCTGACGGGAAATATTTTTGGTCCTATTTCTGCCATAGATACTACCGTGATGCTTTTACAGGGAGAGTCTAGTCTAGGAGAGCGGTTTTCAAAACGAGCCCAGAAACAGTTACCGATGGTGGAAAATGAAGCCGTGCTTAATTATGTTCGAGAAGTTGGCAATAAAGTAGCTGCAGCCTCAGGTAGAGATGAGTTTGAGTATGAATTTCATGTAGTGATGGCAGACAATATCAATGCTTTTGCTTTACCTGGGGGCAAAATATTCATCAACCTGGGAGTAATTATGAATACCGAATCCGAAGCGGAATTAGCTGGATTATTAGCCCATGAAATTGCTCATGCTGTTTTATCCCACGGTTTTCAATTGGCGACTAGGGGAAGTCTCACTGCTAATGTCACCCAATATATTCCCTATATCGGAGGGACTGCGGGCAATTTGATTGTGATGAACTATAGCCGAGATATGGAAAAACAAGCCGATATCTATGGGACAAGAATTTTAGTGGCGTCTGATTATGCTGCGGATGGAGTAAGGGACTTAATGGCAAAATTACAACAATTGAACGAACAAGACGAAGATCACGTCGAACCTCCTGCATGGCTTTCTACTCACCCAAATACGAAAGAAAGGGTACGTTATATGGAAGAGCTAATAGTTAGTGATAGTCTTAATCGTTATGCCTATGAAGGCGTAGAGAGACATTATCAGATTAAACAATTAGCCAAAAAATTATGGCAAGAATATGAGAAAGAACAGGCAGCGAAAGGAGAAAACGAGTATTATCATTGATGTGAATTGGTGATATTCATATTAATTGAAATTCTTTGACTGGTTCGAAATAAATGTATAGTTTTTCTCGGGCTCATTAGTTAAAAAATTTGTCGGTTTTAGAGAATTGGAGATTACAGTGTCCCCATTTGACCTGTCTTTGTGGGACTTATCCTATCTCGGTGGGATGATAATCTTCGAATCGGGATAATAAGGGCAAACACGCTCTCTTAGGGATTGGGAAATACAAGCGTCATTCTTTCTCCAGTCACTGATTGTCAGTGCCAATAGGATCGCTACATCTCTAGAATTACTCCTAGATTATATTTCAATCTTGATTGCAAACTGATAAAATTAGAAGTTCTGAGTACTCAAAATATAGTGAGACTATTATAGATAGATCCCCATAGGAGAAGATATGTCAAAGCGTGTACCTGTAGTTCTAAATGAAAACATTGCCAAATTAGGCAAAAATGGCGACTTAGTAGATGTTGCACCTGGTTATGCTCGTAATTTTTTACTGCCTAAAGGGTTAGCGACTATTGCTACTCCAGGAATCATCAAGCAAGTCGAGCAACGAAGAGAAAAAGAAAGACTACGTAAATTAGCAGAAAAACAAGAGGCAGAAGATAGAAAAACTGCACTCAAAACCATTGGGCGGTTGGTTATTCGCAAACAAGTGGGAGAAGCTAATGCCATTTTTGGTACCGTAACAGCTCAAGAAGTAGCAGATCTGATCAAAGAAAAAGCTATGCTAGACGTGGATAAAAGAGGAATCAATGTTCCTGATATTGGTATTACTGGAGAGTATCAGGTAGAAGTCAAATTACATCCTGAAGTAACTGCTACTGTTGATATTGAAGTTGCTGCTTTGTAGAATTTACTTTACTAGGAATTAGGGGCTGGGGATTTCCCTGGTTCCTGGTTTCTGGCTCCTCAATTATCTGTTTGGCAATTGTGATTCTCAATTTCTGAGCAGTATTCTCTTGAGTTACATTTTGAAAGAAGATCACGGCAATCAATAATAGGAAAGCCGTAGATAATCGATTAGTAAAATTATTCGTAGTGTTTGACATCAATAGTTCTCCTCAAATACCTTCCTTGTCTAATAAGATCATGGGATATATAGGTGAAATTTCGGATAGTATTCCACCTGATAAATTGTCACACTCTGCTAACATCAAAGATTTTGGATAGGATAGGGGTTGCTGATTTCAAGAAAATCTATGAATTTGTTAGAAAGCTTCAAAATGGCAGTTGCGACCTTGGCTGCTAACAAAATGCGTAGTAGCCTAACCATGTTGGGAATTGTGATCGGCAATGCTTCTGTAATTGGAATGGTGGGAATTGGGCAGGGAGCACAAAAACTGGCTCAGCAGCAGTTTGAGTCTTTAGGGCCCAATGTATTATTCATTGTTCCTGGTTCCGAAGAGAGTAGGCGTACTCGTTTCGATTTACCTAAAACTCTAGTCCTCAAAGATGCTTTTGCGATCGCCAAACAAGTACCGACGGTAACAGCAGTGGCACCCCAGATTAATTCTAAGCAGTTAATTACCCATCGCGATCGCAATGCTAATGAGTTGATTGTGGGTACTACCCCAGAGTTTTTAACGGTGAGAAGTTTTTCAGTTACCAGTGGTAGATTTTTTACCGAGATCGCTCTCAAACGGAATCAAAGAGTAGCAATCTTAGGCCCCGAGATCGCGGATAAATTATTTCCGCAACAAGATCCAGTAGGCCAACAAATTCGGATTAAAGATATTAGCTTTGAAGTAATTGGCATTATGGAAGCCAAGGGTACTTTTTTGGGAACAAATCAAGATACTAATGTTTATATTCCTTTGACCACAATGGCAAATCAGATCGTAGGTAGTGATTCTCCCTATGGAACGGAGGTGAATTTTATTGCGGTTACGGCGAGAAATCAAGACAGTATTCGGGCTGCTAAATTCCAAATCGAAAACCTCTTACGTCTGCGCCATAAAATTGTCGGGGAAGATGATTTTACGGTACGAACCCAAAAAGATATCCTCGATGTGATTGGTACAGTAACTAATGCTTTGACCGTCTTACTAGCAGCGATCTCGGGAATATCCCTCTTGGTTGGCGGCATTGGCGTGATGAATATTATGTTGGTTTCTGTCACCGAACGGACTCAAGAAATTGGTTTACGCAAAGCTGTCGGAGCCAAAGAAGGCGATATCTTACAACAGTTTCTGATCGAGGCAACTATTCTTTCTGTCTTAGGCGGCGTGATCGGCACAGCGATTGGGGTTACTCTGATTGTCGGAGTAGGCTTAATTTCTCCTTTAGCGGCTATTGTATCTCCTGTCGCGATTATGGTTGCTGTAACCGTATCAGGCGCGATCGGTTTATTTTTTGGCGTGATCCCAGCCAGAACTGCGGCCAAACTTGATCCGATAGTTGCCTTAAGAGCAGCTTGAGCGATCGTTGATTATCTGAAAAAAACTTTAGAACTTATCGCTGGAAGCTTATAATCTAAACGCACACAAATCAGCCCAATCAAGTATTTTAAGAACTTTATGTCTTGGCAACGTTCTGATAATCGTCAACTAGATAGTCTGCGCCCCCATAGTTTCCAACTAGATTTTACCTCTACACCTCTAGCATCCGTCCTAACCACCAGTGGCCAAACCAAAGTATTATGCACTGCTAGCGTTGAACCTGGAGTTCCTCGTTTTCTACTAGATAGTGGACAGGGATGGTTAACCGCAGAATATCGAATGTTACCTGGGGCAACCGCACCCCGTCATCGCCGAGAATATCTGAAGTTATCAGGACGCACCCAAGAGATTCAAAGATTAATTGGACGCAGTCTCAGAGCCGCGATCGATTTAAAATTGCTGGGGGAAAGAACTATTACCATCGATGCCGATGTCTTACAAGCTGATGCCGGAACTCGTACTGCAGCGATTACAGGAGGTTATGTGGCATTAGCCCATGCAGTTAAAAAACTTCTGCAGCAAGAGGAATTAGAGCAATCTCCCCTTCTCGAACCAGTAGCAGCAATATCTGTGGGATTAATCGCAGGCTCTCCTGTTCTCGATCTTGACTATTCAGAAGATGTGGCTGCGGATGTGGATTTTAATGTAGTCATGAATGGAAACTTAAATTTGATCGAAGTTCAAGGTACGGCTGAATTAGGAAGTTTTTCCCGTCAACAAATGAATCAAATGTTAGATTTTGCAGAGAAGGGGATTAAAGAATTAATCGCAGCTCAAGCAGCAATTCTCGCTTAATTAGGTTTTGTGGTACCGGGATGGGAGAAGTGTTTAATCTATCTAATAAGTTATTCAATTAGGCTATGTTCATCTATTATCATTAAACCCAAATAATTAATAATTTCTCTGTAATTATTGTTAAATAAGGGTTATAACTTTTTTCTTATATCGAAATCAGGTAATTATGATAATCTTTGGATAATTTAGAGTAAGCAAGAAAAAGCACTATGTCAGTAGGTAATGAACCCTCAGAAATTCTAGAACAACGTCTTTTTTATAAAGGTCGTAAATTCGATTATGAAGTTGTAAAATTGCGCCTACCTAATGGCATTGAAGGACATTGGGAATGTGTTCGTCATCCCGGTGGTGCTTTAGCTGTACCTGTTACTAATGATGGAAAATTTGTATTGGTCAAACAATATCGCTTCACTGTTAAGGGTAGATTGTTAGAGTTTCCTGCGGGGACAGTAGAATCCCATGAAGACCCGGCAGAGACAATTAAGCGAGAAATTGAAGAAGAGACTGGTTATCGTGCTGGTAAATGGCAAGATTTAGGTAAATTTATTCTTGCTCCTGGTTATTCTGATGAATATATTTATGCTTATCTGGCACAAGATTTAGAAAAATTAGCCAATCCTCCGCAACAGGATGAGGACGAGGATATTGAAGTAGTCTTAATGAGTGAGGAGGAGTTAGAGGCGGCAATCTTAGCCGGTGAACCTATAGATGCCAAATCCATTTGTAGTTTTTATATGGCGAGAGCTGTTTTAAGAAGTAATGAGGAATAAGTAATGAGTAACTAAGCAAAGTTATTCCTCTCTTTCCCTAAAACCTAACTCCCAACTCCTAACCCCTAGGGCGTGTTTTCAAACT
>JAAUYH010246541.1_pt1 | contig 10676 bp, 6 predicted proteins | sample 7278061 | NCBI WGS metagenome assembly JAAUYH01 (sample SAMN14350203, study PRJNA611818) | marine sediment metagenome | isolation source: surface marine sediment (0.6m) | place: French Polynesia: Moorea | collected 2018-08 | reverse complement strand
GTTCGATGGTGATGGTTTATGGTTGATACCGCCTTTTTGACACTGCACGCCTATTGGCGAAGTGTACGCGATTTATAATGCGTCAGCCGTCTTAGTAATGCTGTGAACATAGATAAAATTACATCGAAGTAATTTCTTACTGGTTTGATGAAAACATGATTTGCAATGAACTGCCTTGATAGCCAGATCTACATGTTTTTGTACACGCGGTACTGCGCACGGGTCCAGAGTATCCTTAAATATGTGGAAACAAAATGTGTACTTTATTTTTCAATAAATACAATCATTCAGTATCAAACTCTTGATTCTTTTCGGCAGCAGCAAGGTTTGGAAAATTCAGTATGACGTATAAGTTGGATTTATTATACGCATAATACGCATTTATTCGCCGCAGCAAAGCAGCGTAAGGAGCATGATCTCGGAAGACCTACATAATGGAACTGCTTCTATGAACTATCGCCTACACGGCCTGCATTGTTTCCACCGTACCGACACCGCCGCATTGATGAATGCCGAAAAAGCTGTCGTCGAACGGCTTTCATCACAGCGGAGCGCCGACGCATGCAGTGCCCATGCTATACTGTACGGCCGCGAACGGCACTGCGCATGTGTGGAATCGGTACCGGCAGCGAGTAGCTCGCGACAACAAGATAGCAAAATGAATCAGATATCTTTGAGAAACGGCATGTCTCACACTGCCGGTATACATCTAGATTTTTACAAGTTAAATTTGCTGCAGGCCTTTTTCACCCAATTTAACAGTTCAAGGCCTCCGAGCTAAGGCTGGGAGACTTTCAGTTTTCTCACAGGACAAAAAAATCTACATCATACTCTCTTGTGGCGTCATCAACGTTGGTTACCGTTAGGCCGCTAACTTTATCGCATAATATCTGCTGCAGTGTTAGGAAATTTGGAGAAAACAAGGAATGTAGATGTTGAACTCCGCGAAAAGCAGAAGCGTCGAGAAAATAGAAGAAAGAAAGCTTTGCAAAGTAAGTTGGAAAAGAGTCAGTTTTGAACGATTAAAATGATTGGATAGAACTGAGCAGCAATTTATTCGAAACTGATTTCAATAAATATAAGAGTTCAAGAGATTTTTCATAGTTCAGCGTACTTGACAATAGAATGAATTTAAGGGGAGAATTTTTCTGCACAAAATGCTCATTCGAAAAGTCAGCCAACGCATTGAGCGAAATTCAATGGATCCGAAGCTTCAAGATAAGCTACCTTAATTGTTAAAAGGTTGTGTGCAAAGTGGGATTCAGTTTCGAGAAGAAGACAGATTCAGATAGAATTTGGAAAAAACACTCAGTAAATTTTTGCACTATAATGTACGATCCTTTCCTCGATCTGTTCTTCTCGCATTCGATATCGAAGGCTAGCTTTCAAAACTTCCTTACACAGATGAACAGGGTCCTCTACTGCATGAGCTTGCGTCCAGGTTCTATAAATGGTTTCTGTTGCAGATATTATGCGATTTCATATTTTGTTGTGGTAGGATCGCTTCTTTTAACACAATTAATGCAAAAGTTTAGTGAAACAAAAGAGTTTAGATTGTCTGCTCTTCTAATAATGATACTGGTGCTTCGCATACAGTTCATTGAAATAACTTGAAAAGACCTTTGTCGACATCCTGCTCGAAATTCAGAACATTCTTGGAGTGTTTCAACGGAATTCGATACACCTTCGATAGAACGACTACAATTATTTCATAACACATTTTTATTTACCGGAATCACGGAGTTTTTTGAGGTTTGTTTCGACTCATGAACTGGGAATATAGCTGAGGGGAATCATCCTCAATAGGTTTCCGATAAAGCTAATTTCGTATTCTGGTTTGCTTCGTAACAAAAATAAATTAGGGTCAAGGTTAATACGTTACTATAAGTGTAGAATTAACCTCTGCAATTCACATGGCCAGATATCTGTTGCGCTTCGTTTGGCAACTCATTCTGGATATACAAAGATATGTACAACTCACAGAGGGTATTATTGAAAGAATTGTTGTACCAGGAAGTTAAGCGCTTTCAGTTATTTAGACAACAATCCGCAAATTGACAAATTTCAAATGAGAGAAGAAAGTATATCGCCATCAAAGAGCGCTAATTAAATAAAAAATCTTCGATTTCTAAAGCAATGCTCTCCAATCTTTTGAGAATGACTATGCCAGAGTTGCTTCGCACCATTAATGTGTACGAATTCAGAAGGACTATGGTTTGATGGCTCTATGGAATGTGTCTGCTATAGCATATTGAAAGATTACGGAATCTCCCCATTTGACTCTTTGTTCTGTGCAATAAGTACAAGGAACGTAGAGAAATTACTCCATCGACGATAGGTGGAATGTCTTGCTTACTGCAACAGATTTACTGGACTACACTGGGTGCGGATGCGGTACGATTCTAATTCCGTTAGAGGATAAAAAGCCAAATGAAATAGGTTTAGACTATTGTCTGGCAGTAAATCTTAAAGCTAATGCTTCGATTTTAGTATTCAATGTATTGCATGATTTATCTCTATTTGCGATCCAATGCAGCCTATAAAGATTCAGGCAGAATTCGTTTGCACAGGGTCTAGAATAAAAGAGCAGCTATGGCTTGGAATTTGCTCTTTGCATGGAAGAATATGTTCTGTCCATTGGCGGAATCACATCCAACTGTAGCGTTTTCGTTCTGTCCAACTCAATTCTTGTGTCTCGAGGGAATGAGAGGACTACTGCTCGGCCTGAAACTCAAGCTATTTTTCACATTATTTCAAAACTGACATTCCGTATCCTAGAGCATAATACAGAATATACAAGATGAGATTGGTCAGCCTTATAAGTAAACTTTTAATACCTTGTATTGCTTTTCCGTATTTTAGCTGAAGAAAAAGGGCTATAAATTGTGATAAAACTGTGAAATAATGTGAGGTCAGGCTTTACTTGAGCAGCAGAGATGAATAGTTTTTGAACCCATCACTCCTTAATCTGCATTTCTTTGAACCACGAAAATCCGTCGTATACAATTTTTTACTTCGATCTAATTTCGAATTGATTGATTGAAGTAAAAATATGTACTTTCATGAATTCATGCTGCGAATACTGAGGCCGAAAGTGCTAGAACAGAGCTATTGTATCCTAACATTTATTAAGTCTTGAATGACTACGTAAGCTACTTGGAAGTAAAATTTTCTATTTTTTCTAGTCCAGCTTCGTGGATGGAAGGTTTGAAATTCATACGGTGACCTTAGCGAAGAGGAGGTAAATAATTAATATTTCCATGCTATCAGTAAAATTTCAGGGATTGTTTTCCGTAAATACTTCGGAATTTTCAAACTCGTGAATAGATTCATACAAAACACCATCATAACTATTAGATTATATAATTGCTAGTTCATAGTCCCATAAACCTGTGAAATCTCATCGCTATCTCCCTTACGCTACTATTTTGAGTGTATACATTGTTTTGCGGGAACCATAAGGTCCCCGTGCGACGATGAACTCTATTTTCACTGTCTTGATCGTTCGAGTGCACATATTCAGAGAATGAGACCAATTCTGTGCGCGTACCTTTCTTGATCGTTTGGGTTCTGAAATTATTTTTGTTTCGGTCCTTAATCTTTCGATCTGCTCGTCTGGTGCCCATATACAGCTTGCAGTGAGGTGCTAGCCGAATATAAATCGTCTTTTTCAACGATCTAATTCTCTTTTCTGCGGCTGTTGATCTACGTTTGTCGAGAATATTGTCTGAGCACTGTCAAAACGGCCAAAGTTGAAAGTTTTGCTCTCTGCTTTTCAAAAAATATCTCGGATCGCCATTTTAGCATAATATTCAATACTATGAATCAAGCCTACAAATCAATCATGCGAAATCTCGCTATATCTGATATAATTTCCTGAAACATTTCTACCAATCTTTTCAATTGACCGTAGTAAAATCCAGCTATGAAGGAACAAGTGTTGATGCCTATCAAAATGCGTTAAATTTGTGCAGTAGGGGTAGAGCATGAAACATAAGCCCTAGAAATTTCAAAATCTCTAAGACTGTTCTGAATATACAAAGCTTAGTGAAGATTCTTACGCAAGCAAACGTTCTGCAAGCATCCGGTTGATAAAATCAAATCAAAATCCACACCAGAGTACTACGTTTCGTGTGTAAAATTCATGAGGATCTTCTTCAATACCACACTGAAATTCATCAGCTAAGCGTATTCAGTGTGCATTACTACTTGTTTTCCAAAGGTTCAATAGGCGGCGATTGAGATGAACGGAGCAATGTTGCTCATATCACTCGAGATCATGAAGAAAACTCGCGAACGATCTTGAACGTAGTGTGTATGTGCATTGTGCAAGTGACTCAAGTATTTTCCATTTCATCAATTCAATAGAAAAGCCACACGTCACTGCATTAGTTGATAGTTCATTTACTCAAAATTTTTCTCTCTGACAATAAAATACAACCAATCATTCGGTTTTAGTACAGAATTCAACTGAATTTGAAAAAATTTTCAAGTGCAATGGAGCATGTATACTAAATCTACCTGTGTTCCTGCTTTTCCTGTTTTCCTTCTTGTACATTACGATTTCGAGAAAATTTCTGAATTTCAAAGACCGAAATTGGGCTCTTGTGATCACTTAGTGCTATTTTCTTGGTCCGAGCGTTCTGACATTAATTAAATGCATGAGTTTTCGTTTTTGGAAGCATCCTCATCGATTTTTTTATTTTGAAAATTTTAACACAGGATACCAACTCACAACAGAGGGAACTACCTGGAATAAATTATTGAAATTATTGATGTTGAAATTTTAATTTGTCTGGATTCAAATAGATGAAAGAACTATACTATTTTGTTAACGAGGAGATTAGGGAATTTTATTTTTACATTCAGCCGGAATCGAAAATCAATTGTTAACAATTCGAAGTCAACTGTACCTGACATGACCATCTCTTAATGTGCTCGTTACTCCAAGAGAGTTTCTAAGGATACATTGGCGCTCCGCAGATGTATGGATGGCTCATCCAGTAGCATGGCCGATGAAAAAATATCCTGAAAATATCGACAGCAACACGAAAAATTGCTCGATGATATGATAGCTAAATGCAACTTATCTAAGCAGATAGCGCCGAAACATTTCTTGTTCCAAGCAACTGTGCCTGACTAGATCGAATTCAATCCAGATATTTTCCTCGATTAAGATTCGTTGGAGCTCATCACATCTGAATATTCTCGTTGTCCACAAAAATCACATTGTTCAGATGCTATATTCGTCTTACTGAATCTTTTGTAGAGTAATAGAATACATGCAATACATACTGACTTTCAATTTATGCTGTTTTTTTAATATTCTGTCGCATCTTTAAGAAAGTCTATTCGAAAGTGAGATTTCTGTTCACGGTGCCTCAAGTACGACATTGTTCGAGCCCACCGCCTCTCAAGTCCCCCAACTCGTTGAGAGCCGGAGAAGAAATCAAGCACTGTCTGCTTTATCTACAAAAAGTACGTATTGAATACCAGGATCTCACTACAAACGGGCGTATGTGAAATAGTTAATTGGTAGTAAGAGTGCTCTTTAATGAATACCATAAAACAAAATTTTGTGCAATGAGCAAAGGGTGTGATTGTACTTTGCGGTATGTAAACCAAAAGACCGAAGCGCATTGATGAAAATGCACAAATCACCAGACTAGCAATATCTTGTCGATCGATGAAGCAGCGCAGAAATGGCATATTCTGTTCAACTATAGCGGCCATAAATCCTTTATATCGAAGAAGAAAGCTTTGGATCCATTTATTTAAAAGGCTAGAGTTTTTCATTTTACTAATTTCGTGATACATGAATTTCGAAAGAAGTCTCGAAAAATTCCAAATATGCTTCGAATAATTTCATTGTGTATGAAACAATGAATCCACACTTATTTGGATTAACTTGTGCTGAAATACAAGTGATCATAGACCGAGGAGCATATTTCGTCATCAATGACAAGTTTGTTCGACCTGTACAATATATTTGAGATTACGAATAATTTATACAATTCAGAAGGATTTGTAATAGGTTTGAGGCAACAATCCCTCTAATTACAATGCATCTCCAAGGCCCGGTTTCGATGTGAGTAGGAAAGTAAAAACACGGTAATTTGGGCTGTGAAACGATGAAAATTCTTAGCGAGACTGTAATTTTCATCTAAATAGGTACATTCTAGTTGTTTTAATATTCGCATATTAACAGATCAAGCTAAATCGTACGCGATTGTGCGTCAGAGTGGTGATGATTTTGGGTTGTCTTGATATTTGTCTTGTTATTATTGTTTTCTAATCCGACGACATTCGCACATCTAGAAATTACACAATATAATTGCTAATGATTAGATTGGACCATAACTTATAGGTTGACTTTTAATTTCTGATCAAAATATAGTGAAATTTATAAAGAAATGAAATAATCAAAGTCGACTCATCATACAAAGCCACTTGGACTTCAGGTGTGGTGAGACCAGGAAACCTAGTAGTTCTTTTCCAGGTCGACCAGCGGTCCGTCGACGAACGCAAGCTTCTGCGCCGGTAAATGCGCTCCCAACTGGGTGTGGGACGCTTCCACACAGAGAAATTCGAAAAACGAACGGCCGCACGGTCGCACGACTCTCAACGCGTACAGGTCCGTGGCCTGCCTGTTCGAGGAAGTTGAAAGAGTTTACATTCATAGGTAGAAGAAGGACGTCTTCTTCTGCTTCACGTGTTGTGTTGTTGATAATCGATAGATTTACTCCTTCGAGGCTCTACTACATATGAGGAGATCACAACAATCAATGTTACAGCCACCCAAACAATTTGACAACTGGTGGCCGTTCTAAAATTCGGCCGTGCATGGTTAAATTTTCCACTCCGTAATCACAAAAATTATCTACTTGTTCAAGAATCGCCATTCTATTCTGCAAACATCTTTGATTCGATGTGGCCTCTAGTAGCCACTCCCCGAAATTGCAAATACGAGCAACGCGTACTAAAATGTTAGCTTCATTATGCAAACAGCAGAGAAAAGAATTCATTGCGTGACATTGAGAAATGTAGAGTAACTAATGGAGTACCGTCTGTTCTTTGATACTCTACGCGCATGATTCTCACCCTAGCTGGTAATTTGGATTTATAATTTGGTCTCGTGATATGAATCCAGCTTCTATCCAATATGAAGATCCTACTGCACAGTGAGTTTTACATCAAGTCATCCAATCGTCCGAACCTATTATCCACCTTATATCAATCGTCTGGCTTGCTTCAAGTATTCAGGCCCTAGCACGGTCAATCTGAAAAGTCAGCTTTCGCCTGGCATGCATCTGAACGCTATTAGGCGACAGCCTTTAGTTCAGCGGAAACAATTCTCGAACCTTCCCTTTTCTTCAATAATAAGAAAAATAAAATTTCTAGTCTAACTAGAATTCTGGTTGAAGAGAGACATGAGCGCCTCAATTCTAGTTGAAGCTAATTGATGAGCATTTCTCTGGTTATTCAGTGGTTTTAAGATCTTAAAAAATCATAATTCTCCAGCAGAATAACGGTATGATTTTTGATAGGATTTTTCCAAAAATTTTCGTCGGAAGCCTTCGCTCAATTTCGATTTCCACTACCATTTGTTGCAACGTTTGTTCGATCTGACCTGTCTCATCATTACCATCTTATTGGGTTGAAAGGATTTGGACAACTCAAAAAATTGATTCCTGTTAATGAAACGCGACTATCAATTGATACTTCATCATTCTGCCAGATTTATGTCTCCTGTAATGTTCGCAACATAGGGCATACACTGCTCGAACACAGGATTGCAGATACTTTCATCATGAAATAAAATGTTCTACTCTGTAAAAAGCTCTTGAGACCGGCATGCTTTCGCAGCCAGTGAACCAGTTGAAAATTTAAAGTTTATTTAACCTCAAGACCAATTCTCAGCATCTTTACATCAGCTCTACATTTTAGTAAACTGTTAAAAACATTTCCATTTAAAAAACCTTTGAGAACAGAGGTTCTACGATTCAAATCAGAAGATTAATATATTCTTATTGCAACTGCAAAGAAATAATTTTGATCCGAAAAGCTATAGTGTTGCCAGCTCGTGTAGGATATCCTTTCATCGAAGCATGAAAGGAATGAGGTTTAGATTAGAAAGAAATAGCTTTACCCGGTCCAGTTTATCTAAAGTAAACTTCCAAATTTTTCTATTAGTCTCTTTTTTCCTGCACATGACACTTACTTCGTACTGTATTGTACCACGAATGAATTCGAAAAATACTTGTCGGTACTGATTCTACGGTATTGTATAAGTTCAAGTTCAATACCTCAGATGTTATGAAGATTTATACGGTACTGTTAGTGATAGGGACAGAAATAATACTATTTGACTTCGTCTGTACACTGCTAGGATTCAGTCCATGCAAAGTATCCAGCATTCTGAATCTTCGACACAGGCTTGCATCATCCAACTCCGTACCTGTTATGCGCTAGAACTACTAGCTCTTACCCCAACAAATGCAGCCGCACATTGTCGATACCTATCTACCGCTACTAGATCGTGTTCGCTGACAGTGTATTCTTGACCAGCAACTCCAAAGAATAATTCGGGTATGGATGTATCTACATTTCCCTGATAAAGCTATGTTTATCAAGGAGAGGGTTGAATGTTGGATGTATCTTATCTTATCACGAGATAATTTTAGTTACATAGAATAGCCATCCACCTACAGTAGACCGTTACGTGCAATTTAATCTCTCATGATTTTACATCATCCTACCCAACCTCTTCCATCGCCACCTACATGCTCTCTCTTCCCACCCACCAGTTCGGACGTCAGTATAAAAATCGTACCGGAACCGAAAGGCGGGTATTTGAACTGTTTTTGCGCTCGATTCAAGCACCTCTAACATATGGACATACCGATATGGCACGAAACGAAAGAAAACCGGATCCGTTACTAAAATCTGATTTCCCATTTTCATACGGCCCACAAACACTGCTTTCAAGACATGATTACTGACAAAATTCTCTCGCAGGAGCAATTTTACTAGTATTTTGTCTCATCTAAATCAGAGAACTACTATGGATGGCTTGACCAAGTTATTAATGGCTTGCTGCCTTTCTCAATGACTGGTATAATCAGTTCTGCGCCGACATGTGAAACTCGAACCAATTTCAGCAGATACCATAAAGAAACAAATTTCTATGCCAATTGAACTCGTTGAAATTAAGATTGTAGACTTTTTTCCAAGGAAGATTACGCAAGTGTTTGACTGTTAACGTATCGATGCCACTCACTATATTGCTGTTTGTCCGTCAGTATAACTTTTTCTCTCCTATAAGCGATGAATTCAGGCTTGACACTAACGAATACACTCAATTCCTAGTATATATTCTGACTCATTATGACCTTTCGTGGGCAAATATTGTTTGCCTAATTGGTGAAATTTGTAACACAAACCGATCTATTGTCAATCTCGTCAATTTACCGCTAATTAATTGTGCATCAAAACGTTTCCAGTTGGCTTTGCGTGATATTATGAATAATGCAAGTGAATTGATTCACGAAGTGCACAAGATTATGGTAAAGCTTAGAGGATTGCTGTTAAGTGCAGAATCAAGACAATTTACTGTCTGCGGCTCAAAATTGAGTAGTCAAACTCGTTGGAGCTTGACTTACGAGATGTTGAAACGTTTTGTGAGAATATGCAAATTCTTACCGTTGTTGAATCAGATGAGATTGATCGATTTTTCTATCCAATCCAGAAAACCGACAATGGGAAAGGACAGTAAAGAAATTGGATCCATTGGAATCGGCTAGGAAGGGACTACAAGAAAATTCAACGGCCGCAACCGATGCTAGAGCACTATTTTATGCTATTATTGAAATGTTTCCAAACACTGCCAACAGATCATCGTTTTCCTCTAATATTGTACACTACTCGATTTTCGAAGATGCTGTAGTAAATTAACAAAGAGGGGAATGCAGCATCATTGTCAAGAGAAGAATTATTATCAATTAGGAAATTTTTGCCTGATGAGAATATTGAACAAGATGAGTATCTATACGTGTTGTAGTTTGCGCCGCGCTCTTTGGCAATACAAAAATGTATGGAGGTTGAAAAGGCGAATAAGTATATGGATTCGAGGTTTTTCTGGATACTTAGAAAATATGCGAGCAATTATTATCGCAAGTGGGGCATGCGTCGACAGATAGAAGGAAAAGTGCAATTCAAACTAATTTAGAATCTCAGATTTTTCTACATACGAATTGGGATCCTTGAGGAATCTAGAAGTAAACCAACTAACACATAGTGCTTGATGACGACTGAACGGATAGTTTTTTATCCATGGATTATCTATATTTCTTCGACAGTCATTAAGAATTATCTATCGTAGTGGCGGGTTCTGAAGGATATCAAAGATATTTTTTCGGAGGGTCTGGTTTTGACCATACAGTCTCTGCTGGAAGTTGAATTGTACCTCAACTATCGTCATTGTGCGCGTGTGCGACTATCGTTTTCGTGCCAGCCCCACCACCTGTGTTACGCGTTGAGTAGCTGCCTACCTAGTGTTCTCCCGATCAACCCAGTGCTGCTGGTCACGAAACATCTCACGCTTGCGATGCTACTTACTCATGATGGTCGTTGAGGTTGTACGCTACAGTATGCTGAAGTTCAGGGTGATATCGATT
>JAAUYH010221107.1_pt1 | contig 10676 bp, 8 predicted proteins | sample 7278061 | NCBI WGS metagenome assembly JAAUYH01 (sample SAMN14350203, study PRJNA611818) | marine sediment metagenome | isolation source: surface marine sediment (0.6m) | place: French Polynesia: Moorea | collected 2018-08 | reverse complement strand
GAGACCTGCGGCGCCTGCCATCGGGACATGACCGCGTCGATGGTGAGCTTCGATCCGCACAACAACCCGACCGATCCGGACGACCAGTTCCGGCTTTTCGTCGTGTGGGTATTCATGACCGGGCTCCTGATCGCGGTATTTTCGTTCTTCGGGATTCACGATCTGCTGTGGCTGCAGCGTACGCTCGTAGGCGCGCTGCGCGGCGAACTCGAGCAGCACCCGGCAGGTGGCGATCAATACGTCAAACGTTTTCGGCGGTCGTACATCTGGCTGCACGTGATCATCATCGTCACGTTCCTGCTACTCGCCATCACCGGACTTCCCCTCAAGTTCCATGATTCTGCGTGGGCGCAGCAGCTGATGGCGTTGCTCGGCGGCGTCGAGTCCTCGACGCTGTTACACAGGCTCGCCGCGCTGGGAACGTTCGGGTACGCCATCTACCATCTCGGCAACCTGTTCGTGCGGCTCGTGTTGCGCCGCGAGCGCGGCATGTTCTGGGGCCCGAACTCGATGGTGCCGCAGCCGAAAGACGTCGCTGACATCTTCGCGAATTTCCGCTACTTCCTGTACCTGGGTAAGCGACCCGAGAACGACCGCTGGAACTACATAGAGAAGTTCGACTACCTCGCGGTCTTCTGGGGCGTGATGATCATCGGCCTGTCAGGGCTGATACTGTGGGTACCCTTCCTGTTTACCCGTTTTCTGCCGGGCTGGACGATCAACGCCGCCTACATCATCCACAGCGACGAAGCGCTGCTGGCGACAGGTTTCATTTTCGTATTCCATTTCTTCCACACGCATCTGCGACCCGAGAGTTTTCCGATGGATACGTCGATATTCACCGGCAAGCTTTCGCTCGAACGTTTCAAGGCCGAAAGGCCGCTGGAGTATCAGCGCCTCGTGGACAACAACGAGCTCGAGAGCCACCTCGTCGAACCGCCCACCAGGGACGAGTTGCGCCGTGCTTACGTCTGGGGCAGCGTGTTTCTCATCGTCGGCCTGCTGCTGGCAGTCGGCATATTCTGGGCGCTTTTGACCCACTGATTGTGAACTGAATCGGAAAAGGACAGGCATGTTCAAGAACTTCCTATCGTCCATCACGCACAACGGCATGAGCCTCATTGGTACCGCAATCGCGATTGCGAGCCTGGTGCTCATCGTAAGCCTCGTTTTCATGGCATACCTCGGCTTCGAGGGTGGTCCCTATCTCGGCATCCTGACGTTTCTTATCCTGCCGATGTTCTTCATCCTCGGGCTCATACTGATTCCGCTGGGGGCTTTTTTATACCGACGTCGCCTGCGCAAGGTGCACGGCGATGCGGAAGCAGCGAGACTGCCCGTATTCGATCTCAATTTGCCGAGGACGCGGCAATGGCTGTTCGTCCTGCTGGGTGTGACGATGGTCAATGTCGTCGTATTGGCGGGCGTTACCTACAAAGGCGTCGAGGTGATGGAATCCGTGGAATTCTGCGGAATGGCCTGTCACTCGGTCATGGAGCCGGAGCACACGGCGTACCTGAGGTCGGCGCACACCCGCGTAAGTTGTGCCGAGTGTCACATCGGCCCCGGGGCCGACTGGTTCGTCAAGTCCAAGCTGGATGGCGCATGGCAGCTGGTGTCCGTAGCGTTCGATCTTTATTCGCGCCCGATTCCGACGCCTCTTCACAATCTGCGCCCGGCGCAGGAAACCTGCGAACAGTGCCACTGGCCGACGAAGAACGTTGGCGACAAGCTCGCGATCAGGACTCACTACGCCGAGGATGAGGCGAACACCGAGCTAACCTCTGCCTTGCTTCTGAAAGTAGGTGGCGCCGAGGGCGACCTGGCCTCGGGCATTCACTGGCACGTCGACCCGGGACTGAAAATCCGCTACCGCTCCGACGAGACGCGTGAAAACATTTACGAAGTCGAGTACACCAACAGCGACGGCGAGACGAAAGTCTACCGGGACCGTAAAGCGCCCGAAGAAGGCGGTGAATGGCGGACGATGGATTGTGTCGATTGCCACACGAGGCCGAGCCACAAGTTCTTTCCTCCCGATCTCGAAGTCGACAATGCTCTGCGCGACGGGCTCATCGATCGTTCCTTGCCATTCGTCAAACGCGAAGCGGTGCGCATCCTCGACACGAAGTACGAATCGCATGACGCCGCGCGCGAAGGAATCGCCACCGAGCTTGCCGCGTATTACGCGAGCAACCACCCGGAGGTTGCGGCAGAGAAGGCCGATGCCATCGAAACGGCTGGCGGAGTGCTCGGAGACCTGTATTCGTACAACGTATTTCCGCACATGGAGATCTGGTGGAATACCTACCCCGAGCACATCGGGCACACAGCATCGGAAGGCTGTTTCCGCTGCCACGGCCGGCGTCTGCGCACGGAAGATCGCGAGACGATTTCGAAGGACTGCGATATCTGCCATACGGTGCTGGCCGAAGAGGAAGAGAATCCCCAGATACTCGGCATTCTGAATCCGTAGGGCGAGATGAACCTGCGTACTGAGACGCAAGTGCTTGAATATCAGGCCAAAAGCGTCTAGAAGGGGAGTATGAGCGCCATTGCGACGATGCGGCAAACGCCGACCGGCAGGATTCGCCGGCTGCTCGGCGTGCTGTGCGTCCTGTGGTTCAACATGGTCGTACAGCCCTGCGCCATGGCAGCGGGCAACGAGCACGATTGCCCGCATTGTCCGCCTGAGCACCACGAGGCGATGGCCGGTCATCACGGCCACGCTGCCGAAGAGCCCCGGGTTTCCTGCGCGGCGCTCGAGGCGCAGTGCGGCGACTACGGCGATATCAGCATCGAGGCGCGCAGCCACGCCAAGCTCGACGACGGCGGGCAGCCCGTGGTTGCGATCGTCGATGCTGCGCCGCCGGTACGATTTGCCCGGCAACCGCTTGCGACCTGCGCAACCGGCCCTCCATTGACCTCAGGCGCGTCGCCGCCTCTGCATTTGCTGAACTGCGTATTCCTGAAATAGCGAACTTCTCGACCTGAATCCTTTTTCCAGGTTCTCGAGGAGTTCTCTTCATGTGTGTGTTTTATCGCGCCGCGATAGCGGCGATCCTGTTTCTCACCGGTTCGGCGGCCGTAAATGCGGCGGAACCGCTCACGCTTGCCGAAGCCGAGTCGCTGGCGCTCGAGGCCGAACCCGGCATCGCGATGCTGCAGGCGAATGCGGCCGCGCTGCGTGAACGTGCCGTCGTAGCCGGCGAATTGCCCGATCCGGTCATGCGCATCGGGCTCAACAACTTCCCGCTCGAATCGGGCGGTTTCTCGACCGAGGGAATGACCCAGGCCGCCGTAGGCTTCCGTCAGATGTTCCCGGCGGGCGCAAAACGCGAGCTCGGTGCACTCGCACTAAGGCAGACTGCCAGCGCGCGCGAGGAACAGGGCGCGGCCCGCCGCCGCGAGGTGCTGACCGCAACGCGGCATGCGTGGCTCGACGTTTACCGGCAGCAGCATTCACTCGATCTGCTGCGCGAGTCACGGCCGTTTTTCGCCGAACTCGTCGAGATAAGCCGCTCGCTGTACGAAGTCGGCCGCAAAGGGCAGCAGGACGTACTGCGCGCGCAGCTCGAACTGAGCCGGCTCGACGACCGACTGATCGACAACGAGCGTCGCCTCGCTCGTGCTCGCGCCGTGCTCGGCGAATGGATCGGCATCGAGAGCCAGCGACCTGTCGCGAACGTGCTGCCCGAATGGCGATCGATTCCCGTCCTGGAGGATATCGAGAATGGTCTGCGCGAACACCCCTTACTGCGCGCCGCGGATGCCGACATCGACGCGCGCAACACCGGCGTCGATCTCGCCGGGCAGCGTTCGAAACCGGGCTGGTCGCTGGACGTCGGCTATGGCTACCGCGAGGGCAATCTGCCCAACGGCCAGCCGCGCTCCGACATGATCACCGTCGGTATATCCGTCGATCTGCCGTTTTTTCGCCGCGATTCGATCGACAGCACGCTTGCCGCTGCGCTGCAGGAGCGCAGTGCGGCGAACGCGCAGCGCCGGCAATTGCACAGAACACTGACCAGCCGCGTGGAGGCCGAGCACGCACATTTCACCCAGCTGAGCCGCCGCATGGAACTCTACGAGCAGCAGATTCTCTCGCAGGCGTCGGACCATGCCGCGGCCAGCCTGCTTGCCTACCAGAACGACCAGGCCGACTTCGCCAACGTCATGCGTGCCTACATCGATGACCTCGATACGCGTACCCGCTATATCCACCTTCAGGTAGATCGTGCCGCGAGCTACGCCGTGCTCGCCAATCTCGGAGGGTTTCCGAAATGAACAACCGCATCGTTTTTTCCGCTGCCGTGGTCGCGGCCGTCGTAGCCGGCTTCCTGCTCGGCCGTATCCCCGCGGATGGCGCAGCCGGCGATACCGCCGAAAAGGCAGGCCGGGATCGCGAGATCCTCTACTGGGTCGCGCCCATGGACGCCAACTACCGGCGTGACGAGCCGGGCAAGTCGCCAATGGGTATGGATCTCGTGCCCGTTTATGCCGACGAAGTCGATAGCAAGCCCGGTGTCGTCAGGATCGATCCTGTCGTGGCCAACAATCTCGGCGTACGCACGGCGATTGCCGAACGTGGTTCGCTGCCGAGGCGTATCGATACGGTCGGGTACGTGGACTACAACGAGGACAATCTCCTCCACGTGCACACGAGGGTCGACGGCTGGGTCGAGAAACTCGCCGTGACGGCCAGCGGCAGCGCGGTCGAGCAGGGCGAATTGCTGTTCGAGCTGTATTCGCCAACGCTCGTCAACGCGCAGCAGGAGTACCTCGCGGCGCTCAGGAGCGGCAACGCAACGCTCAGGGCGGCCTCGCGTGACCGGCTCGTGGCGCTCGGCGTCGGCGATGCCGACATTGCGCGCCTCGACAGCGATAGGGTCGTGAACAAGCGTGTCCGCGTCAATGCAGGATCGGCCGGTGTCGTTACACACCTCGGCATTCGCGAGGGCATGTTCGTCACTCCCGCCATGGAAGTCATGACGATCGCAAGCCTCGATACGGTCTGGCTGATCGCCGAAGTCTTCGAGCGCCAGGCGGCATGGGTCAGCGTGGGTCAGCGAGCGGACGTCGAGCTCGACTACCTGCCCGGACGCACCTGGTCCGGTATTGTCGATTACGTCTATCCGGAGCTCGAGCAGCAAACGCGCTCACTCAGGGTGCGACTGCGTTTCGATAATACCGACGGTTTGCTGCGACCGAACATGTTTGCGCGCGTGAATATCGATGCAGCACCCGTCGAGAACATCGTGCACGTCCCGCGAGAAGCCGTCATACGCGGTGGCCGCGTAAACCGGGTCGTGCTCGACCTCGGCGATGGGCGGTATCGTTCGCAGCCCGTGCGACTGGGCGTGGAGTCGGGCGATCGTATTGCGATTCGACGCGGGCTCGAGGGTGGCGAGCGCATCGTCACGTCGGCGCAATTCCTGATCGATTCCGAGTCGAATATCTCGAGCGGACTGTCCCGGATGCAGGAGCAGGGTGGCGCACAATGATCGCCCGAATCATCCACTGGTCGATCGAAAACCGCTTCCTGGTGCTCGTCGTCACGGCGTTTGTCGTCGTGTGGGGCATCCTGTCGATGCGCGCGACGCCCGTCGACGCGATCCCGGACCTGTCGGACGTGCAGGTCATCGTGAAGACCTCGTTCCCGGGTCAGGCGCCGCAGGTCGTGCAGGACCAGGTGACGTACCCGTTGACGACGACGATGCTGTCGGTGCCCGGTGCCGTCAACGTGCGCGGTTACTCCTTCTTTGGCGATTCCTACGTCTACGTCATATTCGAGGATGGCACCGACCTGTACTGGGCGCGATCACGGGTGCTCGAGTACCTGAGCCAGGTCGCGGACTCGCTGCCCGATGGCGCGGAGCCCGCGCTCGGGCCCGATGCGACGGGGGTTGGCTGGGTATTCCAGTACGCGCTGGTCGACCGCAGCGGTCAGCACGACCTGGCACAGCTGCGCAGTATTCAGGACTGGTTTCTGCGCTACGAACTGCAGACCGTGCCGGGCGTGGCGGAGGTTGCAACCATTGGCGGCATGGTGCGCCAGTACCAGGTGGTCGTCGACCCTGACAAGCTCCGCGCCTACGGCATACCGCTGTCGAAAGTTCGCTCGGCGATCCGGTCGGGCAACCGGGAAACCGGCGGATCGGTCGTCGAGATGGGCGAGGCCGAGTACATGGTTCGAGCGACCGGCTATATCGCGGGCCTCGATGACCTCGGCAAGATACCGCTCGGTGCCGATCCGCACGGCACGCCGGTCAGGGTCGCGGATGTCGCCGATCTCCGCATCGGGCCGCAGATGCGCCGCGGCATTGCCGATCTCGACGGCGAGGGCGAGGTCGTTGGAGGCGTCGTCGTCATGCGCTGGGGCGAGAACGCGTTGACGACCATCGAGGGCGTTCTGCAGCGGCTGTCCGAGCTGCAGGGCAGCCTGCCCGATGGGGTCGAGGTCGTGACGACCTACGATCGCTCGGAGCTCATTCATCGCGCCGTCGATACCTTGAAGGGCAAGCTCATCGAAGAGTTCCTGATCGTGGCGCTGATCTGCGCGGTGTTCCTGTTTCACCTGCGATCGTCGGCGGTCGTCATCCTGAGCCTGCCGGTGGCGATACTGGTCGCGTTCATCGTCATGCGGCTGCAGGGCATCAACGCCAATATCATGTCGCTGGGTGGTATCGCAATCGCGATCGGAGTGATGGTCGATTCCGCGATCGTCATGATCGAGAACGTCCACAAGCACATCGAGCGCGAGCCGCTCACCGAGGACAACCGCTGGCGCGTCGTCGGCGCGGCAGCCAGCGAGGTCGGCCCGCCGCTGTTCTTCTCGTTGCTGATCACAACGCTGAGTTTCCTGCCGGTATTCACACTCGAGGCCCAGGAAGGGCGCCTGTTCGCGCCGCTGGCATTCACCAAGACCTATGCCATGGCAGCTGCAGCCGGCGTGTCGATCACGCTCGTGCCGGTGCTCATGGGTTACTTCATTCGTGGCAACGTGACGCCGGAGCGGCGCAATCCGCTGAACCGCGCGCTCGTTGCCGTTTACCGGCCCGTCATCAACAAGGTGATTGCATTTCCCCGCGCCACCCTGTCGCTGGCGGCTGTCGTCCTGGTGGCAGGACTGTGGCCGGCCACGCAGCTGGGCAGCGAATTCATGCCGCCGCTCGACGAGGGCGATCTCATGTACATGCCGACGACGTACCCCGGTGTATCGGTCGACAAGGCGCGCGAGATCCTGCAGCACACCGACAAGCTGATCGCCAGCGTGCCCGAGGTCAAACGCGTATTCGGCAAGATCGGCCGCGCCGAGACGGCGACCGACCCGGCGCCGCTGACGATGATCGAAACCGTGATTCAGCTGAAGCCGCGTGACGAGTGGCGGGCTGGAATGACGCCCGACGCGCTGCGTGCCGAGCTGAATCGTGTCGTCCGTTACACGGGCCTGACGAATGCCTGGGTCATGCCGATCAAAACCCGCATCGACATGCTCGCAACCGGCATCAAGACGCCGCTGGGTATCAAGATCGCCGGCCCGAAACTCGAGACCATCCAGGACATCGGGGCCGAGCTCGAGCGGGTGCTGGAGCCCGTGGCCGGCACAGTGTCGGTGTATTCCGAAAGGGTTGCGGGTGGGCGCTACATCGAGGTCGATATCGATCGGGATCGCGCGTCGAGATTCGGACTGAACGTCCGGGATATCCAGGAGATCGTTCGCACCGCGATCGGCGGTATGAACGTGACCGAGACCGTCGAAGGTCTCGAGCGCTACCCGGTCAATATTCGCTACCCGCAGCGGCTTCGCGATTCCGTGCAGCAACTGCGCCTGCTGCCCGTGGTGACGCCGGGGGGCGCAAACATAGCGCTCGGCGATGTCGCGGATATCGACGTCGTCGATGGCCCCGCCGTGATCAAGAGTGAAGATGCGAGGATCAATGGCTGGACTTACGTCGATATCGACGGCCGGGACATTGGCTCCTACGTCGCCGAGGCGCAGAAGGTTGTCGCGCAGAACGTCGATCTGCCCGCGGGGTACTCACTCGCATGGTCCGGCCAGTACGAGTACATGGTGCGCGCAAAGGAGCGACTATCCGTCGTCGGCCCGCTGACGCTGGCCATCATCGTATTGCTGTTGTTCGTGCACTTTCGCAGCGTTCCCGAGGTCGCGATCATTATCGGGACTTTGCCGATGGCACTGATCGGCGGCCTCTGGCTGTTGTTCCTGCTCGGCTACGAGCTTTCCGTTGCTGTCGGTGTCGGCTTCATTGCGCTCGCAGGCGTCGCGGTAGAAATCGGCGTGGTCATGCTCGTTTATCTCAACCAGGCGTTCGAGCGAAACCACGATGTGCAAACGGCGGTCATAGAGGGCGCGCTGCTGCGAGTTCGGCCCATCATCATGACCGTTGCGGCGACGATCGGCGGCCTGTTGCCAATCATGCTCGGCGGCGGCACCGGGTCGGAGGTCATGCGGCGCATAGCGGCACCGATGGTGGGTGGCATGGTCAGTGCGACGCTGCTCACGCTGGTGGTTATCCCGGCGCTGTACCTCCTGTGGCGCCGCCGGGGGCTCGACTGATCAGCTGTGCGCGATGTTCTCGAGCGCGCGAAGCACGTCACGACGGCTGATCTGGCCGACGAGCCGGTTCTCCGTCATGACGGGGAATCGCCGGAACTTGGTATTCAGGAACTTCTCTGCGAGGTCGACGATACTCATGTCCGCATCGACAGTTTCGACCGATGAGCTCATGTACTCGGAAACGGGCCCGCCCGCATCGCCGTAATAGCCCGAAGCCAGCGCGACTTTCATACAGTCGAACTCGGACAGCATGCCGACGACTTCGCCGTGGTTGTTGATGACGGGGGCGCCTGCGATGCGGTGTTCGACCAGCGCGTGCACGGCGTCGAGAACGTCCATATCGGTTTTAAACGTCACCGGGTGCGGCGTCATGTAGTCACGAACGATACAGGATCGGATGGTCATTGCCTGGCCTCCCGCTTGCAGTTGCCTTTTCCGCTGCACAGTTCGCACTTGCCGCCGTTCAGGCCGCCACAGCTGCCGGAGATTGGCGCGCGGCCGTTCATGACGCCGATGGCCATGCCGCCGATAACGGCGAGCATGACGGCAAAGGTCAGCAGAATTGTCACAAATACACTCATAGTCTCTTCGCTAGCTCCTCGAAGCGAGGCGACACGCGCTCTTCAATGCCACTTTCTGACCGGGTAAGGAGCATCGCGGCAATGTTCTCCTCCCGGGCGAGCGTGAGACCTGCCTCCGGGCCCAGGACAAGGATGCCTGTTGCGAGCGCGTCGGCAGTCGCCGCCGATTCGCCAATAATACTAACAGCAGCAAGCTCGTGCGTGACGGGCCTGCCCGTTCGCGTGTCGATCTCGTGAGAGTACCGGACACCGTCGTGCTCGAAAAAGTTCCGATAGTCGCCCGAGGTCGCGACCGCCAGATCCGTGAGTCTCACGACCGTATAGGGTTCGCGAACGCCTGCGCGCGGAACCTCGATACCGATCGCCCAGTTCCTGTCCCTGGAGTTTAGCCCCGAGACCCGGATCTCTCCGCCGATCTCCACCAGGAAGCGATCATAGCCCGAGGCGGCCAGCATCTCGGCGAGCTCGTCGACCGCATAGCCCTTCGCGTACGCAGACAGATCGATCTCGAGGCCCTCAATCGTGCGTCGTATCGCGGGAACGGAACAATCCGTTTCCAGGTATTCGTAGCCGACCATTGCCCTCGTCGATTCGATCTCGGCGTCCGTCGGAGCGTCAAATTTCATTTCCGCGGGGCCAAAACCCCACAGGTTTACGAGCGGACCGGCCGTTACGTCGAAAGCTCCGTGCGTCAGCTCGCTGAGCGAGAGCGAATGCTCGATAGCCTCGCAGAACTCGCCGGGAACCCGGATCCAGTCCAGCGAAGCAGAGCTGTTGAATCGCGAGATGTCGGCATCGGGAATATACGTCGACATCATGCCGTTGACACGATCCAGGATTTTGTCGATCTCGTCTTCGACAGCATCTGTACCGCCGGCCTCCGAGACGCCAACGAGCTTGATCGTGTACTGCGTGCCCATTGTGTCGCCCGTGATCTCGACCTGTCCCGGTCCGCGCTCGGAACACGCGACAAGGACCACCAATGGCAGTACGGCAAGGCCCCGCATCTAGCCTCCGAAATCGTCGAGGAGAATGTGGTCGTCGCTGACGCCGAGATCTTCGAGCATCTTGATGACGGCCGTGTTCATCATCGGCGGGCCGCAGAGATAGTACTCGCAGTCCTCGGGCGCCTTGTGATCGGACAGGTATTCGTCGTGAATCACGTTATGGATGAACCCGGTGTAACCCTCCCAGTTGTCCTCCGGGAGCGGCTCCGACAGGGCGATGTGCCAGTCGAAGTTGTCGTTCTCCTCGGCAAGTTTGTCGAACTCATCAACGTAGAAGGTTTCCTTCAGGCTCCGCGCGCCATACCAGAACGTCATCCTGCGCTTCGAGTGCAGCCGCTTCAGCTGATCGAAGATGTGCGCGCGCATGGGTGCCATGCCCGCGCCGCCGCCGATGAAGACCATCTCATTGTCCGTCTCCTTCGCGAAGAACTCGCCGTAAGGACCGGAGATCGTCGCCTTGTCTCCCGGCTTCAGGTTGAAGATCCACGACGACATGATGCCCGGCGG
>JAAUYH010058115.1_pt1 | contig 10676 bp, 12 predicted proteins | sample 7278061 | NCBI WGS metagenome assembly JAAUYH01 (sample SAMN14350203, study PRJNA611818) | marine sediment metagenome | isolation source: surface marine sediment (0.6m) | place: French Polynesia: Moorea | collected 2018-08 | reverse complement strand
GCGGCCGTCGGGTCAGCGCCGTGGCGCGTGCTTGTTGAGGATGCGCTGCAGGGTGCGGCGATGCATCTTCAGCCGCCGCGCCACGGCGCTGACCCGACGGCCGCTCGGACGGGCCGGCGCCTGTCGCAGGTCTTGATGGCGTGGTTTGAGCTCTCTCGTCATTGCGAGGAGCCCCCTTCGACACGCTCAGGAGGCGACTCGGCAATCCAGTATTGGCGGAGACTGTGGATGGCCGCGCCCTCATCCCGAGCGCGTCGAGGGACGCGCGCGATGATGCTGCCGCTGCCTCGCAGCGAGGTCTTGTCGGGAGCCGGCTAGTTGACGTGCTGGGCGGCCAGCAGCGAGTCGATATAGCGTCCCTGGAACAGCGAGATCCCCATGTTGTAGCCGATCTGCAGAGCGGTCTCGCTCTCGCAGCGGCACATGATGATCCGGGCGACTCCGGCCGATCGGACCGACTTCTCCAGGGCGGTGATGGCGTCCTTGGTCATGCCGCTCATCAGGTCGTCGCTGCAGTGCATCTTCAGCAAGTCGATGCCCAGCTGCTCGCGGTCGACCATCGGAAGGGTCATGTGGTTCAGACCGTCCAGGCAGACCTTGAAGCCGAGCTCGCGCAGGTATTCCCGGGCGAACAGGTAGGCCGGCATGTCGGAGAAGATGTCAATCTGCTGGAATTCGACGATCAGCCTGCCGCGGGCGCCGGCACCCAGCGCCTGCTCGAAGCGCCGGAAGCCGGGCGACAAGACCGTGGAGACGTTGAGGTTCAGGCTGATCGCCCGGAAGCTCCGGGCATGATCATGGGCGACCTGGCGCAGCACTCGGCTGTCCAGTGTCCGGGTCAGGCGCTGGAACAGCCACGGGTCGGCGGCGATGGCGACGCCGGGAAGGAGAGTCCGGCCGAGCTCCTCGATCGAGACGTAGATCTCATGAAAGACGATCTCCGGATCGTCGTCGGGGGTCACGGCACAGACCGGCTGGTTGCGCATGATCGCCGACAAATCCGCCGTGGCCAGCGCCTTTTCCAGCTGGTCGAGCTGGGCCGGTGTCAGCGCGACGCCGGATAGAGGGTTCGGCAGGTCGCTGTAGTCCTGTCGGCCCTCCTGGCTCCGGTCAAACAGGCGGCGCGCCAGGGCGACGAATTGCGGATAGTCGCGTTCCAGGGAGTACCAGGTGCAGAAACCGCTCTCTGCGTCGCCGTCCGGCTGGCTGGTCAGAGGATCGTCGGCGAACATCTGCCCCAGTCGCTGGACCGCGGATTGCAGGGCCTCGGTGCGGCTGTCGTCGCAGACGTAGATGAGGTCGCCGTCGATGGTCTTGTAGAGCTGTCCCTCGAAGCCGCTGATCCACTCGTCGAACTGGGTGAAGGCCGTCTCGATCTGCTGTTCCCGGCGATTCTGACTGCTCAGCTGCGATAGATGGATATGCAGTGCCAGCCGTCCGGTCAGATTGCGCTCCAGCCGGACGGCATGGTCCAGCAGGGCGTATTCCTGGTTGTTGACCGGCGGCGAGCTGTTGTCGGATGCCTCTGGCAGCGGTGCGACGGCGGTCATGGTCACCAACCTGTAGAGCGTTGATCGAATCGCCGGGCCGCCAAATCCGGGTGGCGTTCCGGGTCACCCTCAGGTCACCGCAAAATCGTTAAAGTGGGCTGAATTACAATTTTTCCCAGGGCCGGCAGGATGTTGGCGCGGAGCCCGTCATTCCAGCCCCGGATCCTCGTGCCGGTGCAGCCGGGCGGCCGCTGCGGCGGCGAAGCGGAGCAGTACGGAACGGCGCCGCGCGGCGCTCAACACCTGCTCCGGTGCGTACCGTATGATCGACGCCTCATAGGCGTCGGCGACGATCAGGCCGCAATCCTCGGGGATCAGCTGCAGCGGGAACTCGGCCGTGACCGCGAAATAGAACAGGTCGCAGTACTCCCGGTATTCCGGCCACTTGCTGTCGGTCCGGAAATCGGCCACCGAGCTCTTGACCTCGACGATGGTGAGCCGCCCCTTGCCATCGATCGCTACGATGTCGGCCCGGCGTCCGCCCTTCAGGGTGAATTCCGTGAGGCTCGTCAACCCGTGCGCCGCCAAGGTGCGGCGGACACCCCGTTTGATCTCCGCGGCGGTGTCCATGCCGCCTGGCATGGTTAACGAGGAGAGCGATTCAGGCGGAGCCATCGGCCAGATGTTCGATATTCGTTCCGTTAACGGACAATTTACCAGACCGGAAATCTGCTTTCCAGATCAGTGACATTTTTAGATTGCCAGCATTTGATACGAATTTATATAATAGTAGTGGAAATAGTTAACGCATCGTCGCGTCAATGCGGCGGGCAGCCAGGAAGGCGTAATAAGAATGACCAAATCACCGTTGGCAAAAACGCTCGCCGCCGCGTTCTCTATTGTAGCAATGCTGTTGTCCGCGTCCGCCCTGGCGGAAAGTGCGGACCGCAAGCTGCATGCACTCTTCGGCAAGGATGACAGGATCTTTGTCATACCGGAAGGCATGCCGTGGAGCGCCGTCGGCAAGCTGACCTTCCGCGGCGCCGGCCATTGCTCCGGCGCCATGGTCAGCCCGAGCGTGGTGCTGACCGCCGCCCACTGCCTGTTCACCGAGCGCGGCGGGGCGATGCTCGACCCGCCGGTCCGGTTCCTGGCCGGATACCACATGGGCCGGTACGCGGCCGAGGCGGAGGTGGTCTCCTACTGGGTCTCGACCGAGTACGACTACATGGCGTTCCTCAACACCTCCGAGATGGACGGGCTGGACTACGCCTTCGTGCTGCTGTCCGAACCGATCGGGGAGACGACCGGCCATTTCTCGGTGCACGAGCTGGTCGCCGAGGAGATCGAGGACGCCGTCGGCCGGGATTGGGAGAAGATCACCCAGGCCGGCTACAGCGGCGACACCGAGTACCAGCTTTCGGCCCATGTCGACTGCCTGATCGTCGACTACTACAGCGACAACACGATCTCCCATGAATGCGACACGCTGCCCGGCGACAGCGGGTCTCCGATCTTCATCGAGCGCGACGGCGAGTATCAGGTGATCGCGCTGGACTCCGCCGTCTATGCCGGCGCGCGGCCGAACAACATCGCCGTCGACAGCCGGGCCTTCGCCCGCGACCTGGCCGATTTCATCCGCCGCAACGAACCGTTCATCGACCTGGCGCTGCGTCCGACGCTGCGGTAGCCCGGGAAGGGACCGGTCTCGGCCGGCCCCGATTGAGGCTAAGTCCGCAGAATTAATGACAAAATTTGAAGTATTTTCTTGACATATTCGAGCAATCATTGAATAATCATTAACAAATTGTTAACCATGACTCGGAACCGCCGAGTTAAGCCGCAGAACATGGTTAACGGGGTCTTGATGAACACCTGGGGAGGCGGCTGGCAATGTCTGATCTGGCGGTAGAAGCGGTGACATTCGTCACGCTCGTGACCCTCTTGCTCTATTTCATGGTGATCGCGATCCAGGGGACGGCGCTGGTCGCCATGAGCCTGGTGAACCGCAAGCTGCCGGCGAAGATCTATTACTCGGACATCTGCCAGAATCTCGGCGTCGCCCTGGCCATCGCCGGCTTCATTCCGGGGTCGGTGAACCTGATGGTGGTGGGCGCGCTGCTGCTGGCGATCGGCATCCTGACCGGCGAGGTGCGCTATCGCGCCAACCGCTTCGTCGACCTGTCGCTCAGCGTGACCGCGATCCTGTCCATCGGCTCGCTGGGGATCTTCAAGTCCCTGATCTGACCGTCCGAGCCGCCGACATCCTGGGTGACACCTAACCGGCAACGCCGTCATTGCGAGGAGCGCCCTTCGACAGGCTCAGGGTGAGGGCGGTTACCGTGGGAAAAAGCGTGCGGGGAAGGCCCAGACCGCCCCCTACCCCAGATCGTCCTCGATGAAGGCGCGGATGATCGAGGCGACGTCCGGGTCGGCCTCGAATCCCAGCGCCAGGCCCTGGGCCGGGTCGAACCAGCCCGGCCAGCCGGCGACGATGGTCTGGATCAACGGGTCCGGCTCGAAGCGGATGCGGCCGACCGGCTCCTCCCCCGCCACCTGACGCAGCGCCTCGATCATCTCCTCGACCGTCGCGGTCAGGCCCGGCAGGGTGATGCTGCGGCTGGCGCTGAACACGTCGGCGGGCAGCTCGGCGGCGCGCTGGAAGGCCTCGACCACCCGGCGCGGCGAGAGGATCCACATGGCCGCGTCCGGGGTCACCGGGCAGACGCTCTCCTTGCCGGTCAGCGGCTCGCGGATGATGCCGCTGGCGAAGGAGGAGGCCGCCTTGTTCGGCTTGCCCGGCCGCACCACGATGGTCGGCAGCCTGAGCGACCGGCCGTCCACGAACCCCTTGCGGCTGAAATCGCTGACCAGCAGCTCCGCCACCGCCTTCTGGGTGCCGTAGGAGGTCAGCGGCGTCAGCGCACTGTCGTCGCGGATGGTGCGCGGCATGCCGCCGCCGAACACCGCGACCGAGCTGGCGAAGACCAGCCGCGGTGGCACCGGCAGCTTCCGGCAGGCCTCGAGCAGCAGCCAGGTGCCGTCGAGGTTGACCCGTAGACCGAGGTCGAAATCGGCCTCGGCGGCACCGCTGACCACGGCGGCGAGGTGGAACACGAGCCCGGTCCTGTCGTCCAGGACCTCGCCGAAGGTCGCCGGATCGGCGATGTCTCCGGTCACCACCGTGAGGCGCGGGTGGTCGGGCATCGCCGGCTCGGGCGGCATGGCATCGACCGCGACCACCTGCTCGATGGGTTCGGCGGCGCCCGACGGGCCGGTGATGCTGTCGCGCGCCAGCAGCGCCGAGACGATCCGCCGGCCGATGAACCCCGTGCCGCCGGTGACGACGATCTTCATGGCTTCCTCCCCTTGTCCGACGGCTGTTTGCGCCGGCTCCAATTCCTCCTACCATATCGCCAGGCGGATCAGGGAGGCAGCATGTTTCCAGCATCGATGAGGGGGGCGGTCCGGTGACCGTGCGGCTGAGCGTCGAGGCCTGCCTGCCGGCGGACGGCCTCTCCGGCACCCTGGTGGGCCGGGCCTGGCGGCCGGGCGAGCCCGGCGGTCCGGCGATCGTCCGGCTGGATGGCGACGGCGTGCAGGACATCAGCCGCGCGCTGCCGACCATGGCCGATGTGTTGAACGCGCCCGATCCCGTCTCGGCCGTCCGCTCGGCCGCCGGCGAGCCGCTCGGCGCCGTCGACGCGATCCTGGACAACTCCGCATCCGACGGGCGCGACGACTCGCGGCCCTGGTTCCTCGCGCCCTGCGATCTGCAGGCGCTCAAGGCGAGCGGCGTGACCTTCGTGGAGAGCCTGCTGGAGCGGGTGATCGAGGAGCAGGCCCAGGGCGACATGGCGCGGGCCGAGGCGATCCGCGGCCGGGTGATGGACATGATCGGCGGCGATCTGAAGGCGATCCGCCCCGGGTCCGACGGCGCCATGCGCCTGAAGGCGCTGCTGATCGAGCAGGGCGCCTGGTCGCAGTATCTGGAGGTCGGCATCGGCCCGGACGCCGAGGTGTTCACCAAGGGGCAGCCGATGTCGGCGGTCGGTGTCGGCGCCGAGGTCGGGGTGCACCGGGACTCCGCCTGGAACAATCCGGAGCCGGAGGTCGTCCTGGCGGTCGGCGCCGATGGCCGCACCGTCGGCGCCACCCTGGGCAACGACGTCAACCTGCGCGACGTGGAGGGCCGCAGCGCGCTGCTGCTGGGCAAGGCCAAGGACAACAATGCGTCCTGCGCGGTCGGGCCGTTCCTGCGGCTGTTCGACGACACCTTCGGCATCGACGATGTGCGGCGCGCCGAGTTGACCATGACCGTGGAGGGGGCCGACGGATACCGGCTGGAGGGCGCCAGCTCGATGGAGCGCATCAGCCGCGACCCGCTCGACCTGGTCGGCCAGACCATCGGTCCCAGCCACGGCTATCCGGACGGGCTGATGCTGTTCCTCGGCACCATGTTCGCGCCGGTCGACGACCGCGATGCCCCGGGCCAGGGCTTCACCCACAAGATCGGCGACGTCGTCACCATCCGCACGCCGGCGCTCGGCGCCCTGGTGAACCGGGTGACAACCTCGGACGCCGCGCCACGCTGGACATTCGGTGCCGGCGCGCTGATGCGCAACCTGGCGGCGCGCGGTCTGCTGTGATGCCAGCCACCCAAAGATCCTCGGAGAGCCCGTGATGGCGGCACCCGTCTACCGCGACTACGACCAGCAGGCCCTGGACAGCCAGTACAACAACCGCGGCCGGGTGCCCGAGGCGGAGGCGTTCCTGGCGGGCTATGAGTCGGACAGCGCGGCGGCGCGGCAGGCCCTGTCGTCGCGGCTCGACGTGCCCTATGACGACCGCTCCGAGCAGACCCTCGACATCTTCCTGCCGGCCGGTGGCGCGGCGGGCGCGCCGGTGCACCTGTTCTTCCACGGCGGCTATTGGAAGACGCTCAGCAAGTCGGAATTCAGCTTCGTCGCCGGCCCGATCACCGCCGCCGGCGGCATCGCCGTGGTGGTCGATTACGGGCTGATCCCGGCGATCGACATGGACGAGCTGGTCCGGCAATGCCGGTCCGCCACCGCCTGGGTCCACCGCAATGCCGAGAGCGTCGGCGGCGACCCGGGCCGCGTGACCATCTCCGGGCATTCCGCCGGCGGCCACATCGTCGCGATGGTGGCGGCCACCGACTGGGCGGCGGAGCACGGCCTGCCGCCGGAGGTGGTGGGCGGCGGCATCGCCATCAGCGGGCTGTTCGACCTCGAGCCGATCCGGCTCAGCTTCGTCAACGACGATCTCCACCTGACCGAGAAAGCGGCGTGCGCCAACAGCCCGGTGCTGCTCGCGCCCCCGCCGCCCATGCCCATGATCGTCGCCTATGGCGCCGACGAGTCGGAGGAATACGCCCGGCAGTCGACGGTCTATGCCGAGCACCTTCAAAGCCACGGCGTGACGGCGGAACTGCGGCCGATCGCCGGCCGCAATCACTTCAGCATCGCCAGCGATCTCGCCGATCCGCGATCCGAGATGAGCCGGATCGTCACGGCGATGATGGGTCTCGGCTGATCGCGCGACGGCGCGCCCTCGGGCGGGCCGCCTCCTTCCGATCTCTTTTTTTCCGTCGGGTTTTGCCGCGTGGCGCGTGCAAGGGACAGCGCGCGTCGATCGGCGTGCGCGGGTCCGGGCCCGCCGAAGACTGTCGCGGCCCCGGCCGGACAGACTCGGAGGAGGAACTGGTAATGATCGATGTTTCCATGCGCCGGATCGGCGCGATCGCCTGCGCCGTGGCCGTGTCCTCGGTCGTGACCCTGGCCGCGTCGACGGCGCAGGCCCAGGACGGTCCGGAAATCTGGCCGGATGTTCGCGAGGCACGGCAGGATCTGCGGGCCGACAACCGCGACCTGCGCCGGGAGTTCCGGTTGGAACGCCGCGAAGACGTGATCGACTGGCGGGACGGCGGCTATGACGATCGCGGCGAATTCGTCCGCGACCGGGTGGGCGACCGCCATTCCGCCCGCCAACAGCATCGTATCGACCGGCGGGACTACCGGCAGGACATCCGCCAGATCTTCAACTGAGGTGGACTGCCGACACGGGGCCGGTGTCCTTGGCGGGCACCGGCCATCGCCTCGGCCGCCCCGGGGGAGAGAACAAATTCGCAGGGTTTTCAGAGTTCGCGCGTACAACGGAGAGAGGAAGGGCGAGCCCTTTCCGACCGACCGGGAGCGACGGGGCTCATGCAGTGATGGAGGACGCCAAGCCATGGTCCGGCGGCACGGCAACGCAGGCATCGGACGACGACGCGCTGATGAGCGCGGTCGGCCAGGGTGCGCGCGATGCCTTCGCGGTGCTGATGGATCGGCATCTGGATCGTACCCTGGCGTTGGCGACCCGCATCACCGGCAACCGCAGCGTGGCCGAGGATGTCGCCCAGGATGCGTTCCTCAGGGTCTGGAAGAGCGCCGCCAACTGGCAGCCCGGCCGGGCCCGCTTCACCACCTGGCTGTACCGGGTCACGGTCAATCTGTGCCTCGATTTGCGCCGTCGGCCGGCCTTTGCGCCGCTGGAACTGATCGGCGATCCGCCGGATCTGACCGAGGACGCGGTCTCGGCGATCGAGCGGCGGCAACGCGCCGCGCTATTGGCGCGGGAGATCGCGGGCCTGGGCGACCGCCAGCGCGCCGCGCTCGCCCTGTGCTATTCAGGCGGCCTCAGCAATGCCGAGGCGGCGGAGGTGCTGGAGATCAGCGTCGGCGCCCTGGAGGCGCTGCTGGTGCGGGCGCGGCGCAAGCTCCGCGAGCGCCTGTCCGGGCAGCTGGAGAGATGATCCCATGAAGGTGAACCAGTTCCAGACCTTGCTGGACGCGCGCGGCCCGGACCTCGCGCTCTGGCCCGAGGCGGACCGCCGCGCCGCCCACGCGCTGCTGGACCAGTCCGATGCGGCGCGCGCCGCCTTGGCCGAGGCGGAGGCGCTGCACCGGGCCTTGCAGGCGCTGCCGGACGAGCCGGCCAGCCCGCTGCTGCGCTCGGCGATCCTGGATATCCCCGAACTCCACGACGAGAGGTCGGACTCGACCCCGACCGGGCGGTCGGCGCGGCGCGGCATGGTCATAGGCTGGACCGCGATTGCCGCCTCGGCGGCCATCGGCTTCGCAGTCGGCGTGTGGTGGCCGGCCGAGCCGCCGATCTGGCAGTCGGAGGATCTGGTCGCGCTGGTCTATGGCGGCTCCGGCTTCGACGAGGTGCTGCGATGACCTTGTCGGGGCGCACGGGCACCGTGGTTGTGGTCGCGCTGGTGGTCTCGGTGTGCCTGAACGTCTTCATCGCCGGCCTGGTCATCGGGCGGGTCTCCGGCGGCCGCGGAGCCGCGCCTGACCAGCCGACCAATGCCGGCGGTCTCGAGCGCTTCATGGCGACGGTGCCCGCCGAGGCCCGTCCGGTCATCCGCCGCGCGATGGTGGAGAACCGCCGTGACCTGCAGGGCCTGGTCGCCGCGGTGCGCGAGGCCCGGCGGGCGGCCGCCGCCGCGGTGGCGCGCGAGCCCTTCGACCCGGTCGCGTTCCAGACCGCCATGGCGACCGTCCGCGAACGGTCCGACGCGCTGCAGGCCGAAGTCCACGCCATCATCGCCGAGGCGCTGGACGACCTCTCGCCGGAGCTGCGCTCGGAGATGGCCGAACGCTGGGGCGCGCGTCAATGAGCACCGTCGACGCCGTCATCGCCGCCAACCGGTTTGGGTTTGGCGCCGGGCCCGGCGAACTGGCCGGGATCGCCGGCGACCCCCGGGGCTGGCTGACCGGGCAGCTGGGTGCCGCGCCGTCCAGGCCGGACGCCCTGGCCCCGACCGGCCCCAGCGCCGAGCGGGTGCGCCGGTTCCTGGAGGCCCGCGAGGACGGGACCGAGGCCGTCGGCCGCCTGCTGCGCAGCGAGATGCGCGACGCGTTCCGCGTCGATGCGGCGGCCCGCACCCGCGCCGCGATCGAGAGCGACACGCCCTATGTGGAGCGGCTGGTGCAGTTCTGGTCGAACCACTTCACCGTCTCGGCCGTCAAGCCGGTGGTGCTCGGCGTGGTCGGACCTTACGAGGCGGAGGCGATCCGGCCGCATGTCACCGGGCGCTTTACCGACATGCTGAAGGCGGTGACCCGCCATCCGGCCATGCTGGCCTATCTCGACAACCTCGCGTCGATCGGGCCCAACTCGCGCGCCGGACGCCGTCGCGGCGGCGGTCTGAACGAGAACCTGGCCCGCGAGATCCTGGAGCTGCACACGCTGGGCGTCGATGGCGGCTATACCCAGGACGACGTGCGGTCCTTCGCCGAGATGCTGACCGGCTGGTCAATCGCCCGGCTGCGGGACCGCGACCCGGGCCGCTTCCGGTTCCACCCGGCCGCCCATGAGCCGGGCGACAAGGTGCTGCTGGGGGTGCGCTACCGGGAGTCCGGCGAGGCCGAGGCCGATGCGGCGCTGGACGCGTTGGCGCGGCACCCGTCGACCGCGCGGCATGTGGCGACCAAGCTGGTTCGCCATTTCGTGGCCGACGAGCCGCCGGCGGCGGCGGTCGAGCATTTGGCCAATGTCTTCCTGTCCTCCGGCGGCGACCTGCGCCGGGTCTCCGAGGCGGTGGTCGAGCTGCCGGACGCCTGGGCCGAGCCGCTGCCGAAGGTGCGGGCGCCGAATGACATGGTGATCGCCGCGCTCAGGGCGCTGCAGGTCCCGGTCGATGACGAGAAGCTGGTCGGATCGCTGCACCTGCTGAACCAGGCGCCGTTCCGAGCCCCCTCGCCGGCCGGCTGGCCGGACACGGCGGCCGACTGGCTGGGCCCGGAGGCGCTGATGCAGCGCACCGACTGGGCGGTCGCGGTCGGCGACCGGGTCGGCCGCGCGGTCGATCCGCGCCGCCTCGCCGAGCAGACCATCGGCCCGGTCGCCTCGGGCTCCACGATGTTCCTGATCGACGGCGCGCCGAGCGCCGCGGACGGTGTGGCGATGACGTTCCTCAGCCCGGAATTCCAGAGGAGGTGACCATGCGCGTGTCTCGTCGAGCCCTGTTGGGCAGCACCGCCTGCACGGCCGCACTCGCCGCCTTCGGCAGCCGGCTGGCGCTGGCGGATGCGGTGACCGACCGGCGGTTCGTGCTGGTGATCCTGCGCGGCGCTCTGGACGGGCTGGCCGCCCTGGTTCCCTATGGCGATC
>JAAUYH010217169.1_pt1 | contig 10679 bp, 5 predicted proteins | sample 7278061 | NCBI WGS metagenome assembly JAAUYH01 (sample SAMN14350203, study PRJNA611818) | marine sediment metagenome | isolation source: surface marine sediment (0.6m) | place: French Polynesia: Moorea | collected 2018-08 | reverse complement strand
TCGGCGCTGGCCCAGGTCTCGCTGTGAGCGACCGCGGCCCAGGAAGCAACCTGGGTGCATTGGTAGTGGACAATCTCGTCCACGCTGGCGTGGACGTCGTTGTGCTGCGAGCCGCCTTTGTCGAATTCGCCCAGGTTCTCGACGATCAGCTGGCCCATGCCAGCGCCATCGCTGAAGAGATGATTTAGGCACGCACGGTTGACCAACCAGCGCTCGGTATACTCTGGCAGCGAAATGGTTTTATTGGCGAAGGTGTCATACATATGACTGGCACCGGACTCGGTGACAAAGATCTTGGCCAGGGTCTGCTCCACGCCCAGGTGGAGATAGCGCATGGAGTACGAGCGGATCGCGCCGGCCTTGGTGCCGCCGTCGAGCTGGAAACGATCGTCGGGAATCTCATCCCCTTTACTTCCGGCGTTGGCAGCAGCCTTGAGCTGGGCGTCGATGGAATTCATTAGGATGTCATTGGATTGGCTCATAAATGCTCCTCCCGCGGTATCGCATTGGTTTGGCGTGTCTTTTCTGCCGCGCATCTCTGTGCACGGCCGCCATTGCAACACCATGAGCAACATCGCGGCCTCTCGCCATAACAAAAATCTGACACGGTGCTGTGGCGCACGCTCCGCCGATGGTGTCCCAGGAGCTATCCCATGGGCTATTCTAGGGGCTGGACGGCAATACGGCGGGTTCCCACACGCAGCTGACCCCGTTTGCGCTCGATGACGGCCGCCGGATTTTGTAGGAAATCAAGCTCAGCTAGATCACGCCGAATACGATAGATATCCACATTGAGCCGGCTCTCTTCTAGCGCCAACATGCGACAGAGCTCGCTCACGGGCAGCCATCCCCGCGCGGGTTCGGGCAGGATTTGCTCGGCATCGTGTTTGAGGCGCACGCGGGCCAGGGTGAGAAAACTGTAATAGTGCGAACGTGGCGATAACATCCGGGTGCCGGCGGCGCCTTCGATAAATACTTCGACCCGCTCCTCGTCCGGGCTGACGCGCAGGCGAAAATCGACATCCTGGATCCGCTGCGGCTGCCGGCGCACATCGGCGGTGGGGTCAATGCCCATGGGCAAATGCAACATATAGGCGGCATCTGATGGGCCCATGCTGAGTACGGTGCCGTCTTTGGCCGGGCTGGTCTCGCCGTCGATCTCGGTGGTCCATTGCCCGCCCTTGGCCTCAAAGACCATGGCCTGGGGGCGATCGGGATCGGGCAAGGCGATGATGCCGTCGCGGGCCACGGTAAGGGCCCCGCTGGTCAGATGGCGCGCAATCGCGACCGGTGCGGAGGCATCAATGAGGTGAAACGCCAATGAGATGTGGCCAAAGGCGATGCGGTCGCCTGCCGACAAGGTGGCCGTGCTGGCAGATTCGAGCAATTGACCGTTGAGAAACGTGCCATTGCGGCTGCCCAAATCGCGCAGCACCCAGCGATCGCCGTGCCACGAGATGCGTGCATGCTCGCCCGAGACCCGGGGATCATCGAGGCGCAAATTGCACGCCGGGGACCGTCCCACCAAGCAATGAGACGAAAGGGTGTACGGTCGCTCGTTGTCGCTCTGGGCCAGGAGTGCCATGGCTGCCCAACGTACCCAGGGCTGTGGCAGAGGACAACACCCGAATTCCATTACAACACTGAACATATTACCATGCTCGGCATCACCCGGCGTATGGTATGGACAACCCATGGACCTCGAACTTTTGCTGGCCGACGCCGAACGCGGCACTCCAATGCTCGACATGTGCCTGACGTTTGAGGCTGCCTCCCTGGCGCCGCGACCATTGGCACCGCCCCTGGCTGGGTATCTCCGCTACGATAGCGGCGATCCGGGCTCGCTGCCACTGCAGCGCTGGGGTGTGGTGGCCCCCGAGGGGCCTATGGGCGATCGCCTGCTCAGCCTCATCGACCCGCTGGTGCAGGCGCGACAACAGGCGCAAGGCGGGCCCGCCCGCATCTATCGCGTCCCCGCCGCCATGGACGCGGTCGCAGCGGCGCAATGGAAGAGTGCCGTGTATCGCGATCCCGACGTGCCCGAGGAAGAGCTGCCGCGCTATTTGCTGATTCTCGGCGACCTCGACGGTCCGTCGCTGGCGCTCCAGCAAGCCCTGGCCAGCGATGTGTTTGTCGGTCGCCTGGCTCTGGCCGACGACGATGCCTATGCCGCCTATGCCGATAAAGTCCTGCGCTGGGAAAAGGTGCCCATGCCGACACGGGCGGCATTGTTTTGCACGGTGCGCGACGGCACTAATGCCACCACCATTGGCGATCAACGGCTGATGACGCCCATTGTGGCCCACTGCCGCCGGCAATTGCAGCGCGGCCTACTTCATGTCCGCGATATCGTAGAGTTGGGTCAGGGTCCGCCCTCCATGGACGAGTTGATGCGGGCTGCGGCCATGCCGGGGCCGAATATGCTATTTACCATCAGCCACGGTCTGGGTCGACCGCGCGGCGGATGGCGCTCGGCCAGCCAGCGGCGGGCTCTGCAGGGAGCGATGAGTTTTTCTGCCGGCATGCGATTGACCGCAGAGGATGTTGCAGAGCGGCCGTTCCTAGATGGCGGCGCTTGGGTGTTTTTGGCCTGCTACAGCGGCGCAACCCCGCAGCACAGCGCCTACTATGCATGGATGAAGCGCCTCTACGAGCTGGACCTGATGACGCGGGATCCAGATACGGTGCTCGCCGGCTTGCCGCGGCCGGGTGAGCGCCCGTTTGTGGCTGCGCTGCCGCAGGCCGCGCTCGGCAACCCCCGCGGCCCGCTGGCCGTGATCGCCCATGCCGATCTGGCTTGGACCTACAGTTTTCAAGATATGCGCATCAAGGGCAAGCGGCCGGTAATCGGCGATCGACCTGGGCGCTTTCAAAGCCTATTTCGCTCACTCCTCGATGGCAATCGCTTCGGGGTTGCCGCCCATGAGCTGTGGCGCCACATCGGTGAAACCAGTGTGGAATTGGCCATGATGTACGATCGCGAAGCATGGGCGGCGGCCCGCAATCCGTCTCATATACGGGCACCTCTACAGTCACAAGTGGGCCGAGGCCCTGGATCGCCACCACCCGAGGCCAAGGGCGCCGCAGCCGATCCGAACCACGTCAGCCGCAGCGCGCAAAAGGCCAGTTTGTTTCTCACCCGTAACGATCTCGCCGGCTATATCTTGCTGGGTGATCCGGCCGCGCGTCTACCCGGCGGGTCTCGAACCCCCCATCACATGATGGGCCAAGGGATGGGCCGCCAAAGCATGGGCCAAACCAAGGCCCAGGCCATGGCGCAAGCGCCAGCAGACGACTTACACAGCCGCGCCGCCGACTTACTGGGATTTGGTCCGAGCTCTGCGAGCTCGGCGAGCTCGGCGAGCTCGGCGAGATCGGCTGTGCCGGTTTCAGGTGGTGATGCGGACGGACGTCGTCCTATGGCTACGGCTACGGCCACGGCCACGGCCGCAGAGATGGAGGCCGCGGTGCTGGCCGTCATCGGTGGCCAAGACACGGGCCTTGCGGCCAAATGGGCTGGTGTGTCCACGAGCGAGCTTCAGCGCTGGTGTGATGAGTATCGGCGCGCGGGCAGAGAAGCCATGGAGCGATTGGCTGCCGCAGCATGGCAACAGTGACAAGCTCGTCACCGTTCTACTTATATCGCATGAATGTATCCCCGCGGCATGTATGCCGCAACATGTATGCCGCAAAACACTGCCCCCGCACTGAAACACGAGCGCTGGCGGCTCCGTTCGTCGGTTGATTGCGCCCACTTGGCTCGCTGGGCAACAAAAACATCCCCGGACGAACTTTGGGGCAGCGGGACTAGAAAATAAGTTCGCCTTCACCTACCATGGCTTGGCGTCGGTCATCGGCGCTCAGGTTTGCGATAGGCGAGAAGGTTTATGGACACATCTATTCAGACCGATGGCACACAGCAGTATGGGATTCAAAAAGCGCCCCCCCGCTGGCTCATTGGCTCCCGACTGCTCCTCATTTATATGGGTGCCATTGCGGCATTGGTATTTTACCCTCCCAATGTAACGCTACTACTCATATTCGCCATTAGCTATGCGGTGCGGATGTTTGGCGCAGAGGCGGTATACCACCGTTATTTTGCCCATCGCGCCTATCGCGCCGGCCGCGGCATGCAGCTGATTTTATGCTTTATCGGCGTTATGTCGGGCCAGCGGGGACCGCTCTGGTGGGCGTGGACCCACCACGTCCATCATAAACACGCCGACAAGCCGGGCGATCCCCATTCACCGGTGCTCGAATCTTGGTGGCGGGCGCAGTCCGGTTGGTTCATGGATGACCGCTATATCGATACCGATCTCGATTTAGTCCGCTACTACGCCAAATTTCCAGAAATCCGCTGGATCAATCAACATTATATGACCCTGTTTTTCGGCGTTGCCGGGCTTTTATTTGCCGCCGGCCACTACGGCATATTTGGCGCGGGCGTCACCGGCATGGCGGCGGCATGTTGGGGCGCGTTTTTGCCCGCCACCATCGGCATCCATCTGTTTTCGCTGGTGAACTCCATCGCCCACGGGCAGCGCGTCCCCGGTGGTTCGCGCCGCTTCCAAACTGACGACGCATCGAGAAATCGGCCCATTTTGGCGATTTTGACCCTCGGTACCGGATGGCATAACAACCACCATCGCTATGCGGCGGCAGGCCGGGCCGGGTTTGCCTGGTATGAGGTCGACATCAGCTATTACGTGTTGCGGCTCCTTGAGCTGCTGGGTCTGATTCACGATCTCCGCCCAGTGCCCGACCGCATCATGGTAGAAGGCGGCCTGCGCGAGCGGGCCACCGCGCATCCGTCCCGGCATCCGTCTCGTATGGGCGATGAAGCCGCGAGCGCCGATGAAGCGGGACATGACTCCATCAGCAGAGGTATCCCGTGAGTTCCGAACATGTGGAAGTGAATGGCCGACGTCCGGCCGCCGACGACGCCGCCGTCATCGCCGAGGGCGCGCAACTCAAACAGACCCCGCCCCCGACAAACGATATCGGCGACATCGGTGACATCGGCGAATCCAATGTCCCCAAAGAGCCGAGTTCAGTCGAGGGGAGTCGGGAAATTGTCCCGGCGCTCGAAGCGCCCGCCGAGGTCGGTACGGCGGTGGCCCGCGACCGCTCGCAAGCCGACGTCGGCACGGACCGCGCAGCCATGATCGAGGCGTGTACGCCGTTCTGGAATTATCGAGCGCGTTGGTTCCTGCTGTATTTCCTGCCGATTGGCGGCTTGCTCGCCGTGCTCACCTGGCTCGGCCGACCGCTGGTGGCCGCGGACGCGCCCTGGCACGCCACGTTGGCGGCCGGTTGGGGCCAGATCAATGGCCGCGATTTCTGGGTTCCCGCGCTGTGGGCGCTGTGGATGCCCTGGTTTAACGGCCCGCACAGCCCGGTACCCGGGATGCGCCGCATCGTGTTCCGCGATTTCAACGGCAATGCAAAGTTCTATTTCACGATCTCGCTCTTGCACGGCTTGGTCTGGTCGCTATGCCTCATGCTTCCAGTGCCCCTGTATGTCTCGGCCATGGCCTTTGCCGCCGCATTCCTCACCTACGACATTTTCCTGATCCGCTACAATCTCCTCGAGATTTATTTTAAGCGCATGGCGGCCGACATCGGCCCGCTGACCGTGGTCTTCAGTGGCCTGAGCGGGTGGTGGATCTACTTGGTCACCGGGCTCAGCCTCGCGCATATGTACGGCGCCAACACCCCGCTATCGGTGCTGGTGAGCACGGCCCTCATCGTCGCCCCAATGCAGCTCATGCTCATTTTGCGACGACGTCGGCCCGTTCAAGTCAAGGTCCGCAAGGTCGCCGTCATCGGCGCCGGTTGGTCCGGCATGTACGCGACCAAATGGCTGGCCCAGGCCGGTCTCGACGTGCGTACCTTTGAGCGCAAGGGCCATTTGGGTGGCCTGTGGAAATACGACACCGACGCCCCGAGCACGGTTTCTGACGAGACCTTTGCCTCGTCTTCGAACTTCTATTTGCACGCTTCCGACTTTCCCATCGACACCTCGCCGTTCCCGACCCATCAGCAGATCTTTCAATTCCTCAACGACTACGCCGATCGCTTCAACTTGCGCGATTACATCTCGTTCAATACCTCGATCCGCTCGGTGAAAAAGCAGGGAGACACCTGGGTTGTCACCGGGGTGTCGGAAGACGGCGAGTTTTCCGAGGAATTTGATGCCGTTGTGGTTTCCAGCGGTTTCAACGGCACGCCGCAGAATTTCCAGGCCCGGTACCAGGGCTTTAGCGGCGAGATCATGCACAGCTCGACGTACAAGCATACCGACGACGAGGCCGTGGCCAAACACAAGCGCATCGTCGTGGTTGGCCTGGGCGAGAGCGCCGCCGATATCGCCCATGAGTGCGCGCGCATTCGCAGCAAAGACGTGTATTTGAGTGGATCGACACAATGGTTTGCCGGCCGCTTTATGGCGGGGGATTTTGCCGCCGATACCCTGATGGCGCCGGGCGTGCGCACGCTCATGGCCCGGACCATGGATCTCGAGTACCGGGGACGTCAGCTCATTCAACGCGTCGTCCACCTGATTTGGGGTGACCAGGGCTCCGGGGTCAAAGAGTGGCAAGTCGATGTCCCTTGGCTGCACGGATTTGTCACCAAGTCACGGGCGGCAGTGGAAGATGTTCATCGCGGCAATTTGGTGCCGAAATCGCGGATCGTCAGCTGTTCGGGGCGCACCATCACCTTTGAGGATGGTTCCACGGTCGAGGCCGATCTGATCATCGATTGCACCGGCTTTCAGCCCTCGTTCCCATTCCTCGATAAAAAATTCTGCTTCACCAAGCTGTACAACCTGGTCTTTGATCGCGAGGATCCGACCCTCAGCTTTACCGGGACCGCGCGGCCCGTTCTCGGATCGATCCCCGGGCTGGCGGAAATGCAGGCCCGCTGGGTGGCGTCGGTCTACAGCGGTCGGGCATCTCTGCCGGAGCACGAAGAGCAGGAGATCGAGACCTTTTACAGTCGTCGGGCTCATAAAAAGCGCTTCTTCACTGCGGAGAAACGGCCCAATCTGGTCGATCACTCATTCTACGCCGACGGCATTGCGCGCAGGCTGGCCATCGACGTCCCCTGGCTACGCACCCTTTTGACCATGCCGCACAAGCTGCAAATGCTGCTATTGGCGCCGTGGATGGCGTTCAAGTACGAACTGCGCGGGCCCCGCTACCGCCAGGCATTGCAGAACATGAAGGCCCATATGCCCAAGGCCAAAATGTACTACTTCTTCATCAAGAAGCGGTTCTTGCGCATCGCCATGGTGGTGTGGCTCATCCAGCTCGGCCTGATTGCCGTGGTCGCCACATCTGTCCCCGGCTATGTCCTGCTGGCAATTATCGCGGTCATGCTCGCGCAGTGGATGGGGCGAGAGATGTATATTCGCCATCGACGGCTGCGCTATTGACGTCCGCCGTCTCAAGCCACGTCTGGGCGCAAGGCGCCAGACTACTTCACCAGGGTAAACGTCCGCCGCAGCGTGCCTCGGTAAGAGCCATCGGCGTTAAATGTGTTGATGGCAAATTCACGCGGGCCGAGTTGGTTAAAAGCGCTGCGCACGGCCAGGCGCGATGAGTGTGCGGTCTGGCTGACGCCATCGGTCAAGAGGAACCCATCGGCGGTCACCTCAATGGCGGCCACCGCTGACGGTGCGCGCTCTAGGCCGATCTCGTAGGTGCGCTCCCCGGTCTGGCGGATGTATACGCCCACGCCGGAGGTGACGTCGATGAGGCCAATGGCGCGGGCGATTTCGGCGCCATCGGCCCCATAACCAATGGCCTCCAAGAAGCGCTCTTGGCTCTCTTGGGTAAAACGATAGCGGGCGGCAAAGCTCTCGCCGTTTGCCCGATCGGCGGAACCAATGGCAAAGCCGTCGACGTAGTAGGCCACACGGTGCACGTCAGCCGGGGCATCGGCCTGCAAGTCATAGCCGCCGTCGGCCAGGCGGGTCCACGCCACGCCCATGGGAACTGCGCCAAACACAGGGTCGTCGCCGGGGCCGTCGCCGGGAACTTCTGGGTCACTGTCGCCAATGCCGGCGAGCGCTTGCAGCTCAGCCAAGGTGCCCTGGAACTGGTTCAAATCGACGTTGCCGCTAATGCCGGAGACCCGGCCCGTATCGGTGTATTGCCACATGGTCCACTGGTTCCAGGTGTTGGGCATCTGCGGACAAGAAACGCCGTAATTGGCCACCCACAGCGGATAGCCGGCAAATTGCCCGGTGCCCTGGATGGTGTTCCAAAACCCCGATGCAGCGTAAATCATCGGCTTGCGCCCTACTGCACTTTCAACCCGATCGAGCCATGTCTGCAATTTCGACACGATGGTGGCGCTACTTTGGCCATCGGCCACTTCCACATCGACGACGGGGGGCAAATCGCCGGGCCCCAAGGTGCCAACGGCATCGATCATGATATCGGCCTGTGCGGTGGCACTCTGGGCTGGGCGGAAAAATTGATAAGCGCCGCGCATCATGCCGGCATCGCGGATGCCGTCCCAATTCTCGCGGAATCGAGGGTCCATAAACGTGGTGCCGTCACTGACCCGGGCAATGGCAAATTGGCGCCCCGATGCGGCCACGGCGGACCAATCGATTTTTCCTTGAAAATACGAAACATCGATGCCCTCCACGGTCTCTCCTGTCGCGCAGATGCGCGCTTTGGTCACCGCGTCGTCAAGAATTGCATCGGCGGGTAAATCATCGGTGGGCCCTGTCCCTGCCGCCATATCCCCCTCGCCCACTGCACAGGCCGCGAGCAAGACGGCCGGTAACGTCAGTATCTTGGTTAAGCTTACGTATCTCATTATAAGAGGTGAACCTACAATTGCATTTACCCATCGCCAAGGGCAAAAGCGAAATCCGCGCCCGTGGAGAGATGCGAAGTCAACCAGAGCTCAGGGCTCGCAACCCAGTGCGAAAGACCGCCGTTGCTGCGCACCCGGTCGACGGCACCGAGAACGAGTGGCACCTATGCGGGGCAATGCCCCCGCGGGCACGTACCGGGCAATCACAAGGAAAGTTATGCATGTGTGGGCCGTAAACGTGCATTCCACGGCATCACTGGTGTAATTTGGCGGACGCAACTGCAGCAACCTGGCAATAGCCTGACAAAAACCTGGCAATAACCTGACAATAACCTGATCAATCAGAGGAAAGCCCCATGTCCGAGTCCCTCGAGCCGGCGGTCCCCGCCTCTCGAAGCCTGCCCGAAATCACTGTCAAAGCCCTGCTCTTGGGGGCGTTCCTGTCAGCGCTGCTGGCGGGCGCCAACGCCTATCTCGGCCTCAAAGTCGGCTTGACCGTATCGGCGTCCATTCCCGCCGCAGTCATTTCGATGGCGATTTTGCGCATGTTTCGCAATTCGAACTTGCTGGAGAACAACATCGTCCAGACCGCGGCCTCCGCCGGGGAAGCACTGGCGGCCGGCGTCATCTTCACCCTGCCGGCCCTCATCATGCTCGGCTATTGGCAGTCCTTTGCCTTTTTCCCCACCCTGGCCGTGGCGGTCACGGGCGGCATTCTCGGCGTGCTCTACACCATCCCCCTGCGCCGGGCGCTGATCCTGCAGGCGGGTCTGCAATTTCCCGAAGGCGTGGCCACGGGCGAAGTGCTCAAGGCCGGGGCCTCGGGCGGCAAGGGGGCCCGCTTTATCGCCATTGCCGGCATCGGCGGCGCGCTGCTCAAATTGCTGCAGACTGGTTTCCAAACCGTGGCCTCGCGGGTGAGTGGCTCGGTCACGGCCGGGGGCTCGGTATTCGGCATCGGCTCGGAGCTCGGTGTGGCGCTCTTGGCCGTGGGCTACATCGTCGGCCTCAATATCGCCGTCCTAGTCCTCCTCGGCGGCCTCATCTCCTGGTTTTTGGGCATTCCCATCTACATGGCGGTCGCCGATAGCCAAACCCTGAGCGACATGGTCGGCGACGCCACCGGTTATGCGGCCGCTGAGGAGATTTGGAGTCAGCGCATCCGCTATCTCGGGGTTGGCGCCATGGCCACGGGCGGCCTATGGGCTCTCGTGGCCCTCATCAAGCCCATCCGCGATGGGGTGCGTTCCTCTCTGGAGGCGGTGCGCGCAGCCCGCGGCGGCGGCGGCGGCGACATTCCCCGCACCGAGCGCGATACGCCCATTAACCTGGTGCTCTACGGCACCCTGGCCCTCACCGTGCCCATCTTTATCATCATCTGGTATGTGGTCGATCGCGAGGCCCTGGGCCTTAGCTCGTCGGTACACGTGGTCACCGTCGCCGTCAGCGCGGCCTTTGCCCTGATCGCGGGCTTTTTATTCTCCTCGGTGGCCGGGTACATGGCCGGTCTGGTGGGCTCGTCCAACAATCCTATCTCGGGGGTCACCATTGCCACGGTGCTCACGATCTCGGTGCTCTTGCTTTTGCTCTTGGGCTCGCAAATTGACTTTATCGTCGACCGCGAGCGCGCGCTCATGGCCGCGGCTGCCGCCATCATGGTCGGCGGCATTGTGTGCTGCGCCGCCGCCATGGCGGGCGACAATATGCAAGATCTAAAAGCCGGCCAAATCGTGGGCGCAACTCCGTACAAACAGCAAATCATGCAGTTTGTCGGCGTGGGCGCCGCGGCCCTGTGCATTGCCCCGGTGCTGCAGCTCTTGTTTTCGGCCTACGGCTTGGGCGAT
>JAAUYH010058797.1_pt1 | contig 10679 bp, 13 predicted proteins | sample 7278061 | NCBI WGS metagenome assembly JAAUYH01 (sample SAMN14350203, study PRJNA611818) | marine sediment metagenome | isolation source: surface marine sediment (0.6m) | place: French Polynesia: Moorea | collected 2018-08 | reverse complement strand
TCGTTGTCGCCGTGGCGCACAAGCGGGCCAAGCGGCTCTTTCGAGACGATCTCGGGCAGCACGACGTGTGCCGAGGGATCTTCGAAGGTTGCGCGCGTTGCGGCCAGGCCGGATGCGTCAGTGGTGTAGACGTCGCAAGCGCCAGCCAGGTACTGCTGCTGTGCTTCGGCGTTCGTTTCGATCGGAACCGGCTCGTAGCTGATGTTGTTCGAGCGGAAGAAGTCCGCCAGGTTCAGCTCGGTCGTGGTACCGGTCTGGATGCAGACGGTTGCGCCGTCCAGATCCTTGGCCGAAGTCACGCCCAGTTCTTTCGGAGCCATGAAGCCCTGGCCGTCGTAGTAGTTGACGCCGACGAATTCGAACTTCAGATCAACGTCGCGGCTGAATGTCCAAGTGGTGTTCCGGGCCAGCATGTCGATTTCGCCGGATGCCAGCGCGGTGAAGCGCGTCTTACCGGTTGTCGGCACGAATTCCACAGCTTGCGGATCGCCCAGAACGGCAGCGGCGACAGCGCGGCATACAGAAACGTCAAAACCTTCCCAGTTACCATTTGCATCCGGTGCAGCGAAACCAACCAGACCGGTGGTCACACCGCAGTTCAGCTTGCCGCGCGCTTTCACGTCGTCAAGCGTCGCCGCACCTGCTACGCCGCCCGCAAGGGCTGCGCCTGCCAGTGCGCCAAAGAATACGGATTTTTTCATTTTTACCTCTTCCTGAATTGCCGCCCTCCCAAGGCGGTTTTAACGATCTCGGCCGAGATCATGATATCGCTAGCGGTAAGACCGCCTAACGCACGGAATTTGGGCGGATTCCGGCACATAGGTCAAGAGCCGGTCCTAAAAAAGCGTCACATGCACAGGTTTTGAGGATCTTGCCCAAAAACGGGTATCTTGCCCGGTTTTTCGGTGTAATTTCAGGCGGCTTGATAAAAATTCACGGCATGAAGGAAGGCCGAACGCTTGATTTCGGCCAATTCTGACGCTTCGTCATCTTCGCCCCATTGCTCGATTTGCCAGTCTTCATCAAGCCGGGAAAGGTCCCAAAGCGCTTCGGGAGCCTGCGCTGCTTCCTTGGCGGCAAGACCCAAAACGAAGGATCCGGTCAACGTGACAAGGTCATGAAAGGCCGTCAGTTGAAAATCGGACATCGGCGTCATTTCTGCGGCCAGACGGTCCAAAACCGCCTGATCCTGCATGACCGGCATAACGCCTGACGTGACGGCAAGACGGACCTGGCACCGTGTTTCCAGCCAAGACAAAATCGGGTCCCAACGCGCGTTCTGCCTTTCCACCAGGCCTTGCGGTTGCGCGGCGCGATAGCTGAGCAGATCGGTGCCCGCATAGCCCGCCAGATGCTGCATGACCTCGGCCCGCTGCGTCGCAACCTTGTCCAGCGCGGCATTGGCTGAACGCGTCCACGGCATGGATGTCGGATCGACGACGTCCACCTGCGCCTCCCATTCGGCGGCAACTTCAGTTGCCATTTCGCTCGAGGGCACACGCAGATCACGCTTCGCGGGCGTCTTGACCTTGCTCCCGTCGAGCAGCACTTCGAACCCGTCGTCGATTTCTTCGACCGTCACGGCCGTCCAGAACCGTTTTAGCGCCCATTCACTCATGATGCTTCCTCGTCGAACGGATCGGCGGGCACATCCGCTTCGTTCCAGTCGAACATGGCCCAGGTGCGCGCCATGTGTTCCGGCAGTTTGGCGGTCAGTGTCAGGCGTCGTCCTGTAACGGGATGATCAAAAGACAGGCTGCGGGCGTGCAGGTGCAGCTTGCGACTGATCTCGCCCCCCAATTGCGCCCCCCAACCGTCGCCAAGGTTTTCCTGCCCGGAGCCTCCGTACTTGCCGTCTCCGATGATCGGATGTCCAAGCGCGGCCATGTGTGCCCGCAACTGGTGTGTACGACCCGTCACCGGCACAAGGGCCACCCAACTTGTTCGTCCGGCGAGTGCCGACAGAACCGCGTAATCCGTTGTGGCGTGCTTGGCACCCGGCGTTTCATCCACCAGCTTCGGGTGAACGGCATTCATCTTCTCGCCCTCGCCGCCCTTGCCATGGCCGGGCGCCTTGACCAGACCGAACCGGATCGTCCCCATGGACGGGCTTGGCGCCCCGGCCACGGCCGCCCAATATATCTTGCGCGTTTCGCGAGCGCGGAACGCCGTCGTAAGCGCGCTGGCAACGGCCCGGGTGCGCGCCATCAGCAAGACGCCGGATGTGTCCTTGTCCAACCGGTGCACCAGGCGCGGCTTCTCGTCCAAGCCGAACCGCAAAGCCTCTGCCAAGCCATCGACGTGCCGCGTTTGCTTGGACCCACCTTGACTGGGCAGACCCGGCGGCTTGTTCAGCGCCAACACGTGGTCGTCCTTGTAGATGACGGCAGACTGGATCAATTCGCGATCTGCCTCGCTGATCTTCGGTGCATCGGGCTTCGGAGCTGGTGCGTCCGGCAGGGGTGGTACGCGGACCATCTGTCCGCTTACCACACGGGCAGCAGGTTTCACACGCCCGCCGTCCAGACGGATTTCGCCCTTGCGGCACATCTTTTCGATACGCCCCTGGCTGACCTGGGGAAACCGCCGCCGAAACCAGCGATCCAGCCGCTGGTCGGCCTCGTCGGCACCAACCTCGATCAGTTGCACACCGCTCATGACGTCGCCACCAGATAGGCTCCAACGAAACAGGCACCGACGGACAGCAGAACCGAGGCCAGGACATAGGCCGCCGATAGCCCTAGCTGACCGCCTTCGACCAATTTCAGCACATCCAGAGAGAAGGTCGAGAATGTCGTAAAGCCACCCAGGACGCCCAGCATCAGGAATGGATGCAGCGCGGCCATCTTGTCGACGCCACTGGCCCAGCAAAGGCCGATCAGGAATGACCCCAGCACATTCACCATGAGCGTGCCGAAAGGGAAGGTCACTGCCATCCCCAAAAGGACCCTCAGAACCGATCCGAGTGCACCGCCCAGCGCGACATATACCAAGGTTGTCAGCATCGCCGGTCTGTCGCGTCTCTGGAATAACTTGTCAACTGTTCCGCTTGGCGCGAAGCTTGACGAAATAGTCCAAACGACGCTTCAGCTCACGCTCGAAGCCGCGTTCGACCGGTTGGTAGAACACCGGCCGCTTCATCTTCTCTGGGAAGTACTCCGCGCCGGAAAAGGCATCTTCGGCATCATGATCGTAAGCATACCCTTCGCCGTATCCCTGATCCTTCATCAGCTTGGTCGGCGCGTTCAGGATGTGTTTCGGCGGAGGCTCCGAGCCCGTTGCCTTGGCCGAGCTGCGCGCGGCCTTGTAGGCCACGTAGCCCGCGTTCGACTTCGGTGCCAGCGCCAGATACGTGACGGCCTGCGCCAGTGCCAGTTCGCCTTCGGGGCTGCCCAGCCGTTCATAGGTTTCCCACGCCTGCAAGCACACGGCCTGTGCCTGAGGGTCCGCCAGACCGATGTCTTCGACGCTCATCCGGGTGATCCGCCGGGCAAGGAAGCGCGGGTCCTCTCCTCCTTCCAGCATGCGTGCGAACCAGTAAAGCGACGCATCCGGGTCGGAGCCACGGACCGATTTGTGCAGGGCTGAAATCAGATTGTAATGCGCATCGCCCGACTTGTCGTATTGCGCGGCCCTACGTGCAAGTTTCGCCGCCAATCCGTCGCGGTCGAGCTTTTCGCCCAGTTTCCAGGCAACCACCTGCTCGACCAGGTTCAGAAGCGCGCGCCCATCGCCATCGGCCATCTCAATCAGGGCGTCGCGCGCAGGGCCATCCAGCGGCAACGCCTGACCCAACTCGCCTTCGGCGCGCTGCAGCAACAACTCCAGTTCCACCGGCCCCAGCCGTTCCAGCACCGCCACCTGCGCGCGCGACAGAAGGGCGGCGTTCAGTTCGAAAGACGGGTTTTCCGTGGTGGCCCCAACCAAAAGTATGGTGCCATCTTCCATATGGGGCAGGAAACCATCCTGCTGGGCCTTGTTGAAGCGATGGATCTCGTCGACGAACAGAAGTGTCCCCTGCCCGTTGGCGCGACGCAGCTTGGCAGCCTCGAAAACCTGGCGCAGTTCGGCGACACCGGAAAAGATCGCGCTGATCTGAACGAAGTGACGGTCGGTCTCGTCCGCCAGTAGCCGCGCGATTGTCGTCTTGCCCACGCCCGGCGGTCCCCAAAGGATCAGCGAGCCCAGACTGCCAGCGGCCAACATGGCGCCAAGTGGGCCGTCCGGTCCCAGAACACTCTCCTGGCCGATCACATCGCCCAGCTTCGCCGGTCGCAACCGGTCCGCCAAGGGACGGCCCGCATCAGACGAAGGCGCAGGGGAAGTATCGAAAAGGTCCGCCATACCCTCTAGCTAAGCTCGACGGAGAAAAACCAAAAGCCCCCTTCTTTCTGGCTCACGTATGCCAAGGGGGGCTGGGGGGACAGCGTCCCCCCAGTTGCGCGACGCCGATCAGGCGGCGCAATACCTCAGTGCAGCTTGGTCGCCAGTGCAATCCGCACGCAAACCGAGCGTTCGTCATCATCGGTTTCAATGACCGGCCCGGCGGGGACACAATCGATCCCGGTCCGGCGCGCAAGACGCGGGCTGTGTTCGGGCACGATGCCGATCAGTGAAGTTGCCCCGAGCGACCGGGCAGACCGCACCATTTCGTCGATCAACGAACACTGTACGCGCAATCGCAGCTTGGACGGGACGCTGTCAGACACGAATACCCGGCTCGACTCCCAGATGTGTGGAGCGACCGGCGCTTCTTCGTCCAACAGATTCGATGGAATGCTATCCAGCAGTCCAAGCTGCGCATCGCGGATCATGTAGGAATAGATGCCGCAGCGCGCCGTGGTGGGTGTCAACCTCACGCCGGCCAAAACCTGACCGAACTCGTGGACGGCAACCCACCGGCTGGCGGGTGTGTCGTATTGGTCGAACTCCATGCCATTGGCTTCTGGAAGTTCCCAGTTGTTGCGCTGGATGAAGGTCTTGTGTCTCGCGCGAAGCATGTTGGCAAATAACTCGCCATGGTTGTGTAAATTCTCGAACGAAAGAGTTGTTACTTGCATTGGTACAGCCTCCGGTCTGGTTGAAAAACCTTCAGGGGGAGGTCGTACTGCCTTTACAGAAGTTGGTATTCCCGGGCTTTTTTCAGCGCCTGAGCCGTCGTACGCGCGCCCAGCCGCACCCGGGCGGACTGCAGGCGTGCCTTGAACGCACTCTCTGAAATTCCAAGTTTAGCAGCCGCGGCAGCGTGCCGGTCCCCATCAGCCAGCAGACGCAGCGCTTCGACTTGCGCGCGCGTCAACTCGGTTGGGGGTTCGGCGGCAAGGTGAAGATTATGAACGATCTTCGCTGCCTCGTTAATTTCTTCGTCCGTAAACTCGCGCAGGTTATGCGCCATTCCGACAATGCTTCGCGATGTAATCGGTCCGCAGGAAATCACAGCCCCATAAACAAGCCCGTGGCTACGGGCCTGACCGAGAATATTGAAAGGATCTGGAAGCTTGATTGCGCTCCAGCGCGTATGTCCCTTCACGCCCAATCCCCAGAATACAAGGGGATCGCGCAGTGCATACGCATTCTCGTCATACACTTTGGTCCAGGCGTCTTCATACGTGCGAACGTAAATCAAAGGCGAGGCAAAGCGGATGTGAAGCCCAGCTGAAAAACCGGCAGGTGACAATTCCGACAACGCATCAAGGTTCGCCTGAAGCGATTCCTTGTCGTGGCGCGCACCATGACGGTTCTGGTCCCTAGTCAGAATTTCGTATGGTTCGTTGTCACGCCACATGGGTTGCCCTCCAAAACACGGATGTCCGCGAATTTGGCATTTTGCCGTCTTCCCGGTCGATCCGGGCTTACTTGTACTTTTAGACAAGTTGCGCGTCCAGCAGTCAACCTTAAATTGTATCTTGTTGGGGCCAACTCTACGAAAACGGTAAAATGCTTAACGCAAGTCAAACGATTCATGAGACTGCCGAAGAACTAAGCGGGTCAGAAAAGCACCTTCTTCTGGAGTTCCTGCGCGTCAGCTCGCGCGAGGATACAGGCGGGGCAGCCACGGAAGAGCACCTTCTTTCATCGCTCGCCTTTGTCTTCCAACGAACGTCAAGAGGCTGCTGAGACAAGAAAGGCCGCCTTAGCGGAGGCGGCCTTTTTCATCTCGCGAGCGCCGTTATTCCAGTTCAGCCGCTTCTTCTTCAGCAACGCGCGCCTTGTCGGCCGCGCCTTTGGCTTCCGGATCGCGGTCGACCAATTCGATGATTGCCATGGGCGCCATATCGCCGTAGCGGAACCCGGCTTTCAGAACGCGCGTATAGCCGCCGTTGCGTTCTGCATAGCGTGGCCCAAGCACTTCAAACAGCTTGGCAACGTATTGGTCCTGTTTCAGGCGCGACGCCGCAAGGCGACGCGAATGCAGATCGCCCTTCTTACCCAAGGTGATGAGCTTGTCCATGACACGCTTCAACTCTTTGGCCTTGGGAAGCGTTGTCTTGATCTGCTCATGTTCGATGAGCGACCCGGCCATATTTGCGAAGAGCGCCTTGCGGTGCTCGTGAGTTCTGTTCAGGCGGCGATAGCCGCGGGCATGACGCATATTTCCAATCCTTCTTTATGCTTTGTCCGGCGGGGGATGCGTGTCCCCCGCTCACCTTGGGGCATTTGCCCAGTATATCCCCGGCATTCCGGGCATTGGTTCCTTAGAACTGGTCCTCGAACTTCTTGGCCAGGTCCTCGATGTTCTCAGGCGGCCATTCCTCAACATCCATGCCAAGGTGCAGGCCCATGCCCGAAAGCACTTCCTTGATCTCGTTCAGAGATTTCCGACCGAAGTTCGGCGTCCGAAGCATCTCGGCTTCCGTCTTCTGGATGAGGTCACCGATATAAACGATATTGTCGTTCTTCAGGCAGTTCGCCGAGCGCACCGAAAGCTCCAGTTCGTCGACCTTCTTCAGAAGCAGCGGGTTGAACTCCAGACCATCGTCATCGTCCTGCGTGCGGGCCGCTTCCGGTTCGTCGAAGTTGACGAAGATCGACAGCTGGTCCTGAAGGATGCGCGCGGCCAGGGCCACTGCATCATCCGGCGAAACCGAGCCGTCTGTTTCCAGCTTCAGCGTAAGCTTGTCATAGTCCAGAACCTGACCTTCGCGGGTCGGCTGAACATCGTAGCTGACCTTCTTGACCGGCGAATAGATCGCGTCGACCGGCACCAGACCAATGGGCGCATCTTCGGGGCGGTTCTTGTCCGCAGCGACATAGCCCTTGCCGGTGTTGACGGTCAGTTCCATGAAGAGGTCCGCACCCTCGTCAAGGTGGCAGATGACGTGGTCTTTGTTCAGAACCTCGATACCTGCGACCTCGCCGATATCGCCAGCAGTGACGACCTGTGGGCCTTTGACGCTGATCGAGAGGCGCTTGGGCCCTTCGACGTCCATACGGATGGCGACGCCTTTGAGGTTCAGGACGATATCCGTGACATCCTCGCGCACACCAGCGACAGACGAAAACTCGTGCAAGACGTTGTCAATCTGGACGCTGGTGATCGCCGCGCCCTGCAAGGACGACATAAGCACGCGACGAAGCGCGTTGCCCAATGTCAGACCAAAGCCGCGTTCCAGCGGTTCGGCAACAACTGTTGCCTGCCGTGCCGGGTCGTTGCCTGGTTTCACTTCAAGCTGCGACGGCTTGATCAATTCCTGCCAATTCTTATGGATCATGGACTTCTCCTCAATTCTTGCGCACCGGACCCATGACCGAGGTCCGAACGCTCCCGAGGGTTTGGGCGGCGGTCATGTCCGCCCGAAAAATCAAACGCGGCGACGCTTCGGCGGGCGGCAGCCGTTGTGCGCGATCGGCGTTACATCGCGGATCGATGTGATGTTGAACCCAACAGCCGCCAGTGCGCGAAGTGCGCTTTCGCGCCCCGAGCCCGGGCCCTGCACTTCGACTTCCAGCGTGCGAACACCATGTTCCTGCGCTTTCTTGCCAGCGTCTTCAGCGGCCATCTGGGCGGCATAGGGCGTAGACTTGCGCGAGCCCTTGAAGCCCATCGTTCCTGCCGACGACCAGGCAATGGCGTTGCCTTGAACGTCCGAGATCAGGATCTTGGTGTTGTTGAAGGTCGAGTTCACATGCGCAACACCAGCGGCGATGTTCTTGGAGACCTTCTTTTTGACGCGACGATCACGTGCCATATCTTCCGGCCTCCCTTATTTCTTCTTGCCGGCAATGGGCTTTGCGGGCCCCTTGCGCGTGCGTGCATTGGTGTGCGTCCGCTGCCCACGTACCGGCAGGTTGCGGCGATGGCGCAGGCCACGGTAGCAGCCAAGGTCCATAAGACGCTTGATGTTCATCTGCATCTCGCGCCGCAGGTCGCCTTCGACCGAATAGTTCGCGTCGATGTGTTCGCGGATCGCAAGCACCTCGGCGTCGCTCAGATCGTTGACCCGGCGTGTCGCGTCGATGTTGGTTGCTTCGCAGATTGCCCTGGCCGATGCGGGGCCAATGCCATGAATGTAAGTCAGGGCGATCGGAACCCGCTTTGCAGTCGGGATGTTCACGCCGGCGATACGTGCCACGTTCAATGTCCTTTCGTTGCGAGCCCGTCGTTCCAGGCCCTTTTTTCACAACGTAAGCCCGAGCGTGGAAAGCCCGGGCTTGGTTTATGATTCTCATACGAGATGGCGGTAGTTATGCGCTTAATCCCACCGGGTCAAGGGTGCCTGAACACTGTCAAGGGATTTTTTGTTAACGTCTTTCAAACAGGCAAAACTCAGGTGCGACGAGAGCGTCTTTGAATGTCGATGGCGCGCGCTTCTTCGATCATTTCGATCCGTTCGGTAGTGGTTGGTGGATTCGTTTCATCAGCCAGATGAAGTCCTGCAACTTCCAGTAATGCAGCCAGTGAAACTCCGTTGTCTTCGCAGAATTTCCGCCAGCCGGCGGCGGAGCCCTGTGAGACTTTCGCGCTGATGACCTCCCTGTCCTCTGCAACCATGTATGTACTTTCCCTGTTACTCTTTTTCGCGACGCAAGAACGATTGCGCGAGAATTGCTGTTGATGATTCATCCCGAGGGATAGCAGGGATTACCAACCCTTTCCACCAATGTGGTAAATGTATCGATCACTTGCAGTATTCTTCTGATGGTTTATGTCAGCTGCTACATGTAGCAGCTTGCTTCAACACACTGGAACTGCTAACCGAGACTCGAATCCAGAGGGAACGAAACATGGCTGATGCGAAGAAAGAGAACCTTTCGGCCTCGTTGCGCGAATTGGCACAGAACATCGAAAAGGCGGCCTACGACATGTCCCAGGCGCTTTCGCCGACATTCACGTCCGAACTGCTCGAGATCTCGGCTCGGCTATCTAATGCTGCAAATGCCGCAGAGCGTCAGGGACTTTCTGCACGTTCGGACATTACAGCCGACAGCTTTGCGATGGATACGGACCCCACCGGGCGGGCAAACTAAGTATTATCCAAGAACAGATTGGATTTCCGACGCGACCTCGTCGATCTCGCCCAGGCCGTTGACGGATCGAAGCGTGCCTTTGGCGAAGTAATAGCCAATCAAGGGCGACGTCTTCTTGTAGTATTCCATCAAGCGAATCTTCAGGCTTTCCTCATTGTCGTCGGCACGAACCGGTTGCCCAGCCTTGCGCGCCTCTTCGGCGCGTCCGACAATGCGGTCGACAAGGATCTCGTCATTGACTTGCATCTCGATGACGCAATCAAGCGACTGGCCAAAGTCCTTCAGCAAGTCTTCCAACGCATCCGCCTGAGCCAAGGTTCTTGGGAAACCATCGAAAATGAACCCATTGCCTTCGTCTGCGCGAAGCTTCTCTTCGATCAAGCCAATTACGATCTCGTCTGTGACCAATTCGCCGGCATCCATGATCGCGGCGACCTTCTGGCCCATTTCGGTCCCGCTGGTCCGCGCTTCGCGAAGCATGTCACCGGTTGAAAGCTGAACCATGCCGCGCTTTTCAACGAGAATGGCGGCCTGAGTGCCCTTCCCGGCCCCCGGCGGGCCGAGGAGTATGATATTCATTGTCTTGCTGTCCCTTTGGTCTTCCCGCCGCGTCGTTTACCACGCAGCTGTGATTTTTCAATCAGCCCTTCGTATTGGTGGGCCAGAAGATGGGACTGCACCTGCTGGATGAAATCCATTCCCACGCTGACAATAATCAGGATCGACGTGCCCCCGAAGTAAGCCGTGATTGCCAAGTTTCCGCGGATCATTTCGGGGATCATACACACCAGCGCCAGATAGGAAGCACCAAGGACAAGGATGCGATTCACCACGTACTCCAAGTACTCTTCTGTCTTCTTGCCCGGTTTGATGCCCGGCACGAACCCATTCTGGTTCTTGAGATTGTCCGCGACATCGTCGGGTTTGAACGACACGTTCAGCGTGTAGAAGTACGTGAAGAAGATGATCATGCCCGCGAAGAACAACAGGTAAAGCGGCTGGCCGGGGCCGAAATAGGCCAGTATCCAACTCATCACCGGGTTGGTCGTTGTCCCTGTCGAAAACGTACTAAGCGTCGTCGGCAAAAGCAGAAGCGACGAGGCGAAGATGGCCGGGATGACACCCGCCGGGTTCACCTTGATCGGCAGGTGGCTGGAGCCGCCCTCATACATCTTCATCCCCGCCTGACGGCGCGGATACTGGATGTGGAT
>JAAUYH010256083.1_pt1 | contig 10680 bp, 10 predicted proteins | sample 7278061 | NCBI WGS metagenome assembly JAAUYH01 (sample SAMN14350203, study PRJNA611818) | marine sediment metagenome | isolation source: surface marine sediment (0.6m) | place: French Polynesia: Moorea | collected 2018-08 | reverse complement strand
AAGATAGATTACACATAGTTTATGAATACGACCCACAGTTTGCTAATAAAATCCTATTGGCAGGGGACTTCTGTATCATCCCTTCCCTTTTTGAGCCTTGTGGACAGATCGATTTTATCGCTCAACTAAATGGCAATATTCCTATTGTGCATGGTGTAGGAGGACTGGTAAAAGTTGAACACGGCGTAACAGGATTTTCTTATTTGGGAAGAGAAAAAGAACTATTTACCGTAATTAAAGAAGCGATTGAAATTTATAGAAACGACAAAGAAAGATTGCGAGAAATACAAGTGAATGCGGTTGAGAGAATTTTTGATAATTTTACCTGGGAGAAAGTATATCATCAGCGATATCTGCCACTTTACAAAAAGGTTATTGAAAAAGCAAAACCAATTCTGCCTTACAATTAATAAAGATTGATAATCTTTTTAAGAATAGCTTTTTTATGTTTTGTTTTTAAGTTAGTCATCACAGCTATAGTTCTCTAGCTCAAAAAATAGAGGTTTAGAAATAGATGCACAACAAACAACTAGTTTACTATTATCCACAATGGTAGTACTGTCAAATACAGTATTTTCTAGGTAAAATGTGGCTATATTTTTTTTTGTTTTAAGATTCCACACTCTTATTGAACAATCTTCGCTGGTTGAAAGTAAAAGTTTTCCATCTTGACTAACTTTTATAGACCAAACCTTATCCTCATGAACTTCTGAAAATTTAAATAATGGTTCACCAGTTTCTGAATTCCAAGCTCTGATAGTTGTATCTGCGGAGCCTGAGAAAAGTGTTTTTCCATCAGGACTAAGAGTTATTGTATGGACAGGGGCTTTAAGTTCATTTTCATTTATTTTGTAAAGCTCTTGCCTTGATTCTAGATTCCAAGCCTTGATTGTTGCATCTCTCAAACCAGCATACAGAGTTTTGAAATCAGAACTTAAGATTACGGAATGGACATGAGCATTAGTTTGCAATGAAGGAAACTTTTCCGAACCTGTCTTGAGATCCCATACTCGAATCGTCGCGTCTTCTGAACCAGATACAACAATTTCCGCGTTTGAACTAAGGGCGACAGTCATAACTCTAGCGGTATGGCCTTCGAATTTATGCTGTAATCTTCCTGTTTCTAGATTCCAAACTCTTACAGAATTATCATTGAGTCCAGCTACACCTAGTCTACCATCTCTACTTATATCAACAGATCTGGCTATTAAATTTTGTTTATCGAGTTCTTTGATTAGTTCTCGACTTTTTGCATCGTAGATTTCCAACATTCCATTATTTGCCCCACAAAATATCTTATTATTATCTTCACTAGTTTTTACAGATAATAATCTTCTTGAAGTACGTAAATTTTCAGGTGGTTCTTGCTTTGTGTCCAGATTCCATACTTTCAAGGTATTATCATGGGAACCAGATATGGCGATTGAGTTATCTGGAGTGACTATAACCGAAGTGATCTGACGACCATGTCCATGAAATAAACGTGTTGGCTTTTCTGTTTTAAAATCCCATAATCTCAGAGTATTATCATAGGAACCAAAAATTACAAACTTACCATCCTGGCTCACGGCAATTGAACTGACCCAACCATAAATTTCTTGATTTAGGGTTTGTATTGATTGATTTGTTTCACCGTTTTGTACTTGTTCTAAATCCCATACTTTTAGAGAGCAGTCTGCCGAGCCTGACACAATAATTTTTTTATCTTTACCTTCATAAAGGAAAACTGACGTAACAGCATCTTGATGCTCTGTCAAAGTATTTATTGCTTCTTCTGTTGCTAAATTCCATATTTTTATGGTCTCATCATAAGAACCAGAGACGACAGTATTGCCATCCATACTAATAGCAACTGTTGCAATCCCTCCTTCATGTCCATAAAGAGTTTTAATTTCATCTCCTGTCGTAAAATCCCAGACTTTCAGCTTTCCGTCTTGTCCACCTGTTACAGCTTTTGTCCCATCTAAACTTAAGGCAACTGAAAATACGCTCCCCTGATTACTTGGAACAGTTTTAGCTTCTATTAAGTTGCCATCTCTTTCTAAATTCCATTTTTTCCAAGTGCAGTCATAGGAACTAGAGATTACGTATTTGCCATCAGCACTAGTAGCTACTGATGTGACTCCATAATCATGAGCAATACAAATATGCGTTAAATTGCCATTTGAGCGATTCCAAACTTGAAGAGTACCATCATCAGAACCAGATATGATGAATTTATCATTTATCGCAATAGATGATATGCTTCTACCAAGACCTCTCATCAAAGTTTGTAATAAATATGAAGCTGGTGTAAACAGAGATGGCTCTAAGGGACGTAACCAAATCTTGTCCACAGTTCTGTCTAGGAGTCTTTGTATATTGGGAAGTTGCCCTGTTAAGAATTTTAAACGTCCATAAAGTTGTTCCCACAATTGATCTTTTGGTTTAACAAGAATATGGGCTGATAGTTGAAGCGCCCTTTTAACCAGGTTTAGCTCTGAATATCGATTATTTTTTTCCTTTTCTGTCATTGCAATATCGTAATCAGCAATCAGACGAGTTATATAAACAATTTGATCAATTGTTTCTTCTTGATCAATTGTTTCTTCTTGATCAATTGTTTCTTCTTGATCAATTGTTTCTTCTTGATTAATTTTTGCTTTTAACCATCTAAAGTCAAATAATAAAGCTCGTAATTCGTCTTGTCTTTCAGCTTCCTTGAGATGATAAGCAAGGTACATGTAAAGATATCCATCATCTGGAATGGTATACCAATCAGCTTTATTTGGATTGTAAGTGGAAAGTATATTATTTTGTGTTTCTAGATAAAAACCACCTATTTTTTTCAAATTTTTAAAATTATAGTCATATAGCAAGGAATGTATTAAAATAGATTCCTTTTTGTCGTCTATTTCAAGCAATTCTAGGTCATTTAATCTTTCGATATATCTGTTAAAGTCATTCCAAAGACTTATACTATTATTAATTTTTTTCCACAACTTGAATGCGATCTCTTGTGGAATAGATGAATTTTTACAAAATGTTCCGAGCGAATAATATAGTTTCTTATCTTCATCATTTTTAAATATATTATCTAGACTCAAATCAATACTAATTTCGAGGCTTTCATTTGGATGTTTAGGATTTGTTCCATACTTTATTGACGAAAGTTGGTTGTAATTTTTTAGCCAGTTTTTGGCTGATGTTGTTTTTAGTAATCTTCCCACTATGACAATTGCTAAGGTTAGACCATTTAATTTATCTAAAATTTCTGGAAATTCAGGCTCAGGCTTGTCTCTTCCTGAACATTTTGTTAATATTTTGCTTGCTTTTTTTTGGGGTAATAGCCCTAGCTCAACTCCTCTGGCACCAAGTTCTTGGGTAACTGCTTTATCACGCGTCGTAACTAGTAAGCGACATCTCTCTCCTAGGAAGTTTGGAGGTATAACGTCGTCCTTATTCCAAACATCATCAAGCACAATTAAACATCGTTTGTCTTGAAGAATATCCTTTAAATTTGAATATAAAATGTTAATATCAGAGACATTAGAAATGTCAGAATATTTCCGCTTGACTTCTTTGTCTTTTTCTTTTTGGATAATCTCCGAGAAGAGTGATTGCATTGGCTTGATCAAGCTGACATCCTGACCTATTTTGCGCCAGAATATACCATCAGTAAAATAATCACGTGTTTCTGGATCTCGGTTAATAAAATCAGATGCTAAACAAGATTTTCCAATTCCCGCCCCACCATGCAAAATAATAACTTTTTGTCTTAAATCTCCAAGTTCATCAGCTAGAACATATTCTTTTAATTGTTTGAATATTCCTTCGCGTCTATCATAGAATTCTGGTAGCGTAGGCTGATCTATTTTCAACGATGGTGAAGATTTTATAAAAAGCTTGGGAATATCGTTTTCTTCTATTCCCGTTTCATTGATCCATATGCAGGCGAAGTCAAAAGCCCGCTCGTAGCTTTCCCCGCGCCCCAAAGCTTTATAGAATGCGCTGGCAAACTCAATAGCTGCTTTATCCCCAATCGCTTTTTTCATTCCTACTACATAGGGAATATATTCTGAGATCGCTACTGCTTGTTCATGAGAAAAACAGGCATTAAGCAATACACATTCAATAGTAAATTCACCTTTGGCAAAAAACTCAAATAAACGTTTTAATGTTGAAGCCTCAAGTAATCGGGCTCTTCCAGACTCATCTTCAACAACTAGCCCTTCCTTCTCAAATAACAGAGTTCTAGTTTCTTGGCTATTGTGATTTTCCGCTGGTTGCAATTCCGTTCCTGTTCCATGTCCTGAAAAGTGAACTATATTGGGTTTATTAAAAAAAATTGCATCATTCCAGTCTTGATAGGTCACGTCTACAACTAACTTGGTGTCAAATTGTTGCTTAGTTGCTTGTCGCAATACTTCGTCAATTTTTTTTGATTCATCCCCTATTTGCAGTCTTACTGTGTTTACGGGATTAGAGGCAAGAAAAAGAATTTTTTTCGTAGGCAACTTTTCACTCATAGCCAACTTGTCTTGTTTATCGTTTAGATTACTCTGGGAATAAGGACTGACTAATATTAGCAAGTGCTTTGTTTTTTACTTTGATAGCTCAACCTATTTTCAAGTATAGGACAGCTTCACGAGAACAATAGTTAAATGTCCAACAAGAGGAGATAGATAATAAAAAACCCAAATAAAAAAGTATATTAATCTAATTAATAGCAAGATAGTATAAAAAATAACATAGTTTCAATATTAATTAATTAATTAATTATTGTTTCATTCCAATGTGTTCTAAACTAACTCTGTTGGACTTTGCGCGATAAAAGATGTTACACAAATTATTATAAATCTCCACAGTAAGTATTTATTAGTATATAATTTAAAGTAAGTTTTTGATTTACTCCATAAACTTGTATGTAATCACAACACAATCACTCCCTATCAACGGTGAGGGAACGTATTTATCAGCCTGCCAGTCAATTAACCACTTATCAGTATCAACAACGTAATATTTGTATTTATACTCCCGATTCATATCTAAAGTGTACTGAACTTTGTATACATCATCTTCTCGACGCATTGGGATACGATTTTCCTGGTCTTTAAGCCAATTGTTAAATTCACCTACAAGAAGTACTTCCGCAGCATCTTTAGTTCGATTAGCTGGCAAAGAAAACTCTACTACTACTTTTTTATCTTTTTCATTAAAATATTTTTTTAGCATAGTAATTCAACCAAGTTAGATAAATCTGTCTAATTCATGAGTTATTTTATTTCACTCTTTAATATAGGCCACTTGTCAACTGGAATACGATATAACTCTCCTTCAGGAGCAACAAATCCAAGCCCTACTAATCTTTCGCTATTATTTTTTACGGTATGTTTAAATGCGCGAATGGGTCGTTCAGTTAGGTGGGTTAATCCAGCAGAAAACATACCTGAAGTTATCAGCAAGTATTCTCTTGTTGTCCCTGGCAATAAGATTTCCTTGTCATCATCAATAAATACCAACCCTGGTTTTGATTCGCCCAAGTTGAAAGTAAAAAAACTTTCATCTATATGAGGTTCTGAAACATAAGTAGTGATAACATCAGATTTTTTTAATGAATTAGGTCGATGATACTTAACAAACCGAATTGCAGCATCATGTCTTTTCTTAAAAAGTTTTTTAATAGTACCCAATTGTAGATTGTAAGCTTTTTCTAGCGCATTAAACAGGACAAATGAAGTGTTGTGAATAAGATCGGATATTTTTTCAGTTGTGTCTAGAAAGCGTCTAATGTTTGGGGGAAGATTTTTATGACGAAACTTGCTCCATACGCTAGGTCTAATTAACATAGCTTCTATTGGCTGATCTACCTTAGTACTTCTAGGAAACCAATCTAGGTTATAACCCTCTTTAAAAACACTAGATGCATTCATATAGCGGTTCAAAAAAGGTTGCTCTAACAACATTTCATTAAATAAGTTCAAGTATACTTCAAAAAAAAGCTTTGGATGATAAAAAAAATCTGAATTTAATCCTGATGTATTTAAATAAAAAAAACCAAATTTATGTAGATTTTCAAGTAATAGATCTGCAAATTTTTCCCTTTTTTTTAAGTTACCTTCGACAAAATGTTTCAAATACAAAACATTGATTTCTAACATACAGCGCTGGATACAATTAGTACTGTATCTAATTTTAGAATATATCTGCTTACAAACACTTCAACAACGAAACCAGACCTTGTTTTGTTTCAGTTACTGATACGTTTACTAAAAGTCTTATTCCTTCGCTTCTGTTGCAGTGAGCCTCCCCATCCCGAAATTTGTCGCACAACATAGTGCATAAATTATCACCTTTTGCCACTAAGATTTGCAACATAAAGAGACGGGTGGAACTTTGAAACGTCGTCAAAGAGTAGTTCCTTATATTTCCCACAGTTAAAAATACTGGCAAAAAATGACCCATTTGAAGGAACTACTACAAAAAAAGAATTTGATAAAGTGAAAAATGGTGATTCGATTGCCATTCATTCACAAAAGTATCGTCGTATTGGTCGTTCCACTAAATATGTCAACTGTTGGCATATGAGCGATGAAGAGTCCCAAGCAATGTGGCAATTATACTCAAGCTCGTACAATGAAGCAGTTTGCATACAGACAACCTATCAAAAACTGGGAGATTCTTTAACTGAAATTCCAGAAATAGAAAGTAATCACTACTTTATGGGAACTGTTAATTACATTAATCACCATGTAGATGTAATGCCACCTAACAACGGTTTATATCCAGTGATGCACAAATTTAAGTCTTTTGAACATGAACGAGAAGTTCGTCTTGTTATCTGGAAGAGAAATCCTGGAACTTCTAATCCTGAATTATTAGATACTTATCCACCAGGACTAGAAGTTCCTATAGATATCAATTCAAGTATCGAAAATATTTTTGTTTCACCTGTTGCTGCAAATTGGTTTTTTGAAGCTGTAAAAAATGTAACTCAAAAATATGGAATCAGTATTCCTATATCTAAATCAACATTGGCACTTCTACCATATGAGTAGAATTTGACGAGTAGGATTTGGATTATTTATCAGACGCTTAAAATTGAAGGGGCGGTTCATTCTTTTTGAAAGAAGTTCAATAAATGACCGCTTAACTAGCTGACTCTAATTCCCGCTTCGTGATCGGGGTCAGTATGAGGACGAACGACAATTTCAATATCCCGATCTAACAAATTGAGAAACTTAAACAGTCGGTCTAAAGAAAAACCATCGAGATTACCCCTAACAATCGCCGATACCTTGGGTTGATTAATCCCCAGTATCTCAGCAGCTTCTATCTGAGTTAAATTTCTCTCCTCGATAACCTGACAAATTTTATGGGCTAATTGCGCCTTTGCTAAATAAAGTCCCGATTGAGGAATATTGACATCGGCAAAAACATTATTACTACTTTTATCTTGTCTCATAACCATTATTGCTTCGTCTTACCCATTAAGTTCGATAATTTGTTGGGGATTAACTGCGGTAACTTCTACGCTGAAGCGTCGAAAATCTTTCACGTTAAAAGTAAGGATATGACTTATTTGATGCACCATCATAAAAGCCACCAAGCGCGTATCGTGAACCTTTGCTCCCTTTACTTCATAAGTAGTTACTAAACGCTCCCATTCCCCATATACTTCTCTCACATCAGGAAAGATAGTAAATAAACGTTTCAAGCGCTCTACTTCTCCCTTGGTTTCTTCTGGAGTAAAACCAAAACCATTCCTATCTGACGGACGGGTGCAGACATTCCACAACTCAATCAAGTTCTGGGGAGCAATTACGAGCCGTTCGCGATTAGCGTCAAGAATATCGGTCGCCTCAACCGCCTCCGAGTGCATTGAGTCATCAGGGCTAATAAGTCGCAGCAAAATATTAGTATCCAGTAAATAGCTCATAGAAAGATTACTACCACCGATCTGGATACATACTTTCTCGGCTCATCGCCTCTTCACTCAGAACGGGAATATTACGACCCTTGTGGCTATCTACCCACTGATGAAATTCAGCCGACCATTCCTCGTGGGTTGAAGTCTCAGAAAAAAGCGAAGCTGAATCAAGATCGATATTGCCGTTTTGCTTGGGTGTAAGACGAGATAGAAGCTCGTCTAAGTGGGGCTTAATCTCTTCTGGAGAGCGAGAAGTAATCTTTGATAATGCCCCTACTACTTTCTTAATCTCTTGGTTGTACTGAAAGTCAGGAGAATTTTGATTCATAGCTGCACCCGTAATGAAACAGTCTTACTATTAACTTAGTATCCTAAATATGGGATATTTGTCGCTATCTGTCAAGAAAAAAAATATTGCTGTACTTACTTTAAAACTGCAATACGTAAATACATTTACCTATTAATACATTAAAACAGCAATACTTTAAACCATTAATACGTTATTACTTTAAAAAGTAAACACCTTAAACCATTAACACAGCAAAATGTATATCCATTAATACTTTAATACATCTAAATGTATAAACAGCAAACCATTAATACGTTTCAACTTAAACGCATTAAAACCTTAAAAAGTATTGACGGTTTGACGTATACACCTTAAAACAGCAGAAGTAAGTAACTGACTTTGCCCATTTTGACGGGTTGCCGTATTTACAGCAAAATGTTTTACTGTTTTGCCGTGTTATATATTGCTTGGCTAGACCTAAATAAAGAACAATGGAATCTCAAATTTACGCAATCGCTCAACAGAAGGGAGGAGTAGGTAAGACGACCACTACCATTAACCTCTGCGCTGCTTTAGCTGAAGATAGCAAAAAGGTTTTAGCCGTAGACCTCGACCCCCAAGGCGCATTAAGCGACGGGTTGGGAGTTCCCCCAGAAGAGTTAGAACTCACCGTCTACAATGCCCTGTGTAACTCAGAACTCCCTTTATCGAACGTCATCGTTGAACTAGAAAAATATCATTTACTACCTGCCAACATCGATCTCTCGGCGGCGGAAATTCAGTTACTAAATGAACCTGGAAGGGATTCGATTCTTAAAGAGAGACTGTACGAAATTAAAGATACCTACGACTACATCTTGATTGACTGTCCCCCATCTTTGGGACTGCTGACCTTAAACGCCCTCGTAGCAGCAGAAAAAATTATTATTCCCGTGCAAACATCATATTTTTCTCTGCGGGGAATGGATCAGCTACTCGATACAGTCAAAAAAGTCCGCAGTCGTCTCAACAAAAGCTTAACCATTAAAGGCATTCTGCCTACTATGTACAACAGGCAGACCAATCACTCCCAGTTGTCTCTGCAAAACATCAAAGAGAGCTACCAAGAGTTAGTCTTCGATACGATTATTCCCTACACGGTAAAACTTCAAGACAGCGTACTTTCTTCCCAAGGAATCACCGAATATGAACCCCAATCTCAAGCAGCAAAGGCTTATCGTCAATTAGTAAAAGAAATCTATGGCAACTAATAAAAATAAACTAAGCGACAAATTCGCCAGCAAGCGTCAGTCTACTTCTGCCGAATCAGCAAGAAAAACCAACATCACACCAAAGGGTACAGAGGCTTTTTTTGATACAGCAGACAACACAGCAAAAGAAGTTCAAGCAGAAGCTATCGATAATAAAGAAGTAGAGCCTCAGCAAAACCCAAAAACCACCCCCAAAAAACCAACTAAAACCACAGCCTCGACGAGTAGTAAGAAGAAAACAACGACAGCAAAGCCCAAACCCGCACCTGTAGAAGAAGAGAAGGAAACAGGGGAGTTAATTAAAACTACCGTTTATATAGAGGAGGAAAATTTTTTAGCCCTTGAAGATATCCAGCTAAAACTCAAACGCCAGGAAAAACGCAGAGTGACCAAGAACGAATTATTCAACAAAGCGATCGCTCTTTTAATCGAGCATTACAGCGATTAACATTTTTGGCAGTTTGCCCAGCAACACAGCAAAATGTTAACCCCTTAACCCATTTTGCTGTTTTTACATCAATGTCCGTAACACCTCATTAGACCTGTCTTGAAAATAGAAGCTGGAATAACGTAAATTCGTAGATTATTCTATTTTCATCCCTGGGTTGTGAACGATAGTTCATGGCATCTCTTGCATGAATCAGGCGATCGCGCTCACTAAGTCCACGATTGTACAAACCAGCAATGAGATCAAGACAAGGATCGCGAGGGTCAAAATTGGGCATTTTCACTACACTGATTAGCACATTTTATTACAAGCGTTCTCTATTAACTGTTGCGACCCGAAATCATAATCGCTTCGACCCGAAATCATAATCGCTTCGACCCGAAATAATGGCGTTTTTGAGACCACATTATATTGAGAACAACCCAAATTAAGTGTTACTAGCCCACATTAAATGACACTAAGACCTTACTGTTCAAAAAATACCTAATCATCTGTTTAATCAAACGCAAAATGTTTGATTAAAACCCAAAAAGTTAAATACAAACGTTTGATAAAAATGAGCCTTTTATCTAGACAGTTGGAGAAACTTCTTATTGAGAAATGCTTGTAATCAATAACATATACCGTAGTATAGATAATTTTAATTTTTCATCTAGAGCGGGCAGAACTGCAAAAAAAAGCTGCATAGCAGAACTCACGCCGACTCAAACGACTTGATATCATAATATTCGTCCTCAGGTTGGTTTTTAGCGGATTACATGGGGGGGGAAGTCCTATAGCATTT
>JAAUYH010018485.1_pt1 | contig 10680 bp, 22 predicted proteins | sample 7278061 | NCBI WGS metagenome assembly JAAUYH01 (sample SAMN14350203, study PRJNA611818) | marine sediment metagenome | isolation source: surface marine sediment (0.6m) | place: French Polynesia: Moorea | collected 2018-08 | reverse complement strand
CGCGGGCGTGCATCTTCAGCGCCACCTGCTTCAGGTTGAGCAGGATATCGACGACGTCTTCCTGCACCCCCTCGATGCTGGTGTACTCGTGCAGCACACCGTCGATCTCCGCCTCGATGATCGCGCAGCCGGGCATCGACGACAGCAGGATGCGGCGCAGCGCATTACCGAGCGTATGGCCGAAACCCCGCTCGAACGGCTCGATGACCACCTTGGCACGCTGCTCGGTCTCGCTCTGGACCTTGACGACCCTGGGCTTCAAAAACTCTGTGACGAACCCCTGCATGTGGGTATCACCTCTTAAGAAATTACTTGGAGTACAGCTCGACGACGAGGTTCTCGTTGATGTCGGGCAAAATTTCGTCGCGATCGGGAATGGCCTTGAACACGCCGGACATGTTCTTCTCGTCCACTTCCACCCACTCGGACCGGCCCATCTGGGCAGCGATCTCCATGGCGGCGGAAATGCGCGCCTGCTTGCGGGCCTTTTCGCGCACGGCCACCGTGTCGCCGGCCTTCAGCTGCGCCGACGGGATGTTGGTCACCTGGCCGTTTACCTCGATCGCCTTGTGGATGATGAGCTGGCGGGCCTCGCCTCGCGTGGACGCGAAACCCATGCGGTACACGACGTTGTCGAGGCGCGACTCGAGCATCTGCAGCAGCACCTCACCCGTCGAGCCCTTGCGACCGGCCGCGGCCTTGTAGTAGTTGCGGAACTGGCGCTCGAGCACGCCGTACATGCGGCGCAGCTTCTGCTTCTCGCGCAGCTGCAGACCGTAGTCGGTCTGGCGCGGACGGCGCTGGCCGTGCCCACCGGGGGGCACGTCGGCCTTGCACTTCGAATCGAGCGGACGCACGCCGCTCTTCAGGAACAGATCCGTTCCCTCACGGCGCGACAGTTTGCATTTGGGACCTAGATACCTGGCCATGACAGTCTCCGTCAGACCCGACGCTTCTTGGGCGGCCGGCAGCCGTTGTGCGGAATCGGGGTGACATCTTCGATATTCGTGATCTTGAAGCCGACGTTGTTCAGGGCGCGGACAGCCGACTCGCGACCCGGACCCGGCCCGCGCACGCGCACTTCCATGTTCTTCACGCCGTAGTCGGTGGCGGCGTTGCCGGCCTTCTCGGCGGCGACCTGGGCCGCGAAGGGCGTGCTCTTGCGCGAACCGCGGAAACCGCAGCCGCCGGCCGTCGCCCACGACAGGGCATTACCCTGCCTGTCGGTAATCGTAATGATGGTGTTGTTGAAGGAGGCGTGGATGTGCGCAATCGCGTCCACCACGGTCTTTTTCACCTTCTTCTTCGTTCGAGTCGGCTTAGCCATACCTGCAATTCCTGCTCACGCGCCGCGCACGGCGCCCGTAGTCAATATCAGAACCTCAAATTCAGCGGCGAACCAGACGCTTCGGACCCTTGCGGGTGCGCGCGTTGGTGCGGCTGCGCTGCCCGCGAACGGGCAGACCGCGACGGTGGCGGATGCCGCGGTAGGCACCGAGGTCCATCAACCGCTTGATGTTCATAGCCGTTTCACGGCGCAGATCGCCCTCGACCGTGTAGCGCGCCACTTCGGTGCGCAGCCTGGCCACTTCCGGCTCGCTCAGGTCTTTCACCTTGGCGTCGGGAGCGATGTTGGCGCCCTCGCAGATCTTCGCGGCCGTCGCGCGGCCGATGCCGAAGATGCTCGTCAGCGCGATCACCGTGTGCTTGTGTACCGGGATGTTGATCCCTGCGATACGGGCCATTTCAGGCGTCTCCTGTGCAGCGCGCCAAAACGCGCAAATCTAACTCAAACCGTGTCGACTGGCAACGTGCGCCGACCCTGTCGGGTCCGGCGTCCATCACCCCTGGCGCTGCTTGTGCCGTGCCTCGCGGCAGATGACGCGCACCACACCCTTGCGGCGCACGATCTTGCAGTTGCGGCAGATTTTCTTGACGGATGCTCGTACTTTCATCGCTCGTCTCCGGACATCAGCGGATCTGGCCGGCGCGGCCGTAACCGCGCAGATTGGCCTTCTTCATCAGGCCCTCGTACTGGTGGGACATCATGTGGGCCTGCAATTGCGACATGAAGTCCATGACCACCACCACGATGATCAGCAGCGATGTGCCGCCGAAATAGAACGGCACGCTGAACCTGTACAGCATGAACTCGGGCAGCAGGCACACCGCGGTGACGTAGATGGCGCCCCAGAAGGTCAGCCTCGTCAGCACCGTGTCGATGTATTCGCCTGTCTGGCGCCCCGGCCGGATGCCGGGAATGAAGGCGCCCGATTTCTTCAGATTGTCTGCCGTTTCCCGCGAGTTGAACACCAGCGCGGTATAGAAAAAGCAGAAGAAAACGATCATGGACCCGTACAGCAGCATGTACACCGGCTGCCCGGGTGCCAGCTTGCTGGCCACGTCCTGCAACCAGCCCATGCCCTCCTGCGTACCGAACCACTGCGCGATGGTGGCCGGGAACAGGATGATGCTGGACGCGAAGATGGGCGGAATGACGCCCGACATGTTCAGCTTGAACGGCAGGTGCGTGCTCTGCCCGGCATACATGCGCCGGCCCTGCTGGCGCTTGGCGTAGTTGACCGCGATGCGCCGCTGCGCGCGCTCCACGAACACCACGAAGGCCGTCACGCCCAGCACGAGGAAGAACAGGATCAGCGCCAGCGCCGAGTGCATCTGGCCCGTGCGCACCAGGTCCAGGGTGCCGGAAATGGCCGCCGGCAGCCCGGAGATGATGCTCGCCAGGATGATCATCGAGATGCCGTTGCCGATGCCGCGTTCGGTGACCTGCTCGCCCAGCCACATCAGGAACATCGTGCCCGTCACCAGCGTGACGGCCGCGGTGAAGATGAAGCTCGGGCCGGGTGCCAGCACCACGCCCTGGTTCTGGAACGCAACCGCGGCACCGATGGACTGGAAGCTCGCCAGGGCCACCGTGCCGTAGCGCGTGTACTGGTTGATCTTGCGCCGTCCGGCCTCGCCTTCTTTCTTGATGGCGGCGATCGACGGCACCACCACCGCCATCATCTGCATGATGATGGCCGCGGAGATGTAGGGCATGATCCCCAGCGCGAAGATGCTGAGGCGCTCGAGCGCGCCACCCGAGAACATGTTGAACATGTTCAGGATGGAGCCGGAGCCCTGCTGTTCGAAGAACTGCGCGAGCGCGGCACCGTCGATGCCCGGCACGGGAATGAACGTGCCGATGCGATACACGATGAGCGCGCCGATCAGGAACAGCACCCGGTGGCGCAGCTCTGTCAGCTTCGAACCCTCACCGCCCTGGGCGGCGAGCCCCGGCGATGCGGCTGGTGTCCTGTTCCTTGCCACGGTCAGTCTTCTACCTTGCCCCCGGCCGCTTCGATCGCGGCGCGAGCGCCCTTGGTGACTTTCAATCCCTGCACGGTGACGGCCACGTCGATCGCGCCGGACGCGATGACCCGCGCGCGCTTGATGTGCTCGTTCACGATGTCGGCCTTCTTCAGCGCCGCCAGATCCACGGTACCGCTGTCACCGGCCGCCCTGGCGAGCTCGCCCAGGCGCACTTCGGCGACGAAACGCGCCTGGCGCGAGTGGAAGCCCACTTTGGGCAGGCGACGCTGCAGCGGCATCTGGCCGCCTTCGAAGCCCACCTTGTGGAAACCGCCCGAACGGGACTTCTGGCCCTTCTGCCCGCGCGTACTGGTCTTGCCCATGCCCGAACCTTCGCCACGACCAACGCGTTTGCGCGGCGACTTCGAGCCCGGGGCCGGCTTGAGTGTGTTGAGGTACATCGTCTTTAAGCCTCTTCCACCTCGAGGAGGTAGGAAATCTTGTTGATCATGCCGCGATTTTCGGGCGTGTCCTTCACGGTGACGGTCTGGTGCATGCGCCTCAGGCCCAGCCCGGCCACGCACGCACGGTGCTTGGCCAGTCGGCCAAACTTGCTCTTCACGAGCGTCACCTTCAGCTGCTTGTCACTCGCCATCGGTCTTTACCCCAGGATCTCTTCGACGGTCTTGCCGCGCTTGGCCGCCACCGACTCCGGCGACTTCATCGAGGCCAGCGCATTGACGGTGGCGCGCACCACGTTGATGGGATTGCGCGACCCGTAGCTCTTGGCCAGCACGTTGCGGACGCCGGCGCACTCGAACACCGCGCGCATGGCGCCGCCGGCGATGATGCCCGTACCTTCCGAAGCCGGCTGCATGAACACGCGCGTGGCGCCATGGCGACCGGTCACCTGGTACTGCAGCGTCTCCTCGTTGAGGTGAATCGTCTGCAGGTTGCGCCGGGCCGCCTGCATGGCTTTCTGGATGGCCACGGGCACTTCACGGGCCTTGCCGTAACCGAAGCCGACCTGGCCGGCGCCGTCGCCCACCACGGTCAGCGCGGTGAAGCCGAACTGGCGGCCGCCCTTGACCACTTTCGCCACGCGGTTGACGGTAACCAGCTTTTCCTGGAGATCGTCACCGGACTGGCTGTCTGCTCTTGCCATGTTTTAAACCTTCTCGCCTAAGCCTTAGAAATCCAGGCCGCCCTCGCGGGCCGCCTCGGCCAGCGCCTTGACGCGACCGTGATAGCGGAAACCGCTGCGGTCGAACGCCACTTTCGAAATACCGGCGGCCTTCGCCTTCTCGGCGATCGCCTTGCCGACGGCCGTCGCGGCGTCGATGTTGCCGGTGCCCTTCACCGCCTTGCGGATGTCGTCCTGCACCGTGGATGCCGCCGCCAGCACCTGGCCGCCATCCGGGGAGATGACCTGCGCATAGATGTGCCTCGGCGTACGGAACACGCTGAGGCGGTGAGCGCCCAGCTGCCGCATCTTGGCGCGCGACCGACGCGCGCGACGCAAACGTGAAATTTTCTTTTCCATGAGCCTAAAGCCTGCCTACTTCTTCTTGGCCTCTTTACGGACCACCTGCTCGTCGGAATAGCGAACGCCCTTGCCCTTGTACGGCTCCGGCGGGCGATACGCGCGAATCTCGGCGGACACCTGGCCCACCTGCTGCTTGTCGGCACCCTTGACGACGATTTCCGTCTGGCTCGGCGTCTCGATGCTGATGCCCTCGGGCACCGGGTAGTTGATCGGGTGCGAGAAACCGAGCGTCAGGTTCAGGGTCTTGCCCTGCGCCTTGGCGCGGTAACCGACGCCCACCAGCTCCAGCTTGCGCTCGAAACCGGTGCTGACACCGATGACCATGTTGTTGAGCAGTGACCGCACCGTGCCGGCCAGTGCCACGTTGCTGCGGCTCCCGTCGTTGGCGGCCACCTTTAGCTCACCGTTCTCCTGCACCACGTCGATGCCGGGCTTGACCTCGAGCGACAGCGATTGCTTGCCGCCCTTGACGGTCACGGTCGACCCCGACACGGACACGTCCACCCCCTTGGGGATGACGACGGGCATTTTTGCGACTCTGGACATGAGACTAGCTCTCTCGAATTCGTACAGTCTTTGATTGATCGGTGCCGCGTCAGGCGACCACGCAGATAATCTCGCCACCCTCGCCCGCCGCGCGGGCGGCGCGGTCGCTCATGACGCCGCGCGAGGTGGACACGATCGCCACACCGAGGCCGCCGAGCACCTTGGGCAGGTCGTCCTTGCCCTTGTACACGCGCAGACCGGGGCGGCTGACCCGCTTGATGGTCTCGATCACCGGCTTGCCGTCGTGGTAGCGAAGCGTCACGATCAGCGTCTTCTTGCCGTCCACCTCTTCGCTGCGAAAGTCACCGATGTAACCTTCGGATTTCAGCACCTCGAGGATGGCCACTTTTTGCCGGGCAGCCGGCACGGCAACCTCCGCCTTGCCGGCGTGATGGCCGTTGCGGATGCGCGTCAAAAGGTCGGCGATGGGGTCGGTCATGCTCATGTCTTGGTCCCGTCAGGCTCCGGCGGCGCTTACCAGCTGGCTTTGCGCAGGCCGGGGATCTCTCCGTTCATGGTGGCTTCGCGCAGCTTGTTGCGACCCAAGCCGAATTTCCGGTAATAGCCGTGCGGCCGGCCGGTCAGCGCACAACGGTTGTGCAACCGGGCCGGGCTGGCGTCGCGCGGCATCTTCTGCAGCTTGACCAGCGCCTCGTCGCGCTCGTCGTCGCTGGAGTTGGGCGAGCGGATGATCTCCTTGAGCTGCGCGCGCTTGGCCGCGTAGCGCTTGACCAGCTTTTCGCGTTTGCGCTCGCGCTGGAGCATGGATTTCTTAGCCATAGCCTCGTACTCGCCTTACTTGCGGAAGGGGAAATTGAACGCCTCGAGCAATGCCTTGCCCTGCTCGTCGTTTTCCGCCGTTGTGGTAATCGTGATGTCCATGCCCCGGATCGTATCGATGGTGTCGTAGTCGATCTCGGGGAAGATGATCTGCTCGCGCACGCCGACGCTGTAGTTGCCGCGGCCGTCGAAGGCCTTGGGGCTCAGGCCCCGGAAGTCGCGGACACGCGGGATGGCGATGCTCACCAGGCGATCGAGGAACTCGTACATGCGTTCCCGGCGCAGCGTCACCTTGGCGCCCACGGGCCAGCCCTCGCGGATCTTGAAGGCGGCGACCGACTTGCGCGCCAGGCGCACCTGGGCCTTCTGGCCGGTGATCTTGGCCAGGTCGGCGGTGGCATGGTCCATGACCTTGCGGTCGCCGACGGCCTCGCCGACGCCCATGTTCACCGTGATCTTGCTGATCTTCGGCACCTGCATGACGTTGTCCAGCCCCAGCTTCTCTTTGAGCTGCGGCACGACCGTCTCGCGATAGTGTTCCTGCAATCTCGACATAGTGTTTTCCGTAGTTCGCCCCTCGTTTCAAGGACAGCGAATCAGACGTCCACGACCTCGCCGTTGGACTTGAAATAACGAACCTTCTTCCCGTCTTCGAGGGTCTTGAAACCCACCCGATCGCCCTTCTTGGTCATCGGGTTGAACAGCATCAGGTTGGACATGTGGATGGGCATCTCGACGTCGACGATGCCACCCGGCTGGCCCGCCTGCGGGTTGCCCTTCTGATGCTTCTTGGCGATGTTGACGCCCTCGACGACGGCCCGATCGTCCTCGTCGATGACACGCGTCACCACGCCCTGCCGGCCCTTGTCCTTGCCGGCGATGACGACCACTTCGTCGCCTTTTCGGATTCTGTTCATCGTTTTGACTCTCGCGGCTCGTGCCGGCCTACAGCACTTCGGGTGCCAGGGAAATGATCTTCATGAACCGCTGGTTGCGCAGCTCGCGCGTCACCGGTCCGAAGATGCGGGTGCCCACCGGCTCCAGCCTCGGGTTCAGCAGCACCGCGGCGTTGCCGTCGAAGCGGATCAGCGACCCGTCGGGACGACGCACGCCCTTGCGGGTGCGCACCACGACGGCGTTGTAGATCTCGCCCTTCTTGACCTTGCCGCGCGGAATCGCGTCCTTGACGCTGACCTTGATCACGTCGCCGATGTTCGCGTACCGGCGCTTCGAACCGCCGAGCACCTTGATGCACATCAGGCGACGGGCACCCGAATTGTCGGCGGCATTCAAAATGGACTGCATCTGTATCATGGCTTCACTCTCAGCGCGTTTCGGCGCGCTCGACGATGCGGACCAGCCGCCAGCTCTTGGTCTTGGACAAGGGACGGCACTCGGCGATGGACACCACGTCTCCGGCCCGGCAGTCGTTCTGCTCGTCGTGGGCCTTCAGCTTGGTGGTGCGGCGGATGTACTTGCCGTACACCGGGTGCTTGACCAGGCGCTCGACCGCGACGGTGATGGACTTGTCCATCTTGTCGCTGACCACTTTGCCCGTCACCGTCCGGACCTTTTTCTCGTCCACGCTTTCGACAGTCTCGCTCATCACTCGGCACTCTCACCGGTCTGGCCGGCCTTCTCGTTGATCACGGTCTTCACCCGCGCGATGGTCTTGCGCACACGACCGAACTCGTGGTTGCGCGCCAGTTGCCCGGTGGCCTGCTGCATGCGCAGGTTGAACTGCTCGCGGCGCAGCTTCAGAAGCTCTTCGCGCAGCTCGTCAACCGACTTGTCTCTCATCTCTTTGGCGTTCATCACATGACCTGCCGGGTAACGAAGGTGGTACCGAGCGGCAGCTTGGCGGCGGCCAGGCGAAACGCCTCGCGCGCCACGTCTTCGCTGACCCCTTCCATCTCGTACAGCACGCGGCCGGGCTGGATCTTGCAGACCCAGTACTCGACGTTGCCCTTGCCCTTGCCCTGGCGCACTTCCAGCGGCTTTTTTGTCACCGGAACGTCAGGGAAGATGCGAATCCAGATCTTGCCGCCACGCTTGACGTGACGGGTCATCGCACGACGTGCGGCCTCGATCTGCCGCGCCGTGATGACGCCGCGGCCGGTGGCCTTGAGACCGAACTCGCCGAACGAAATGGTGCTGCCGCGCTGCGCCAGGCCACGGTTGCGGCCGGTCTGCTGCTTGCGGAACTTGGTTCTTTTTGGCTGAAGCATTTGTGTCCCCTTACCTGGCCTGGGCCTCGGCGGCGCCGGCAGCGGCTTCTTCCTTGTCGAACACCTCGCCCTTGAAGATCCACACCTTGACGCCGATGACGCCATAGGTGGTGCGCGCTTCGGCCAGGCCGTAGTCGATGTCGGCCCGGAACGTGTGCAGCGGCACGCGTCCCTCGCGGTACCACTCGTTGCGCGCGATTTCGGCGCCGTTCAAACGACCCCCGACCTTGACCTTTATGCCACCCGCGCCGAGACGCATGGTGTTGGTCACGGCGCGCTTCATGGCGCGGCGGAACATGACGCGACGCTCGAGCTGCTGGGCGATGCCTTCGGCCACGAGCTGGGCGTCGAGCTCCGGCTTGCGGATCTCGGCGATGTTGATGCGCACGTCGGTCAGCGCCATGCCCATCATCCTGGCGATGTCCATGCGCAGACGCTCGATGTCCTCGCCCTTCTTGCCGATCACGATACCCGGCCGTGCCGTGTGAATCGTGATGTGTGCCTTTTTCGCCGGGCGCTCGATGTAGATGCGACTCACCGACGCCTGCGACAGGCGCTTCTTGAGGAACGAGCGAATGGCGTTGTCGGTGGCGACGAACTCGGGGAAGCTCTGCGTATCGGCATACCACTTCGAGTTCCAGTCCCGCGTGATGCCGAGACGGATACCTACCGGATTGACTTTCTGACCCATGGCCTGTCCTTAAGCGTCCGCGACGCGAACGGTAATGTGACTGTTACGCTTGATGATCCGCGCGCCCCGACCCTTGGCCCGGGCCCGGAAGCGCTTGTACGTGGGCGCCTCGTCCACCGTGATGGCGGAAACCTTCAACTCGTCGATGTCGGCGCCGTTGTTGTGCTCGGCGTTGGCAATCGCCGACTCGAGCACCTTGCGCACGATCGCCGCGCTCTTCTTCTGCGTGAAGCTGAGCGTGGTGAGCGCTTCGCCGACGGGCTTGCCGCGAATCATGTCCGCGATCAGCCGGCACTTCTGCGGCGAGACGCGTGCATAGCGGAGTTTGGCTGCTACTTCCATCGTCATGTCCTACTTGGTCTTCTTGTCGCCGCTGTGACCCTTGAAGGTGCGCGTGGCGGCGAACTCACCGAGCTTGTGGCCGACCATGTTCTCGGAGATCAGCACGGGTACGTGCTGGCGCCCGTTGTGCACGGCGATCGTCAGGCCCACCATGTCGGGCAGGATCATCGAACGGCGCGACCAGGTCTTGATCGGCCGGCGGTCGTTGGCCTCCACGGCCGCCTGCACCTTCTTGGCCAGGTGCAGATCGACGAAGGGTCCCTTTTTAACCGAACGTGGCACGTTGCTACCTCTTGGTTACCAGTTTCCGGACTTACTTCCGGTTGCGCCGGCGGACGATCATGCCGTCGGTGCGCTTGTTCTTGCGGGTCTTGTAACCCTTGGTCGGCACGCCCCAGGGCGTCACCGGGTGACGACCGCCGGCGGTGCGGCCTTCGCCGCCGCCGTGCGGGTGATCGACCGGGTTCATGCAGGCGCCGCGCACCGTCGGGCGCTTGCCCCGCCAGCGGCTGGCGCCGGCCTTGCCCAGCTTGACCAGGCCGTGGTCGCTGTTGCCGACCTCGCCCAGCGTTGCGCGGCACTCGACGTGGATGCGGCGCATCTCACCCGAGCGCAGGCGCAGCGTGGCGTAGTGCCCCTCGCGCGCGGCGAGCTGCACCGAGGCACCGGCGCTGCGCGCCAGCTGGGCGCCCTTGCCGGGCTTCATCTCGACGCAGTGCAGGACCGAACCGACCGGGATGTTGCGCAGCGGCAGCGTGTTGCCCGGCTTGATGGGCGCATCGCTGCCCGACATCACCACGTCGCCGGACTTCATGCCCTTGGCGGCGATGATGTAGCGTCGCTCGCCGTCGGCGTACAGCACCAGCGCGATGTTCGCGCTGCGGTTCGGGTCGTACTCGATGCGCTCGACCTTGCCCGGCACACCATCCTTGTTCCGCTTGAAATCGATGATGCGGAAGCGCTGCTTGTGCCCACCGCCGTGATGACGCACGGTGATCCGGCCGTTGTTGTTGCGGCCGCCGGTCTTGCTCTTCCTGGCCAGCAGCGGACCGTGGGGCTCGCCCTTGTACAGGTCGGGCTTGAGCACCCGCACCTTGAACCGGCGGCCCGGCGATGTCGGTTTGGCTTTCTGCAGTGACATGGCTCGTTACTCTTGTCGTCCGGACGCCGTCAGTCGGCGCCCAGGAAATCGATGTCGTTGCCCGGCGCCAGGCGCACGTAGGCTTTCTTCCAGT
>JAAUYH010146236.1_pt1 | contig 10681 bp, 10 predicted proteins | sample 7278061 | NCBI WGS metagenome assembly JAAUYH01 (sample SAMN14350203, study PRJNA611818) | marine sediment metagenome | isolation source: surface marine sediment (0.6m) | place: French Polynesia: Moorea | collected 2018-08 | reverse complement strand
ACATGCTACATAATATGTATCAACAGGAACTTTCGATGTCTAAAAAAATACCTGCTCCTGGGCAACCTGTCAGAGGTTCCAAAACAGGCAAACCTATTATGGTGCTTTTTGATTTGCTTGGGCGAAGTTGGGCACTCGGTATTGTCTGGCAACTCTCAGACAAACCAATGACATTTCGTCAAATTCAAACTGCTTGTGAACAAATGTCCCCGACAATTTTGAATCGACGCCTCAAAGAACTGGTGGCCAGCGCTATCGTTGAGCGAAGTGATCAAGGCTACCAGCTAACTGACAAAGGCACTGAGTTATTCACTTTTCTCAAACCACTTGGACCATGGTCCAAGAAATGGGCTGAGCAGCTATCCAATGACAAGGATAACCCTGATAAATCGTAAGCCATTGTAACGGAGCTGCTATTTGGTTTCTAAACAGTATCCATCATAATGGACGCAAAGCAGCCATTGATAGATCCATAACTCAGGCGCAAGAACTACGATCTAACCTCTGGTTTTTGTTTGGTTCTGGCTTTTGATCTGTTCCTTCGATTCTGCCTTTTGTTCCCGGACGTTTTCTTACCAGACCTGTCGCCGGCACCGACACTCTTGCCATCTTTTTCAGATTTATGCCTCGGCTTGAATCCCGGCTTCTTCCGTGCCTTTGAACCGGGCCGGTTGCGGCGGCGCGCTGGCTTTTTCGACGGCTCTTCTTTGCCTTTGCCTACCTCTTTCGGTTCCTCGCCATCAACGGGTACTTTCATGCGTATCAGACGCTCGATCGCTTTGAGCTTGTTGGTTTCGTCTTGTGTACAAAATGCAACTGCTCGCCCATTCGCGCCGGCGCGCGCGGTACGTCCGATCCGGTGAACATAGACTTCCGGTACATCCGGCAATTCATAATTCACAACCAGACCCACATCCTTGATATCAATGCCACGCGCGGCAATGTCTGTTGCGACCAAAACCGAGTATGTGCCCTTGGTGAAGGCCTTCAAAGCACGTTCGCGTTGGCCTTGTGTCTTGTTGCCATGGATTGCGCGCGCTTCAATATCCACTGTCTTCAAACGCCGGACGATGTTATCCGCACCGTGTTTGGTCCGTGCAAAAATAACGGTCTTCGTGTCGGGCGCTTCCCGCAACAATTTCTCAAGCTCATTCGGTTTTTGACGGCCAGCAACGTATTTCACGGATTGGTCAATGTTCTCAGCCACGCTGGATTGGCGCGCGATCGAAATTTCCACAGGTTCCCTCAGATATTGTGCGGCAAGATCCTGGATTGCTTTTGGCATAGTCGCTGAAAACAGAAGTGTTTGCCGCTCTTTGGGCAATTGGGCGATAATTCGTTTCACATCGGGCAGGAAGCCGATGTCCAGCATATGATCTGCTTCATCCAGAACCAGCGCCGCAACCTTGTCGAGCTGGATCGCATCGCGTTTGACCAGATCCAGCAACCGGCCCGGTGTTGCGATGAGAATATCTGTGCCACGGGCAAGCTGATGCACTTGCCTCGAAATGTGAACACCGCCAACCGTGCATTGCGAGCGCAGGTTCATCGATTTACCGAACAGGCGCGCTTTCTCATAAATCTGCGCAGCAAGCTCACGTGTGGGTGAGAGGACAAGCACCCGAATGGGGCGGAATTTGCCTTTGTGGTTGGGACGATCCTGCTTGTGAATAAGCGGCAGCAGAAATGCGGCTGTCTTGCCCGTTCCAGTTTGCGCAAGACCAACCACATCGTGGCCTTCTATAACAACAGGAATGGCCTGCTCCTGAATGGGCGTAGGGGTTGTATGTCCTTCTTGTTCCAATGTGCGCAGGAGGGCCTTGTGCAGGCCCAGATCATGAAAATTCAAGGTGAAAGTCTTTCTGTGTGAACCGGAGGAAGGTTCGTTTGGGTTTGCCGCATGTCAGGTTTGCCATGCCAACCGCGAATACTGGGAAACCCTTCACAGACCTGATCATCTCCGTCAAGGATAATCAGCGCACTTCAGACAGAAGCGGACGGTTTTGTCGGTTGATGACGATGAATTAGGTTGTTACCGTCGCGACAAAGTTGAGCGGGAGGTAGTGAATTGGGAATTCTCAAAAATGGATTTCGTACGAGCGCACAATCGGTGGATGTGCCTTCCGATATTCCTTATCCATCTGTTGATGCCGATGTACCGGCAGCACTGCTGACTGATTGCCCGGCGCATAAACAAACGCCGCTGGTTGAAAAGCAGGATCTTGCTCACGCAGCAGGCGTAGCGAAAGTCTACCTGAAGGACGAAACCGGCCGCATGGGGCTCGGAAGTTTCAAGGCCCTGGGAGCAGCGTATGTCATCGCGCATCATGCTGGAGCCACCGGATCAGAGGATCTTTCCACAAGCCTCACAAGAAGGACATATGTCACGGCAAGCGCCGGCAATCACGGATTGTCTGTAGCCGCTGGAGCGAGAGTGTTTGGCGCAAAGGCCATCATCTATCTCGCTGAAACAGTACCGTCCGCATTTGCGGATCGTCTTAGGGAAAAGGGAGCGGAAGTCTGCGTTGAAGGCGCGGATTATGAAGCGAGCATGGCAGCTGCTTTGAAACGTGCAGAAGAAAATGGCTACACGCTTTTGTCAGACAGTTCCTGGGATGGCTATTATGAACTGCCGCATCGCCTGATGGAAGGATATCTGGTTGCAGCGATGGAAGCAGTGGGCCAAATGCCGGAGCCGCCAACCCATATTTTCCTGCAAGCGGGCGTTGGTGGATTGGCAGGCGCAATGGCCGCGTATTTCAGAAAAGCCTGGGGTGATGGTCCGGTGATTGTGGTTGTGGAGCCTGACAAGGCCCCCGCGCTTCAGGCGAGTATTGATGCGGGAAAAGCCGTTTATGCGGATGGCCCGGTGTCCAATATGGGCAGGTTGGATTGCAAGGAGCCATCCTTGATTGCACTCAAGGGGTTGGCGCAGGATGCCGACTATTTTTTAACAGTCAGCGATGCACTGGCCGAAGAAACCACGAACAGACTATTGCAAAGTGGGGTCGCCTCAACACCATCTGGTGTCGGTGGTTTGGCCGGATTGTTTGCCGACCATAGGGAAGAACTGGGGTTGGAGGCTGCTTCGCAGGTTCTGTGCATCATCAGCGAGGGTGCTGAGTAGTGCAACGGGGATTTCCACGCGCTGAGTTTGAAGGGCGCATGCGTCGCGTTCAGGCAATGATGGCTGAAAATGACCTGGCGGCGATCCTCGTGACCACGCATCCCGATGTCTATTATTTCACCGGTTTCCTGACACGCTTTTGGGAAAGTCCGTCCCGTCCCTGGTTTGTGATACTTCCCCAATCGGGCGAGCCAGTAGCGGTCATTCCCGGCATTGGTGAAGCGTTGATGCGGAGTACTTGGGTTCAGGATATTCGGACCTGGGCCGCCCCTGACCTTAGAGATGATGGCGTGTCGCTGCTAGCGGAAACATTGCGCGAAGTAGCCAAAGGCGGTCGCGTGGGTATTCCTGATGGTCATGAGAGTGCGTTGCGGATGCCAATTGCAGACTTTGAGCGTCTGAAAACCATGCCCGATATGCCCGAAATTGTGAGCGATGCAGAGATCGTTCGCAGAGCGCGGATCACCAAGTCGGAGGCAGAGATCGCAAAAATACAAGTCGCATGCGATATCGCGGGGCGGGCGTTTGATCGGGTGCATGAGATTGCACAAATTGGCACTTCGCTGGAGACAGTGTTCCGACACTTCCAGATGCTGTGCCTTGAGGAAGGGGCCGATTGGGTTCCATATCTCGCTGGCGGCTTTGGACCGGAAGGGTATGCGGATGTTATCTCACCCGCGACCACCGATCCCTTGCAAAATGGCGATTGCCTGATGCTCGATACCGGCCTCGTGTTTGACGGATATTTCTGTGACTATGATCGAAACTTCTCGCTTGGGAAGCCGCCTCAATTGGTTGCCGATGCTCATGAACGATTGATAGAAGCAACAGCGGCAGGCTTTGAAGCAGCCAAACCGGGAGCGCGGGCTTGTGACCTTTATCATGCCATGGACAGGGTTTTGACCGGCGGAGCAGGGCGCAATGATAATGGCAGGTTGGGCCACGGTCTTGGCATCAACCTAACGGAATGGCCATCTTTCATAGCCATGGATGAAACGGTGCTGGAGCCCGGAATGGTTTTGACGCTGGAGCCGGGCATCGAAACCCGCAATGGAAACATGCTGGTGCACGAAGAGGACATTGTGATTACTGAAACTGGTGCGCGCTATCTTTCGACCCCGCAACGCTCAGAGATCAGGCAGATCTGATGACCAATTTTTCCTATACATCAATACCAGAAAAAGAACGCCGTCCCACTATTGGATTGATTGTCCTGCAATCCGACGAAACAGTTGAGAACGAAATCAATCGCTGGTTACCGCCGGACCAATTCGACGTGCTGGTAAGCCGTGTTCCCAGTGGTGAAGAAGTGACCGAAGAAACGCTGGGTGCCATGGCCGGTCACATTACGCAATCCGCGTCCTTGTTTCCAAGATCATCCAGGTTTGAAGCGGTTGCCTATTGCTGCACGTCAGGTACATCCGTCATTGGCGCGGAAAAGGTTGCTGAACTGGTGAAGGCGGGGTGTGACACCAAACGGGTCATCAACCCACTGACGGCGCTTGTGGAAGCTTGTGAGAAACGCAATATCAAACGGCTGGCATTTCTCTCGCCTTATATTGAAACTGTCTCAAACCATTTGCGTGATGTTGTGCGAGAGCATGGCATCGAAAGTCCAGTTTTTGGGACGTTCAGCGAAGGTGAGGAAGCTAAGGTTGCCTGGATTGATCAAGCCTCAATTCGTTCCGCAGCGAAACAACTGGCAGAGCAGGGCACTGTCGACGGAATTTTCCTATCCTGCACAAATTTGAAAACATTCGGCCTGATAGAAGAGTTGGAAGAAGATCTTGGCTTGCCGGTGCTTTCGAGCAACTATGTGCTGGCTGAGAGTTTGAAAAACTAGGCATCAATTTATTATCTGAATGTCTTTTACAAATATGCCGAACTCAGAACCATTTCCTTCGATCTTCAACTTGTCGCCAACGTTTATCTTATGGAAAACGTTGCTGTCGATTTTGCAAATTTTGCTAAAGTAATTCGTATCAACTAATGATACGGATCTCTCACAAAAATAGCCGCCTCTTTTTGTAAATGTCCCAGAAGATTTTGTCTTCTTTACTTCGAGGGTGATTTCCTGCGGTTTGCCATACGCGTGCGTGTAATATTTGGGAATTGATACTGTAAATACAATCCAAATGCAGAAAACAAAGAAAATTAGTAGGAAAATAAACGAAACAAAGAAAAAATAGGATTTACGTCCGCCATGAATGGCGACAAAGACTTTATGTCGATACCATATGAAATCTCTGGAGAGTGCCATTAGCAAGCAAGCAAATGTTGTTGCACAAACCAATAGGAGCGCCCCTTTTTCATCTGCTACTCGATAACCCACAAATTTGCCGATAATCATGGCATCGATTGCCATAATAATTATTGAGAAAATATAGTGTTCCGAAATACGTTGGTCATAGCCCAATTTGCTTAGTGCACTCTTGGGTTATTATAAGTTACTAGTATTAATATCAGAATAATGCACGCGCATGTGCGCATTATACACTCAGCAAAGAAATATATTATCTAAGTCGCAGCGCCCTGATAAGGCTCCATTTTCACGCCGGTAATCTTCCAACTGCCGTCTTCTTGCTGTTTCAGTGTGTAGATAGCCTGCCATTGCTTGCCTTTTTCATCCGTTGCGATGACTTCCTGATGAATGGTTCCATCTACATTGAAGTTACGGCCAAAAATGTATTGGTCAGGATCGTATAAAACGCCATAACCGGTTTTGACCATGCGGATGAAATTATCTTTGGTTTTAAAGACTTGCCGAATGGTTGGCGCTGCGTGTGAGAACGCGCGTTCATGATCATTCTGTTGGAACGCGTCCAGCTGATCGGCAATGACTGCCTGCGTGCTTGTCTCGATTTCTTCAGTAACAGCCTGCGCACTTGCTGGTCCCAACAACAGCGCGGTTGAAGCAACCAACACAAAGATCGACAGAATACTGCCTACGAAGATTGGGTGTAAACGATTAAGCACGACGGGCTCCCTTGTTTGTCATGCTACCAGTTACGTAGTGCTTTTCGGTAAAGTTTCAATTGTTGGTCAAGAATTGGAATTCTCGCGAACCATATGCATCGCCATGGACGCAAGAACCGGTACGGCGGCTCCATAAAGTTTTGCTTTTTCCGGGTTTGAGGCATTGCCGTCCAATGAGCGCTTGTAAACGCCCTGCAAAATGGCGCCCAGGCGGAAAAACGAAAACGCTACGTAGAAGGACCAGTTATCAATTTTCCCGATCCCGCGCCGTTCGCAATAGTTTGCAACATATTCGTCTTCTGTCGGTAAACCGATCGCTTTGCGATCAACACCGGCAAGCCCGCGAAAACTTCCTGCATTTGGCAAACGCCATTGCATGCATTGATAGGCAAGGTCAGCCAGCGGATGACCAAGAGTAGACAATTCCCAGTCAAGAATACCGAGTATCTTTGCGCTATTGTGAGCGAATGCCATGTTATCCAATCGATAATCGCCATGGACAAGCGACACGACACCATCGTCTTCCGGCATCTCCGCTTCCAGGTAAGCCATTAAATCATGCATGTCCTGCACGTGATCGACTTCGCTGGCATGATATTGCTTCGACCAACGCGATGTCTGGCGTTCGAAATAACTTCCGGGCACACCAAAATCACCCAGTCCGACACTCTCTGGATCGACTGAATGCAAGGCCGCAAGAGCCTTGTTCATGGAGTCGTAAATTGCACCACGTTCCGCATTGGCATCTTCCGGCAACTCGGTCAGGGCAGGGTCCCACAGGATTCGTCCGTCGAGATATTCCATAACGAAGAACATTCTTCCAATCGGGCTGTCATCCTCTGACAAATGCAACATGCGCGGAACAGGAACATCCGTATTTTCAAGCGCTTTCATCACACGGTACTCACGATCAACCTGATGTGCTGACTTCAGCAACTCACCCGGCGGCTTTGCCCGCAACACATATTGGGCTGTATCTGTAGTGAGTTTGTAGGTCGGGTTTGATTGCCCGCCAGAGAACTTGTCAATTGCCTGGAGTGAACCAAATCCCTCAATGTTTTCCCGCAGATAGGGTGCCAGATCATTGATTTCGATTTGATTGGGATCTTTTGACATGAAACTTCACACTGCGGATTGAAATAAACTTAGCCGATTGTTAGGCGATGACAGAAAATAGGCAAGCCTTGAGAGAGATGATCCGCAATTTACTGAACAATTTGCTTCAGATGAACAATCAAAAGATTGCCTTTTGGTGCATGGTATTGGCTGGATTCGCACTCTTGGGTTTTTCAGCCTTTTTGTTCGACTTCGAAGCACTGCTTAAGTCTCTACCCTTTACCCCTGATCCTGATGCCCCCTGGTACAATGGAATACTGGGTTTCGGATTGTTCTCAACTTTGGCGATCTGTATCAGTTGTCCCAGACAAGTTGTCAGCCTTGTCGCAGGATTTTTCTTCGGATTGTGGAGTGGCTTCCTGATTGCGTTGTTCGCAGCAACGTTCTCCTGCGTTATCACTTATGCACTATCAATTCTGATGCGCGACCATGTGAGCGGATTTGTAAGTGGCAAGATTTCCATCGCGGTCGACTTTTGGGCACATAATACATTTCTCGCCACTCTGGTCTGGCGGTTTATCCCCGCAGGCTCAAACCTGCTCACAAACCTTGCTGCGGGGGCGTTATCCATTCCGATGGTTCGCTTCGTGACAGGGTCAGCAATTGGATACATCCCTCATACGCTAGTATTCGCAAGCCTTGGTTCCGGCCTGCAATTGCGATCAGGTGCTCAAATAGCAGTATCCATAGGGTTGTTTTTGGTCGCTGCCGGGATTGGCGCTGTATTGGTTCGCAGATACCAAAAGCAGATGCGCGCTGACAACGTCAATCGCGCATGATGGCGGCAAGTGCGGCACTGGCTAGACGTGCCGCTGGCGGGTCAGCGCGACTTGTAAGCAGCACGGGTATCTTGCCGCCGAGGACAATACCTGCCGCACATCCTCCGCCCAGATAAACAAGTGATTTGAAGATCGCATTACCGGAAACAATGTCTGGGACAATTATCGCATCGGCTTTGCCAGCTACGGGATTGTCACCCATACCCTTTGTTTCAGCGGAAGATTGAGAAACGATCAGGTCCATCGCCAAAGGTCCATGAACATCGGACGTTATCACATTTTCCTTTGCCCATTCAGCAAGTTCAGCAGCATCCATGGAGGATGGGACAGAAGGGATTGCAGATTCAGTTGCTGAAAGAATAGCGATCTTGGGGCGATCTATCCCGCATCGCCGGGCAAGATCATCGACAGCGATTATCCCTGATTGGCGTGTCTTGAGATCGGGCGTTACGTTCACAGCGCCGTCACAAACGATCAATGGGCGCTGTTCCACCGGATCAGTAATGTAAAATACATGCACGAGGCGATTGCCTGTGCGGATCCCGGTGTCTTTTTTAATCAGCGCGCCCATAAAGGCATCGGTATGAAGGTTGCCCTTCATGATCACGTCAACTTCGCCACGATTGCCGAGCAACGAGCCTTCGAGTGCTGCTTCAGCCTCTCCATTGGTATCAACGATTTGATATGATGAGATATCCCATTCAAGCTTTTCTGCTTCCGCTTGAATATCAGTGGCTTCACCCACGAAGATAGGTTCCATTATACCTTCTTCAACTGCGGCCTTGGCAGCTTGCATGGGGAGGGGAGCCCCTGCGCGGACAATTGCTGTACGCGCAGGTTTGTTTTGTTTTGCCAGTGTCAGCAAATGCTCTGGGCAAACCGGATCATGGTTTGAAAGAAACGGATTCGCTGACATGGGATGTTCCTTTTTCTTAGACTGCGCCAGCTTGTGGACGCATGTCTGACGCGCTGATGCCTGCTACAGAAACCGGCTTTTTCATTGCGTCGCGACGGAATGGCTCGCCGAGTTCCTGGTTGAGGACCACTTCGATGAAGGTGGTCTCGCCGCGCTTCATCTGACCTTCAACCGCGTCCGCAAGTGCAGCAGTCAACTCGTCCATGGTCCGAACCTGTACGCCTACCAAGCCACAACCTTCAGCGATTTTAGCGTATTCAACACCAAGGTTCAGCTCTGTACCGACAAAGTTATCGTCGAACCAAAGAGTGGTGTTACGCTTTTCAGCACCCCACTGGTAGTTGCGGAAAATTACCATGGTGATTGGTGGCCAGTCGTTACGACCCACAGCGGTCATTTCGTTCATGGAGATGCCGAACGCGCCGTCACCCGCGAAACCAACAACCGGTGTGTCTGGGCAAGCGATTTTAGCGCCGCAGATTGCCGGAAGACCGTATCCACAAGGACCGAAGAGACCAGGTGCAAGATACTTGCGGCCCGCTTCAAAGGTTGGATACGCGTTACCAATCGCACAGTTGTTTCCGATGTCAGAAGAGATGATGGCTTCTTTTGGAAGTGCGGCTTGAATTGCGCGCCATGCCATGCGTGGGGACATGCGATCTGGCTCACGATCACGTGCACGCTCGTTCCAGTTTGTGCCTGGATCGTCGTCCTCGTGGTCCATTGAAGAAAGAAGCTGAAGCCATGCAGATTTTGTCTGATGGATTAGAGCTTCGCGGTCTGCGCGACCCTCGTCACCAGCTGATGGTGACAGTTTGGCAAGCAGCTGCTCCGCAACCATTTTCGCATCACCCTGAATGCCGACAGTGACTTTCTTGGTTAGACCAATACGGTCAGAGTTCATATCAACCTGAATGATTTTCGCATCTTTAGGCCAGTAGTCGATGCCATAACCCGGTAGGGTAGAGAATGGGTTGAGACGTGTGCCAAGTGCAAGAACCACATCAGCTTTTGCGATCAGTTCCATTGCAGCTTTTGAACCGTTATAGCCAAGCGGACCGACTGAAAGTGGATGCGAACCCGGGAATGCGTCATTGTGCTGATAGCCGCAGCAAACAGGTGCAGACAGTTTTTCAGCAAGATCTTTAGAAGCCTCAATAGCGCCACCGATCACAACGCCAGCGCCGTTGAGAATTACAGGGAACTTGGCCTCTGAGAGGAGCTTGGCAGCTTCCTCGATTGCAGTTTCACCGCCACGAGGATGCTCAAGGCGAACAATTTGCGGAAGCTCAATGTCGATGACCTGTGTCCAGTAATCGCGAGGAATGTTGATTTGTGCAGGTGCACAACCACGCCATGCTTTTTCGATCACCCGGTTCAGAACTTCAGCCATGCGAGAAGGATCGCGAACTTCTTCCTGATAGCAGACCATGTCTTCGAACAATTTCATTTGCTCGATTTCCTGGAAGCCGCCCTGACCAATTGTCTTGTTCGCAGCCTGTGGTGTAACCAAGAGAAGCGGTGTGTGGTTCCAGTATGCAGTTTTAACCGGTGTCACGAAGTTTGTGATGCCTGGACCGTTTTGCGCAACCATCATGCACATCTTGCCGGAAGCACGGGTAAAACCGTCAGCCATCATGCCGCCACTGGTTTCGTGGGCGCAATCCCAGAATTTGATACCTGCCTGCGGGAACAGGTCAGAAATCGGCATCATTGCAGAACCAATAATACCAAATGCATGTTCAATGCCGTGCATCTGCAGCACTT
>JAAUYH010078198.1_pt1 | contig 10683 bp, 8 predicted proteins | sample 7278061 | NCBI WGS metagenome assembly JAAUYH01 (sample SAMN14350203, study PRJNA611818) | marine sediment metagenome | isolation source: surface marine sediment (0.6m) | place: French Polynesia: Moorea | collected 2018-08 | reverse complement strand
TGGGGTTTCCATCACACCCACCTGGGACTATAAGTCCCAGTCTAATAGTCAAAGTCATATAAATATGACTATAAAACTAGCCATCAAAACTAATGGGACAGAACACTACTCCCTTCCCGCTATTAAATTACCGAAAAATTGTAGGGGCTTGTTAAGGGACGAAACCCAGCATATCGTTGGGTTTCACGACCTTCAACCCAACCTACGTTATAGGTAATCTTTTGCCGGGAAGGGAGTAGTTTAAATGCGTAACAGCTTACTAAGCGCGAAGGGATTTTTTGCCGGGGTTGTGACCCTTACTATAGCGCTAGAGTTTTTTGGAGGGGTAAAACCGTTATGTTTCCCCAACCCCTGTTACCTATTCCCTGTTAAGAGTTCCCTACCCTCAAGCTAGTAGTCGCCAGGAATGAAATGCTACGACTCCCAACCCTATCTGTACCGTTAAATCTAGAAAAGTTGATAACAAATAGCGTTTTGGGTGGATAAAGACCCGTAAAATGATCAGGACTTAGTATTTTCATTTCCCAACCCAACTACTATGCCTCGCCGCGAAGACATTAAAAAAATTCTGTTATTAGGGTCTGGTCCGATCGTGATTGGACAAGCCTGTGAATTCGACTATTCTGGGACTCAAGCCTGTAAAGCATTGCGAGAAGAAGGTTATGAAGTGGTACTGGTGAATTCCAACCCAGCCACCATTATGACCGACCCAGAAACTGCTGACCGTACCTATATTGAACCGCTAACACCGGAGTTGGTAGAAAAGGTAATCATCAAAGAAAGACCAGATGCCCTACTACCAACCATGGGGGGACAAACCGCCCTTAATATCGCCGTTGCCTTGGCGAAAAATGGGGTACTAGAAAAGTACAATGTGGAGTTAATTGGCGCCAAGTTACCCGCAATTGAGAAAGCCGAAGACAGAAAGCTGTTTAACGAGGCAATGGCAAAAATAGGAGTGAAAGTATGCCCTAGCGGTACAGCCTCATCCCTAGAAGAAGCAAAAGCGATCGCCCAAAAAATTGGTAGTTATCCCCTAATTATTCGTCCCGCTTTTACCATGGGTGGAAGTGGTGGCGGTATTACTTATAACGAAGAAGAATTTGCGGAAATGGCACAGGTGGGTATTGATGCCTCACCAGTATCCCAAATTCTCATTGACCAATCTTTATTAGGTTGGAAAGAATACGAACTAGAAGTAATGCGGGATTTGGCAGATAACGTGGTGATTATCTGTTCCATTGAAAACCTCGACCCCATGGGTATCCATACCGGAGATTCCATTACCGTTGCCCCTGCCCAAACCCTGACTGATAAAGAATATCAACGACTGCGGGACATGGCAATTAAAATCATCCGCGAGATTGGGGTAGAAACTGGCGGTTCTAATATTCAATTCTCCGTAAATCCCGTAAATGGAGAAGTTGTGGTAATTGAGATGAATCCCCGGGTTTCCCGGAGTTCTGCTTTAGCATCGAAAGCTACCGGGTTCCCCATCGCCAAAATGGCGGCAAAACTAGCAGTTGGTTACACCTTGGATGAAATCAAGAATGACATCACCAAGAAAACCCCAGCTTCCTTTGAACCAACTATAGATTATGTAGTTACCAAAATTCCTCGATTTGCCTTTGAAAAATTCCCCGGTTCCGAACCCGTACTAACTACCCAAATGAAGTCCGTCGGGGAAGCCATGGCGATTGGACGCACATTTAACGAATCCTTCCAAAAAGCCCTACGTTCCCTAGAAACCGGACGGGGTGGTTGGGGATGCGATGGAAAAGAAAAACTCCCCAGTGGCGAACAAATTCGTGCCCAACTGCGAACACCAAACCCTGAACGGATTTTTGCCCTGCGTCACGCCATGAAGTCGGGGATGAGTATTGAGGAAATCTATGAACTCACAGGAGTTGACCCCTGGTTCCTCGATAAAATGCAGCAACTCCTGGAAGTAGAGAAATTCCTCAAACGCAAGCCATTGAGGGAATTAACAAAAGAGGAAATGTATGCAGTTAAGAGAGAGGGATTTAGCGATCGCCAAATTGCCTATGCTACCAAAACCACAGAAGATCAAGTGCGGGGATATCGCCAGGAATTAGGGGTAATTCCGGTTTACAAAACCGTAGATACCTGTGCCGCAGAATTTGAGGCATTTACTCCCTACCACTACTCTACCTACGAAGAAGAAACCGAGATTGTACCCACACAAAAGCCCAAAGTGATGATTTTGGGTGGAGGTCCCAACCGCATCGGACAGGGAATAGAGTTTGACTACTGTTGTTGTCATGCTGCCTATGCTTTGAAGGGGGCAGGCTATGAGACCATAATGGTTAATTCTAACCCAGAGACAGTATCTACAGATTATGATACGAGCGATCGCCTCTACTTTGAACCCCTGACCAAAGAAGATGTCCTGAATATTATCGAAGCGGAAAAACCCGTGGGGATAATTATCCAATTTGGCGGACAAACACCTTTAAAGTTAGCGGTTCCCTTACAGAAATACTTAAACAGCCAAGCAGCACAAACAGCAGGAATTAACACCCAAATTTGGGGTACTTCCCCCGATTCTATCGACACTGCGGAAGACCGGGAAAGATTTGAGAAGATTCTCGAAGAATTAAATATTGCCCAGCCACCCAATGGTATTGCCAGAACATACGACGATGCCCTAATTGTGGCAAAACGCATCGGTTATCCCGTGGTAGTACGTCCTAGTTATGTGTTGGGAGGAAGGGCAATGGAGATCGTCTACTCCGACACCGAATTAGAACGTTATATGACCTTTGCGGTGCAGGTAGAACCCGAACATCCCATACTCATTGACAAATTCCTAGAAAACGCCATCGAAGTTGACGTAGATGCGATCGCCGATCACAGCGGCAGAGTAGTAATTGGTGGCATCATGGAACACATAGAACAAGCGGGAATTCACTCAGGAGATTCTGCTTGTTCCCTACCTTCCATTTCCTTGCCTCCAGCGGTGTTAAATCAAATTCGTACCGCCACCGTCAAACTTGCCCAGGCACTGAATGTCATCGGTTTAATGAACATTCAATTTGCGGTAGTGGGAACCCAAACCTATGCTCCCCAAGTCTATATTTTAGAAGCCAATCCCCGTGCTTCCCGCACCGTCCCCTTTGTTTCTAAAGCTACAGGAGTACCCTTAGCAAAACTTGCTTCCTTAATTATGTCCGGTAAAACCTTAGAAGAGTTGGACTTTACCCAAGAAGTAATTCCCTCCCACATCGCCGTCAAAGAAGCCGTACTGCCCTTTAATAAATTTCCAGGTACTGATACTATATTAGGACCAGAAATGCGTTCCACGGGCGAAGTAATGGGCATAGACAGCGACTTTGGACGCGCCTTTGCCAAAGCAGAAATGGGTGCAGGAGAACGTTTGCCCTTAAATGGTACTTTATTTGTCTCCATGAATGACCGCAACAAAGAAGCCGCTGTAGACGTGGTCAAGGAATTTCTGGATTTAGGCTTCTCAGTCATGGCGACAGACGGAACCCGCAAAGTTCTCCAAGAACATGGATTAAATGTAGACTTAGTACTCAAACTCCATGAAGGTCGTCCCCACGTCTTAGATGCCATCAAAAACCGCAAAATTCAACTAATTATCAATACCCCTTCCGGAGAAGAAGCCCAAACAGACGCCCGATTAATCCGTCGTACCGCCTTAATCTACAAAATTCCCATCATCACCACGATTGCTGGTGCCAAAGCTACCGTCGCCGCCATCCGTTCCATACAAACCACCACTTTGGATGTCAGAGTCATCCAAGATTACTGTATGCTCAATTAACCAAGTAGGGGCGCAATGCTTGCGCCCAAAAGTTTGTAGGGGGCAAAGCTTGCGTCCAAAAGTTTGTAGGGGGGCAAAGCTTGCGTCCAAAAGTTTGTAGGGGGCAAAGCTTGCGCCCAAAAGTTTGTAGGGGGCAAAGCTTGCGTCCAAAAGTTTGTAGGGGGGCAAAGCTTGCGTCCAAAAGGTTGTAGGGGGCAAAGCTTGCGCCCAAAAGTTTGTAGGGGGCAAAGCTTGCGTCCAAAAGTTTGTAGGGGGGCAAAGCTTGCGTCCAAAAGTTTGGTTATTATTCTTCCCCATCTTTCGGGCGGGGAAACCCCGCCCCTACTCCCCATTATCTATCAAAAGATAATTGTGGTTATCATTGAGTTATGTTAATAAATCTAATAATTTTGTAACAATTGAGATGGAACAATAGATATTTGCAAATTGTGAATTGCTTATAAATCAATGTAAAAGTAGTGAAATCAAGACAAAGGTACTAGTCAAGACCTTCTCATAAATGTTACAATTATTAAAATTTCGTCGATAAAATAATGTTTAACTTACTACCGAATCTCTAACCGTAGATACTTGCGAACAGGGGGGGAAATCGTAAAAGATAGACAATTAAAAATTGAATTTAATTACCATTACCAGCCTAATTCCTCGGGCGTTTAAGTTGCAATGCACAGCATGGGTTGCCAGTGTAACTGGATAGTACCCAACAGAAACATCATCTAATAAGTGAAAGACCCTACCGTACAACCTATTATCACACACTAGCGCCATGAAGACCGCCCAGACACCCACAGACCTCGTGCGGACTTACCTGCGTGAGATTGGTCGCGTGCCACTCTTAACCCACGAGGAAGAAATTCGTTATGGTAAACAAGTACAGCGTGCCAATGCCTTGCAGCAGGTGAGAGAGTCTGTTGCTAGGCAACTAGGTCATCAACCAACTCATGAAGAATGGGCAGTTGCAGCAAAATTAGAACCAGATGAGTTAACAGATGCGATCGCCAAAGGTGAAGTAGCCAAGCGCAGGATGGTAGAAGCCAATTTGCGGCTGGTGGTGTCCGTTGCCAAAAAATACATTAAGCGTAACGTCGATTTACTAGACTTAATTCAAGAAGGTAGTATTGGTATGCAGCGGGGTGTAGAAAAATTTGACCCCAGCAAAGGCTATCGCTTTTCGACCTATGCTTATTGGTGGATACGTCAAGCAATTACCAGAGCGATCGCCGAAAAAGGTCGGGCGATTCGGCTACCAATTCATATTACCGAAAAATTGAACAAAATTAAAAAAGCACAGCGTCGCCTATCGCAACAGCTGGGGCGTGCTGCTACAGTTGCTGAATTAGCCGAAGAATTGGAATTAACAACCAAACAGGTACGGGAGTATCTAGAAAAGTCCCGTGTACCCCTATCTTTGGATTTAAGGTTGGGAGATAATTATGACACTGAACTGGGGGAAATGTTAGAAGATACAGGGGCATCTCCAGAGGATTTTGTGATGCAGTCTTCCCTATCTCATCAATTAAATAATTTGATGGCGGAACTTACCCACCAGCAGCAGCAAGTTCTATCACTACGCTTTGGTTTAGTGGATGGACAGCCCATGACTTTGGCAAAAATCGGTGAACATCTGAGTATCAGTCGGGAACGAGTGAGGCAAATCGAACGGGAAGCCTTAACAAAACTGCGTAAGTCCCAACCCGGTATGAATGAATATCTAGCGAGTTAGGGACTGGGGATTGGGCATTGGGGACTGGAGTTAACTATTCTTTTCCCTTTACCTACTGCTAACCCCTTATGGATGCCGAAAGAGGATGATAACTATATCAAAGGGAAATAAGGCGAGAAAATACCCTGTTTTTGGTACGGTTACACCGACTTCCTCAACATCAGCATCTTGTTAAATTAGTTAGCAGGAACACATAACAGCAAGAACTTGATTATTTAATCAGGTGTTCCCTATTCCCTATTCCCTATTCCCTATTCCCTATTCCCTATTCCCTATTCCCTAGTTAGCTTAACTGCAATTGTGACAATCAAGGAGAAAAAAGTGAGCAAATCATCCAATAGAGTATCAGAATTTTTTAATGGTGAATCAGAAAATGGTAACTTGTTATTGCAGTATGTAAAATCTTTAAGTCCAGAAACTGTTACCCATCTTTCTAAACCCACATCTTCTGAAGTTTTTCAAGTCATGGAACAAAATATTGTGGGACTATTAGGTAACCTACCTTCAGAACAATTTGATATTACGATTACTACAAATAGAGAAAGTCTTGGTCGCCTTTTAGCATCAGCAATGATTAGTGGTTATTTCTTACGAAATGCTGAGCAAAGAATGAACTTTGAAATGGCGTTGCAAGGTGTTGAGAGCAATAACAGCAACAATCCAGAGGCAGATTAGCAGTTGAGACTTAGCTAATGGAAATTCGAGGTTATTGTTATTGGGTTCATTCTTCACCATATTTTCATCAAGAAAAATTACAAACTCCTCTGTGGGAAATTTTCGTACCTACCTTCCTAGATATTTATAAGGGGATATCGAATCCCCTTTCTATGGAAGAAAATAATATCATCAATAAATCATCAATGAGATTTCCATTTTCAATTCAACGATTTAATTTATTTAATTTATTTAATTTTAAATATAGTGTTGATCAAACATAAAAAAATATCTGTAATTTGTAATAAAATATAAACTCGGTAACTTAATTTGATGTTTACCGAGTTTTGTTATTTTATATATCAAAATTGCTGTAATTGTAATTAAAAATTACCTTTCATTATCAAATTTTTCTTCTCAACAAAGATGAATAAAACAAGTTCTCATCCACCCCATAAAATCATTGGTGTTGCTGTTATTTGGAATGAAATTGGAGAAATTTTAATAGATCGTCGTCTTCCCCAGGGAGTAATGGGTGGTTTGTGGGAATTTCCTGGGGGTAAAATTGAAGATGGTGAAACCATCCAGGAATGTATTAAACGGGAAATTCACGAAGAATTGGGAATAGATATCGAAGTTGGGAATCATCTAGTTACAATTGACCATACTTATACTCATCTCCGTGTTACCCTCACAGTACATCACTGTCGCCATCTTACGGGTATTCCCCAACCACTGGAATGTGCTGAAGTTCGGTGGGTGAGTGTAAATGAATTAGCAAAATTTACTTTTCCGGAAGCAAACATTCAAATCATCGAAGCTTTGCAAAAAAAAATCAGTAATTTTTCTATTGGAATCTAATTTTTATTAAATTATCATGGCAGCTAAAATCTCATGAATTATGCTTTAGAAATACTTCATGAATAGCTATAATGATTTTAATTAGTAACTATGTAGTTTTCCTTAACTAAGTTAATATAATAAGATAATAGGAGGTTAAATGGCTCTGCTGTAATTATTGACTCATTCTAGAAACCCGGTTTATTTAAAATAAAAAAATTGTAAAAGACGGGTAAAGTTTGGTAGGAGTGCAAGCTTCAACACAAACATAAAACCGCTCAAACCTTCTTCCTTCTTCCGCTCAAACCCTCTTCCTTCGCTTTGACAAAAAAACCGAAAATTGAATCAGTATTCAGCAGAAATTAACAATAAACTAATTTGGATAAACCGGCAATGTAAAGTGAAATAAAGCTCCCGAACTTGGAGCAGTATCTACCCAAATTTGACCGTAATGAGCCTGAATTATACGTTGACATAAACTCAAACCAATACCGTATCCTTCTTTGTTTTCATCACGTTCAAGACGGAAGAGATTTTCAAAGATGTGATCACGGTTTTCTTCCGGAATACCAGGACCAGTATCGCCAATACTAAATTGAACTTTTTGGGTAGTGCGATGCAGTCCAGCAATAGTAATAGTACCACCTGCGGGGGTGTATTTAATGGCGTTATCTAACAGATTTACTAATACTTGACGAATTCGTTCCGGATCTGCATAAACTGGAGGTAAGTCTTGGGGAATATCTTTTTCAATTTTCAGGGACTTGGTAATGTAGCGATCGCGCAATTCTTCTAGTACATTCAAGCAAAGTTCACCCAGTTGCATTTTTTGCGGTTGGATAAACAATTCCCCATCATTGTTTTGACCTGCTTGCAATAAATCGGTAATCATGCGGTTAATAATCCGCAATTGATTTTGGGATTGCTTGAATAAGCGTGTTGTCATAGCTGGTGTCAGACGTTGGAATTCACCCTTATCTTGATTGTAGTTGGAGTTAAGGGTATCCACAGCGATAGAAGCTGCTGTGAGGGGATTACGCAGGTCATGTGCCAGCATCGCAATTACCCGTTCTTTAAACTGTAGCTGTTCTTGGAGTTTTTCTGTTTCCTTTTTTAAGCGAAAAATTTCATCTGAGAGTTTAATTAATTCAGCAGAAGCAGCTACAGAACGAATAGAGGATTTTGGCGACTTACCATGACCATTTTCCTGTTGTTGTTGGGAGTTGTGTTGTAATTCTAAATATGCTTCTACAGCTACTTGCCAACGAGACCACCATGTTTTTAATTGTGTGACTATATTAGTACCAGCTAGTATCTGTTTGGGTTCAGGATGGATTTTAACTAATGCTGGTGTTGCTACTAGTTTAAAGTGTTCCGCCAAATAGGGTTGTTGCCGAACATCAATAATTTGCAACTCAAAAGTATACTCAGCCTGCAATTGTTTTAAGTAAGAGCGGATACGCTGCACGTGTTGTCGAGATTTTGGGCGTCCATCGACAAATAATAACAGTTGTAGTGGAGCCTCAGAATAAAGCTGGATATCCTGGGAAACTTGCATGTCATCTTACTTCAAAAATGATAACAGACCGACGACGCTTGAGAGCGAATCGAACTGATTGACGGTTGTCGATGGCAGGTTCTTTGTTTTTGATCAATTTAATATCTATTTTAGATTTTTCAGAATCATACACCACATAAGTTTTTAATATGCGATATATATTTTTCAGTCTTTTGCTCCCTTTTTACGTAGCTGCTGTTGCCAGCAGTGCTTTAGCCAAAGAAACTCAGTGGCAATCTTCGCCCTTGCAACGTCTTTCGTCAAGAGAGAAAGAAAACTTTTATACCAGGGCTAGTCGGCTAGTACAACAACATATTAACTTGATTGCTCGCATCGAAAGGGCAATATCCCATCCAGATGCCAATCAAGTGCGAGTGGTGCGGGGACAGTTAACTGTTTACACTAAGACGGTAGATAACTTCCTCAAACGCCATTCTCCCCAGCAAAAAGCTGGATGTACCCGAACAGCAACCGTTTCCTCTTTAAGGTCCCAATTAACCGCAAAAGAGGCGCAAATTTACTGCTCTTTGTATGCTACCAACCAGGAACTGTTAAAACTAGCTCCCACATTGGATGTACTGCTGTCTCGTCGTGGTGAACTCGGATTAGTTAGGAAACTACCCTTGGTGAGTGGAGAGATGCAATCACATCCTGTACTTTCCATTGCTTCGGTACAGCGTCCCAATTTGGGCAAGAAAGCCACTCCTTTTGCCACACAAGAGCCGAATTTACCCGTAACCACTTACCAACCTTCACCCCGACGTTATGCCTATAACGGCAGAAAATCCTTTACAGCACAGCCTGACAGTACCAGTTTACCTGCAACAACCACACTGCAAATCATCGGTAGAACAGCAAAGAAACCCCTAGCTAATTACCAGCCACCGATGCAGCCAGCAATTGTACCTCCCCAAGGGGCGATCGCCACTTTGCAAACTTCTCGACAGCTTTTAGCCAAGGCAGTGACTGCATTTCCTTCGGGAACCAAGTTTCAAGATCCCCGGGAAACAGCTGCTGCATTGGATCGCTTTGCCTACGACATCGATCCACGAGAAGCTCAAACTTACGCTAGGGTTCTGGATTTGCCGAATACAGGGATTTTTCGAGTTTTACCCCATTGGGCTTACTATCGTCCGCTGAATAAAGTTGAAAATCGCTTACAAAAAAGCGTCAGCGAACGCTATCCATTTCCTACTTTAGGAGAAAGTGTGGGAAGTTTTACTCCCAGTTTAGCACTTCAAATAGTAGATAATAAATTCCAAATATTACCTAGTGGCATAGACTACAGTTTTATGGTGAATGTGGGGGATATACCCATAGAAAAATTAGATTCTAGCCTCAAAGCAGTTTCAGGGGAAACACGGCAATTTTTCCTCAATTATCAGCCTCCCAAGCAACTGGAAGCACTACAAGTAGAACGACGTCGTTTAATCACTGGTAAGAACCAAAATTGGAATTACACTCAAGTTTTATTCGATAGTGCAAAAGCCAAATTAAACCATACTTACTTAGTGCGAACACTGCAATTTCAACTACCAGAGATAATTATGAACAATAGGTATATTTCTCGGGGAGAACGTCTTTATTTAGATAAATTATTAGAAATGCAAAGTAGCGACACAATTCTGGCATTTCGTCCCGTGCGTCGTCGTGATGATGGTACTTATACAGTTATCTGGCGAATATTAAAACAGTTACCCAATCCGCAAATTGAAGATTTGGAAAAATATGTAAAACTTAGTTCGTGAAATTTAAAATTTAGGCTCTTCAGTACCTATTATGCTAAAAATCTCTATTAAAAGCTCAAAAATCAAGCTATGCAAGGGACACATCTTTTAATTTTTCACAAAAACTAGCTTTTGAAGCATTCTGGTCATTTAAGCTTTGATTTAACAGCAAAATTTTCGTTTTAACTAATAATTTGGCATAACAAGTAAGTATTGAAGAACCAAAATTTAAAATGACCAATGACCGAAGGTCTTCGACCTTCAAGGAAGAAGGAAGAAGGAAGAAGGAAGAAGGAAGAAGGAAGAAGGAAGAAGGAAGAAGGAAGAAGGAAGAAGGAAGAAGGAAGAAGGAAGAAGGAAGAAGTGCTAAAAT
>JAAUYH010198721.1_pt1 | contig 10684 bp, 8 predicted proteins | sample 7278061 | NCBI WGS metagenome assembly JAAUYH01 (sample SAMN14350203, study PRJNA611818) | marine sediment metagenome | isolation source: surface marine sediment (0.6m) | place: French Polynesia: Moorea | collected 2018-08 | reverse complement strand
GCCATACCGGCTGCAGGTAATCGGCCGTCTCTCCGGTGCCTCCGGACGTCATCATAGGGCTGCCCAAGAGCGGAATCATGGTGCAGACCGCGGCCAACAGCCAGCCCACTGTGCCGAACGCCATTCCGCGCTGTAAACCGGCCACCTGGGCCTGGTGCGGCTCCTCTACCAAGGCCAGGGCCAGGGCGCGGTCGTCGTCCCAAGGGATCGGGGTCGTCGTTTGCCCTTGGGTATCTAATTCGCGCTGCAGAAATTGGCTCAATTCGGGCGCCAGGGCGCGCTGGCGGTATTGGCCAATCATTTTCGTAACCCGCGTTTTCCCCAGCAAGGTCAAATGGCCATCTCGTTTAAAGTCGCGCCGCAACCGTTCATACTCGGACACAATCGTGGCTCGCTCGAGCTGCTCAACCAAGATCTTGCGCGTACGCCGTTCCAGCTCACCGCCATCTCGATCCCGCTGTTGAGAGACCAGGCGAATTTCCAGGGTCCGCGGCATGTCAATGCCGGTTTGCATGCGCGCGGTGCGCACCTCGGGATGAGTCTCAAGCCATTCGATTAAGCGAAATACATAGGCGGGGCTATCGAGGTGCTGGCCGATCTCACTGTGCAGGCTACCGGCGCGGCGCAGGGATTCGAGGTGGCGCCAGCTGGGCCGCGGCACGCAGGCGACGCATACCGCCCAGCTGCGTAGGGCGTCGGCGATGACGGGGTCGCTGATGGGGGCCAGCTCAGGCCACGGCGGCGGCGTCACCGGCTGGCCGGCCAAGTGATAGGCGGCGGCGACCAGGCCGTCGCCGCTCATGGGAAAGGGGCCCAGGTCGGCTTCTGCACACGCTGCGCGCACTTGGGCTACGTCGTAGGGGCGTTCGTCCACCGGCCGGGGATCCAGATCGACGACGGCGGCCGTCGGCCCCACGTGCAACGCCTCTACCCACGGCGCATGACCGTCGCGGCTCTTGGGATGGGCCAGGGCCGATAGCACTACCACTACGGCGCCGGGGTAGGTCTGGGCCAGCTTGTTCAAGTCCACGGCGGGGCCGCCGCCAGCGGGGCGCAGGCGATGGGGCCGGTACTCATAGTCGTAGCGGACCACGGGCACGCTGAGTAATCGCCAACGGGCCAGTAGCCAGGCTACGTCGTCGGCGCATGGATGGTCGCCGCTCTCCATGTCGACCAAGGCCAAGACTGTGCGCATGCGTTGCCGGGGCGAAAAGTGGGCGTGGGGCTCGCCGGCCCGGCGCACGGCGGCCGCGATGGTGGCGGGGACATTGAGATCGCGACCGCCGCTATCGATGCCGATTCGACCGATGATGGCGGCGGCATCGTCGATGTCGGCGGTGTCGGTGGGCTCGTCCAAATCGATGCGATAGGGCACCACGCCGCTGCTGGTGTCCTTGCGCGCCAGGGCGTCGCGTTCTGCCAGCACCACCGCCATAGTGCGCTTGCGCTCGCGGGCGTCACCGAGCAAGGCCAGGATGCCGGCGGCGTCGAGGCCGCTCAGCACTATGGCGAGGATGGTGTACAGCCACGGCAGTGGCCCCGACGCTGGCGACTGTGCCGGCAACAGGGGGAAGTGAACCTCATCGGTCAGCTTGCGCAGTACGAAGGTATTTTTCACGCACGGCGATATCAGTGGCTGTATCTCGGCTTCGGTGGGCCTGTTGGTGGCCGCGTTGTCGTCTGCAACGTTGTCTGGTTCATCGTATGCGCCATTGTCTGTATTTCCGTTTGTGTGGGGGCCTGCGTCGGTTTGGCTCGATGGCGGTGGCGCGACGGACGGCTGAGGCCACAGCCACAACGCCAGGGCCAGCCCGGTGACGAGGTCCGAAACGAGAGCCGCATACACGGCATGGGACCCGCGCCAGCCAGGGGGGCCAGGGGCCTGGGTGATGGCTTTGAAATAATAGCGTTGGGCCATTGTGCGTACTGTGCTTCCTCAGGTCATCGGGACCCGCTTACCACCCTGATGCACTCTTGCTGGCGGTTTCGAGGTCGCGGTAATTTTTGAATAGGCAGCTGCGGCACGGCAGCTGTTTCCACATTGACGGCCTCGATGAGGCCGTCGTCGGCCAAATAGGGGCCGTATTCGCCCTTCAGAGTCTTGGCGGGCGGCATTTGCAGCGCAGCAGCGGTGGCGCCACTGTCGGTGGCGTTGCCAGTGGTGTTGCCAGTGGTGTTAATGGACGTTGGTGGCGGCGAAGCTGGCGGCATGGCAAAGCTGGTCGCGGATCAAGAAGCTGGCGAATCGGGCGCCAGCGGTGTTTTGGGCTGCGTTTGGGGATGCGATTCTAGATGCTTTTTGATGACGCCATCGAGGGCATCGGCCAAGCAGGAAAAGCTGCGCATAGCGGCGTCGTGGTGTTCGACGACGGAATCATAGGCGTCGGCACACTGGGTTTCGAGGATTTCAAACAGCTCTTCGCCGAGGTAGTTGCGGAAGTCGGTCTCGATTTCCTCCCACAGCGGGAAATGCAGGGAGCCGAGCTCGCTCACACCGAAATGAACGTTCCAATGCCGGGCCGCTTTTTGGGACTTGCGCAGGATGTGGCGCAGTTTCTCCACCAATGGATCTTTGCGCCGCCGAGCGAAGAAACTGATGGCGCGCGCTTGGTCCATGTCGTGCTCGATGGCGAATAATAGTCGCAGTGGGTGGCTCAGTTGGTTTCGACTCAGGCATTGGGGCATCTTATGGGCGAGAAATTGCTCCAGGGTGCCGAGGGCGCCGCCCAGCGGGAAGCCGGGATAGGCGATGGCGCGACGCAGGCGCTGATCCCATTCGCTGGCTGTGTGCGGCACGGTGCCATCGAGGTGGAGATTGACCCGAAAGGCACGGTGGGCAAATGTCCTGAATTCCTCTTGCCAATAGCGCTCAATGCGTTCGAGAAAGAGGTGCACGTCTTGGCCGCGGTCGCCGTGGAGCAAGAACGCCAGATGGCGGTCGCGGACGTTGGTGCATTGGCTGGTTGAGGAGCTCGGCGAGGGCAAGCTCGCGGTGTGTTTGGTCGGCCATGGTCACAGGGAATACGTCCATTGAACCCAAGATCGACGAGTTGGTCAACTCCTCAAGCGACGGCGAGTCGGCGGAGTAAAGGGACGGAAAAAGGCAAAAACTTCGCTCGGTCCCCTCTCTCTGGCCCTTCTGTCTTCTACCATGCTGGCCCTATGGCAAACCCAATCCGATTGATTTCGATTCAAGTCGGCCTACCGCGCCAACTCGGTCGCGAGGGGGCCAGCGAGGTCTTCGACCGGCCGTGGACCAGCGCCATCTTCAAACAGCCCGTGACCGGACCGGTATGGCTGGGACGCGAGGGCCTGGCCGGCGATGGGCAAGCCGACCGCAAGCACCACGGTGGGCCCGAGAAAGCGATCTTGGCATCGGCGTCCGAACACTTGCCGTATTGGCGCCAAACCCTGGATGAGCCCGAGCTCGGCGCGGGCGCATTCGGCGAAAACCTGCTGCTTGCGGGCGCGGTCGAGGCCGACGTGTGCATCGGCGATGTGTACACGCTCGGGTCGGCGCGGATCGTGGTATCGCAACCGCGGCAGCCGTGCTGGAAACAAGCCCGGCGCTGGCGGCGCAAAGACTTGGCGCTGCTGATGCAACGGAGCGGCAAGTCCGGTTGGTATTTTCGGGTGTTGAGCGAGGGCGACATCGAGGCCGGACAAACGCTCGCGCTCATCGAACGGCCGCATCCGACGTGCACGGTCGCGCGCGCAAACCAAGTGATGCACGGTCGCCCCATCGATCGCGCGGGTGCGGGCGAACTCGCCGGGGTTGAGGCGTTGGCGGCGGGATGGCGTCGGCACTTCGAGCGCCTCGCCGGCGGCGTCGCGGGCGACAGTCAGGCTCGCCTCGTCGGTCCCAATCAATAGTTGTGTTACTCTGCAAAAAGAAAGTTATTCTGACGCGAGCGCAAATTCAGCAAAAAATCGTGCACGGGTAGCGCGATTCCTCCGTCTTAGGGCGCGACCTTCCGCCGTTGTGGAAGCGAACCAAAGCGAACTTATCGGAGGCTATTGCCGTGAACGTTGCAAAATATTGCTTGTATATTCTCGCCCCCCTGGCGATTTATCCCCTCCCGGGCTGTTCGGACGACGACCAGCCGTTGATTCCCAGCGAATGTCGCGATGCCGACGATGCGCTGCGTTGTCAAGCCGAGCAGCTCGCCGAGGTACTGGCGGGCCTGGATGCGGCTCAGGCGGGCAATATCGCCGCCTATCGGCCCTGGACTCAGCCTTTTTTGCTCATTGATGGAGACGATCCGGCGCGCTTTGTGGCCTTCAATTTGGCGTGTCCGCCGGCTTGGGCCTGTGAACCGTTCCCGGATGGTGATGGGCCAGACTCTATCCCAGCCGTCATGGGTCGTGCGGATGGGGATTACGCAGTCGCCGCCCTTGGTGGGTATGAATTTATCTTTCGAGAGGGCGATGATCATCCCGACCGCAATATCGCCCAGCTGTTGGCGGCCAATCTGGATGTTGATCTGCTGTATGCTGCCCATGCGCCCTTGAAAGTCACCGAGATTGCCGAGCCGGCGTTCTTGACGACGTTTGCCGAATCAGATGTATTGTACTTGCTAACGCATCTCCACGAGGGATTTCACTTGTTTGTGCAATTTGCCTCGCTGCAAAATCCCGCGCAAAGCACCTGGCAGATGGCGCTCGAAGATAGTCTGCCCCGCGAAGATGTCGCGGCTTGTCGCGATCTCAGTGTGCCCGAAGTGCGGGAAGAAGTGCGGCGTATGGACGATGTCTATCATGCCCTGTCGATCGAAGAGACCCGAGCCCGGGCTTTGTCGATGTTGGCCACACAGTGGTTAGAAGCCCGCGAAGCTCGCTATCGGGCGGTTCCGAGCGTGGGCGATACGGACTGTAGACGGCTGGATGACGAATGGGAGCGGGCCGAAGGAATGGCCGATTATGCCGCGGAACGGGCGCTACTCGACCTGGGCGTTATCGACTTTTCTACCCTCCGCTGGCTGTACCGCGGTCTGTATTTCGATAATGGCAGCCCATCTATTGTGTTGGACTACGGTTTTTATGCTGCTGGCGCCCTGGCCGGGCACCTTCTCGATAAACTTGCTGATTCCGCAGCCTGGCGCGAGCAGGTCGCCGGCAATGCGCAGGGCAACGAAGGGAGCGTAACATCGATATTGGCCCGGACGATCGGGTTTACGCCATAACCACGGGCGGCGAAATGGTCTTGCCCGGCATGGGGCCGTGGGTTATAAGACCGCGGCTATGACGGTGTCTCCAGCGTCGACTATCGAATGCGCCGAATGCGCCGAATGCGCAGCATCGCAAACGTCCTCGTCTCTATATTTGACGATGTACCAAGAAGGGCGTGCGGCTTGGCCCGATGTAGAACTCGGGTTGGCGGAGTTTGTCGCCGTTGTCGATACCCGCATGGGCCCATGCGACGATTCTGCCGCGGGTCGGGGGCTGCGACCCTCGCGTGGTGCCGAGCTGTATCTCGCCTGTGCGTGCGCCGCGGGAAATGCGGCTGCGCTATACTATCTGGAGCACAACTTTATTGCCCGCATTCGCCCGGCGCTTGGGCAATTTAGGGCCGATGAAGACTTTGTCGACGAGGTCATGCAGCGGGTGCGTCAGGTGTTGCTCCTGCCCGGGCCATGCGGAAGGCGGGCCAAGATTCACGATTACGATGGCCGCGGTTCCCTGCGCCGCTGGCTGCGCACGGTGGCGGTGCGCACGGCGATCGATCTTCGCCGCGCGTCGGCGCGCTGGCCGGCCGAGGGGCAATTGGGGCACGAAGAGTCGGATGCGCTATGCGCGACGCTGGCGTCGACGCACGATCCGCCATGGCACGACGAGTCTGAGCGCCAGCGGAATCGCCGCGCAGTCAAGCAAGTGCTTGAGCAGTGCTTGGCCCAGTGTGCGGCCAAAGAGCGCACCCTGCTCAAGTATGTCTTTGTCCACGGTTTGTCGAGGCAGCAGATTGGCGTGATTTACGGCGTGCATCGGAGCACTGCCAGCCGTTGGGTCGATGGGGCGCTGCATCGGCTCAGGGCCCATTTATGCTCGGCGCTCGGGCCTGCGTTGGGTATCTTGCCGGTCCAGGTGAATGCGGCCGTGCAGTCGGTGCTCAGTCAGGTGGAGCTGACGCTTGAGCGGGTTTTAGCGACTGGATCCGATTAACAGTACAACAAATAATCCACAGCATGAGCGCCTGTATCGATACCAACGAGGTCGCAATGATTGCCGACGGCCACGCCCCGGCGTCACTTGTGCGGACTGCGCAAGCGCATCTCGAAGAATGCAGCATGTGCCGCATGGCGTTGGCTGGGGCCATGTGTGCCACGGATAGCGAGCAGTTGGCGAGTTCCGAGCCCCCGCTGCTGGGTATGTTGGCAATGCCGCAACTATCTGTGCCCACCCGCATCAACGGCCGTTATGACATCCAGGCCCTCATCGGCCGCGGCGCCATGGGCCATGTCTATCGAGCGCTGGACCGCGAACTCGGACGCCAAATCGCGATCAAGATTCTCGGCCTCGGCGCTACCAAGGGAGCCGCGCTGGCGCAGGAGCGCTTTGTGCGCGAAGTGCGCGCGGCGGCCCGCATCAATCATCCGCATGTGGTGCGGCTATACGATGCCGGTGTGGTGGCAGAGCCCGATGGGTTGCGGGGAACTCCGTATCTGACCATGGAGTGGGTGCGCGGCGTCGACTTGGCGACGTGGCTCGCGCACCAGCCGCCATCGCGTCTGTGTCCGCGGCGGATTGCGGCACTGTTTTGTGCGGCGGGGCAGGGCTTGGCCGCCGCCCATGCCACCGGCATTGTCCATCGCGATTTCAAGCCACACAATGTACTCGTCGGTGACGACGGCAGGGTGTGTGTGACCGACTTTGGTCTGGCGCTTGAGCTGCGCCAAAGAGCCGCCGATGCCCATGAGCGGAGTGCAGCGGTCGCTGGCGGCGGTGCCGATGGTGCGACGTCCGAGATTGGCGCAAGGGCATGGGCGGGCACGCCCGCGTACATGGCGCCAGAGCAATTTGCCTGTCAGGCCCTGGGCCCCCACAGCGATCAATACAGCTTTTGCGTGGCTCTGTGGGAGGCTCTCTATCGCCGGCGACCTTACGACGGTCCTACGGCTGCGGAGATCCGTGCGGCGCAGAAAAAAGGCCCGCCGTCGCTGCCGGTCGCTTACCGCCGGCAGTCTCGTTTTTATGTCCGGCGGCGGCTCCTGCCCGTCGTCCGCCGCGGCTTGCATCCAGATCCCAGTCGTCGTTTTCCGTCCATGGACGCGCTTGTCGCGGCGATGGACCGGGCGCTCGTTTGGCCGAGGCGCATGGCCATCGTCGGGGCCGCCGCCGCCGCGTTCACTACAGTGGTCGCCGTTATGGCTATGGTCATCGTCGCGGCTCTGTCGGGAACGCCAAAGCCGCCGCCGTCGTTGCCGCTGTTGAGTGTACCCGAGCCGCCGAGTTTGGCATCGCGTGGGCAGGTGCGCGACGTACGCGATACCCTGGCCACTGCCGCGGTATTGGAGCGCGCTCAGGCGCTCAAGCCGGCCCGGGAGTTGGCGTTGCAGGCCCATGAATGGGCGATCGAAAGCAACTATGGGCCCGCAGTTGGCGAATCGCTATATCAAATGGCGCGTGTGGCCCATCAGAGCAATGCCCTGGGAGCCGCGCGCGACTATGCGGAGGAGGCGGCCTTGATCGCCGAGGAATCCAACCACGGCCCGCTTCTGGCGCAGGCGCTTACTGCACTCACGGTTATGGCCGTCGCGCACTCGTCGCGCGTGGACGATGCCGTTCCTTGGCTGCGCCGTGCCCGTGCGGCCGTCGTTCGCCTGGGGGGCCATGGGCTATTGCAGGGGCGCCTTGATATGGCCCGTGCTGCAATGCACTTGGCTGCCAACGAATTCGATGCCGCGCTCGCCATCTATCAGCGCCTTATTGACGACGGCACATACCGGGGGACTTTGGTGGACCGGCGCGAGTGGGCGGCGTTATCGCTGGCTCATGGTCGCGCATTGTTTATGACCGGCGACTTTGTCCGCGCCCAGCGGGCGACCGAAGCCGCTGCCACGGCGCTTGCCGAAACCGCGGGCCCCGACCATCCTATGACGATTGACGCCCTGTATGCTCAGGCTTTATGTGAGGTGGCCTTGGCCCGATATGATCGCGCCGAATCGCTGCGCCAGCACGTTCGCGGCTTTTGGTCGGGTAGCCGTGGACGGGAACTGATTGCGCTGCGCTATCCCAAGACGGTGCGTCCGGTGCGGGTGGTCGAGGGCACTGTGGTGGACGAAGACGGTCGACCCGTGGCACAGGCTCGCGTGGTCGGCGGCCGTACTTGGACCGGTGATGGAAAATATGTGCTCGGCCATCACCTGCAGGCATTGCTGCTGGGGCATAGCAGTGGCCGTACAGACGCTGAAAACGCGGTATCGATCGCCTATAGCGATGCCAGAGGTCGGTTTTCTATCGTCCTTCCCGCAGCCGACGGCGCTTGGTTGGCGGCGGAATGGAAGCATTTGCGTTCGCCCGCGATGCGCGTATCGTTGGAATCATCGGGGGCGTCATCGGGAGGCGCAAGTCCCTCGGTGAAGATCGCTGTGCGGCCGACGGGGACGTTATCTGGGACGTTGTCTGGGACGTTGTCTGAGATGCCGGCAAATGCTGAGCATGCGGTGAAAGGCTGGCGACCTCGATTTGTCTTTGTGCGTCCGGCATCGACGGGGCTGCGCGCACCAGGGGCCTGGGTGGCGGTTGGCGAAGATGGCACTTTTCGCTTCGAGCGCCTGGCCGCTGGCGTCTACCATGTTGGCGCCACCGTTGGCTTGACGACGCTCGGGCACGATAAAGTGGTCCGCATCGCCGACGCGGTGCGCATTGATGCCGGTGGGCCAGTTAAGCTCGACAAGCTCGACAAGCTCGACAAGCTCGACAGGCTCGACAAGCTCGATGAGCCAAGTATTTCCAACGGGCAAGCAGAGCGGCACGCGGGCCCCTTGGCCCCATTAGTCGACGTGGTCGTCGAACTGCGGGCAACGAACGGCCACCCATTGCCATTTGCCCAAGTGTTTCTATTTCGCGAGCCGGTGCAGGTGGCGACAGTGGCCGACTTGCTCGGGCGCGCGGCCGATGGCGTGGACATGGAGCATGATTTTGTCGCTGCTCCAACGGTGGCAGAGTTTGCTGGGCTGGCGCCGGGCGTGCTCACGGTGTGTGTGATTCCCCATATGGGCGATGTGCGCGATCCGGAATATTATGATGTGGCGAGCCGGCATATTCAGGACCATGCGGAGACGTTTCCGGTTCATTGTCAGCATGCGGAGATTACGTCCGTAGGCGGTCCGCACAAGATTTCGCTGTCTGTTCCCTATCCTCGGCCGATTCCCGGGTATCCATAGGTCTTGCTCCCGTCGCTCTGGACGACAACGACGAAAACATCCCCTGACGAACCTACGAGCAGCAGAACTAGTTTTGTGCGTCGCCTAATACCACTTCCGCCAGCTACGCGAAATACTGGAGCACAAGAAGTGCAGGGTCGAAACCATGGAGGTCCCCGATGGCCATTCCTGGGGCAGCTGGCGAGCACAGCTGGATGATCTGTTGATCTTTCTGTTTCCGATAGATTAGTGCTACTGCTCCACAGCGGCCCGCAACCTCGCAATCGCCTCGTCCCATTGATCTGAGATTCGTTCGAGGTAGTCCCTCGCCTTGTTGATGGGTTCCGTTTGGATAGTGAATCGGCTCTCCCTGCCGATACGCTGGCTGCGGACAATCCCGGCGTCTTGCAGCACGCGCAGATGCTTGGTAACGGCCTGGCGTGTGAGATTGAGGCCCTCGGACAGGACAGTGATGGAGTGCGCGTTGCCGTCACTGAGGCGCGACACCAGCTCCAGGCGAGTGACACAGCCCAGGGCCGCGAACACCGGGGCCGTGGCCTTGTTGCGTCGAGCCTTAACCCGCGACATGTTCGGCAACGTTCTTGGCTTGGATGTCCCAGCCTTGCTGGTTCGATCGGAGTATCTCCAGTCGTTTTGCATCCGGGAACTGCATGAAGCCCGACTCGACGATCGTCAGACGTGTTCCATCCTCGCTTGGTTCTAGGCGAAACTCGACTACGACCTTGGCTTCTGGGGCGTATGCGGTATCAGGATCAATGGCGCTGGGAGGCCAGGAGAAGACGAACAGTCGCTCGTGCTCCATCTTTTCGGTCACGGACTCCCACTTTATGTGCTCGTGGCCGGGGTAGGTGATGTTACCCGTCGTCGTCTCACCGACCGTGAACGGGCCATCTAGTCGAACCCGGAACCACTGCCCGAACTCCTCATGGTCCGTGAGCGCTCGCCACACGCGGGCAACCGACGCCGCAAGGTCGACGACCTTCTCGATTCGATCCTGGTCTGTTTGGCTCATGGCGCGTACCGTAGCGGGTCGCGCATAAAAATGCAACCTTTTGGTTGCGCTTCTACCAGGAGGCGCTGTCTATACAATGACAGGCCTCTGTTGCAGTCACGCGCGGACTGCAGCTCGGCGATTTGAGCGAGGATGGAGCGATCGCCATAGCCCATATTGCCGACTGCATCATCGCGCACTAGTCCTACTGCTCCGAAGTCCGTCGGGGGTTTTTGCCACCAGAACCCCGAGAGCTGCGTTGCTCTTCGGTTGCTGGGGCCCACCCAGCGCCCTCATCGCGCCTTGCTCT
>JAAUYH010059790.1_pt1 | contig 10685 bp, 5 predicted proteins | sample 7278061 | NCBI WGS metagenome assembly JAAUYH01 (sample SAMN14350203, study PRJNA611818) | marine sediment metagenome | isolation source: surface marine sediment (0.6m) | place: French Polynesia: Moorea | collected 2018-08 | reverse complement strand
GTGTTACTGTAGCTGCAAATATTTTGTCTTGTCCTAGCAACGCCCGTTTCCTAACCTTGTATGAAGTTAGTTGAGCATGATGCCGAAGAGTAGATCTTCGCGAACACGCTAAACGTTGCGTGGGGCTTAGCGCACCTGAATAGTCTTCCAGTACGAATTCCTCGCAATCCTGCACGATTACCGAAACAGCAGACAGTCTCTGAGTCTCACGTGTGTGCCAGTGTCCAGCCCACCCATTATATTCTTCGGTAGCCATATCGAGGCTCAGAAGAGATAAATCCACCCGGCTTCCCGTAGAATAAATGGTCATTGCACAGGATGGGAGTGGGTAAAATAGTGGTTTCATGGATAACGGAGAGAGTATGGGACGTCCTTCAAAGAGATCGGGGTGGTTACAAACTTTGCGAAGTTGCATTAACACTCCCATGACATCGAAGAAGTCGCCGCGTTCCAAGGTGTTCTGTGTCTCTGTTCTAGCTAAAAAATCTTCATAAAGTTGCCTCTGACGCTTACTCAAAGGGCATTTCTGGATATGCTCGATCTTCGGTCGCAGTGACTTTTCAACATCACATTTTAGCCGGCGTAGCAGGAATGGGCGAAGTACTTCATGAAGCTTCGAAACCATCTGTTTAGAATCTTCCACCTCATTCTCTTTGCCAACGTTCGAAATAGGTGTATAGAACCAGTCCTTGAACTCAGCTTGACTCTCGAACATAGCTGGCATTAGGAAATGTAACAAAGACCATAATTCCATAACGGAATTCTGGAGAGGTGTTCCCGTGAGCAGAAGCCGTCGAGCCGAAGGAAAACGCAAGAGAACTTGCCACCGTTGTGACTGAAAATTCTTGATATTGTGGGCCTCGTCCAAGATCAGATAAACCCATTCTTTCCGTTTCAAAGATGCCGCGTCTTGAACAACCAAAGTATAGGAAGTAATGCATACATGAAAGGAATCCGGTCTAGTCCAGCCTACTCGCTTCGCCTTCCTCTCTTTCTGTGACCCAAAATATGTGAGGACTTTAAAAGCTGGTAGCCACTTCTTAAGTTCCACTTCCCAATTAACCATCACTGAAGTCGGTACTACAATCAAGTGAGGTCCCCAAATCCCTTTTTCAAGAGCCAACCAGGCAAGTAGTGCAATCGTTTGAATGGTCTTTCCCAATCCCATTTCATCAGCTAGAATGCCATTAACATTCTTTTTGTACAGCGCCACCAACCACTGGACACCTGCTAGTTGATAACTACGAAGCGTACCTCGGAGTAAGCCAGGAGTTGATATCTGCGAGCCATCTGTCGGATGTCTACTATTTCGGTTGAGCAGAGATTCGCATACTGTAGGGTGACTTGATGAATCAAGAACAGGTGTGCCATCAGCAGCAGTTGTTAGACGTCCGGAAGAAGTCCTACCTGAATTAGACGAAGCAACTCCAAGGTCGGAAGAAGATGTGCCGAAATCAGGAGAGGCATCTTTGCCGACAGAGTAACCGGAAATTCTTGGCACAGTAGTTTCTAAGGCATCTTCACTGTCGCCACTAGACTCCGGTACACCAACAGCGCCATTCGCATTTCCTTGTGGTTCTTCCAATTCAGCACGATAAGAGTCAGGATCGATTCCTCGTGAACGCAACAATTCTTCGACAGACATAGATGCTTCTGCTTCTAGCTTCTTCGTTTCGTGAGGGTCATTTACATCTTCCTCTTCTGCAATGTCAATTGTAGCTTCGTCATCCTCCAGCAACGACGGCCCATCGCTGTAGCTTTCTGAACCACTTGAGAAATCTTTCTCAAATGTATCACCTTCTTCCGAGTTTGATATTTCTGGATCTCGATCTGAGTCTGATACTCCAGGCGAATCGTGTCGAAGAGACGGACTTTCATCTTTACGGTCCGGGATCTTAGGCGCCTTCACTACTGAACCAGACCCGGGTAGATTCGGAGACTCCTCCATGTACGATGCAGACAGCGCAGAAGCTAAATGACCCGCCTCCTCGAGAACTTCCTGTAGCTGATGATGTCTCCTTTCTTGTAAACGAAGATCGTTGATCTGCTTAGCACGCAAGTCTGCAATCTCGCGAATTTGCGACCAAAACTTGCGGACATCACGCGCCAAAGAATTCGCAAGGCGACGAATCCGAACACTTTCTGCTTTCGCGGCTCTCTCCATTCGTTGATCCTTTTGTACATGGTATGCAACGACAGCACGAGCTAGACGTCTTGCCATGTGGACTTTCCACTTGTGCTCTTCGCGAAAATCAGTAGAGAGCCAAATGGCTTCATCGAGAAGGTAGTCCCAATGAGTTTTGTTCCTTTGTGCTTCAGGTTGTTTGGGTAATCGTTCACGCGCCAGTTCTGCGTTTTTCCGACTTATAGCTTGTGCACGAACAATAATGGATTGTTCATGAATCAGCTTTTCAGGCGGGTCACTTTCCATAAGCAACTTAGCTGGAGGAAGCGTCGGTTTACCCACAAACGAGACTCTTTTCGACGACTTGGCACTTACTCCACGTGCATACTTAGTAATCTCGTTTTCCCGCGCAGGGGCGACAACACGCGCTGCGGCACGGATTGCGGTTTGTTTAGTGGCGATGCGTTCATCGATTTCTTTGATAGTCGCAACGTGTTCATTACGCGTATTCACCGCTTTCTCTCGAATTGAAACCAGCCGTTCAAGTAGAGCGCTGACAGCAGATCGAACATCTTCGGGATCAGGTTCTTCTGACTGTCTGGTCCGGAGGCGCTTATTCGATCGATTAGAACCAGACGCACTCGACATATCACTGAACACAATAATTCCCAGTACAATCCGCCCTGTTTATCAGATTGACATATCGAAGTACAAGAATGTTAGACCCAAGTTGAAAAAAATAATACGAATGGGAGTGGTTCTCGCCAATGTACTGGAGAGTTACTGTCGATAAAGAAACGTACCTTTAACATACGTAGCGGATTAATGGAGGATCGCTTGAGCAAGGTGGGTGGGATCCATAGGCCCCCGTCGGTGAGCAAGGGCCTGCTTACAGTATATAATTGGGTATTCCCGCAGGTAGGAAAGTAATAAGTCCACTAGCCCAGAACTTGCAGCGATGGGAGAAGTCAGGGGAGCTTGGAAGAATCCGGACGCCCAAATATCGAGCCCACAGGCAGAAAATTGGTCGAAAAATGGACGCTATTCCTCGGGAGTTGCAAAGAAGTGAGAGGGAAAAAAACAACTCAGGAAGCCTGTACGACTTTAAGACCGCGAAAATTCGTCGAACAAAAGCTAGTTGGAATCCTTGCAGTTGTCTCAACTGCTTTCGTGAGTCTCCGATCAGAAAGCTCTTGAGCTATGGACGTGACGGCGGCCTGGCTTGGTGAGGTTCTCGAACAAGACCACACAGAACAACTTTGCGCACTTCAAGCAGACTAGTTATGATAACGTTGGCCAGCGCAATAATAAGAGCCGATCCTGAATTTGGACAAGTGTTTGATATTGATACACGTGGGACACGTTGTATTCAAGATGAAACCCAAGACTTCAGTTGTCTTAATTCAAGTTCAAGCTTCTAATCTCGAAAAGATGTTCTGTATGAGTTGCCATCACTTGCATGCACAATAAGAATTTTAGCAAGAATTGAAAACCAAGTTGAGTATGAGCACATTGAAGACGGATAGAAAAGCGAAACCAATAAAAGCACAGAAAGATGAAAACTAGTTCAGGTCAGTAGAACGAGAGGATCGTATTTTGCCTGAGCAGTGAAGAGTGAAATGCGATTGCGGGAGAGGAACGCCTCACTGGCACACGTGTACACTTAAAGAAATGCGAAGTCCGACACATAGAAGAATCGAAATATCTTTCTCATTCCTTGCAGATTCTCGTAGCATTGTTTTCGACAGCCAAAACCAATGCTTAAACTCCAATTTGAAGATTTTCAATCGACAGTAGTTGTCACAGGCAATCAATGATTGAAGCCCTGCAATAGAGCACTACTTCGTAACAAATAAAACACAGAGATATTGCAGAACAAAACTGGGGCTGTGAATAATTATCCTTAAATATAAATCTAGCGTATTCGGACCTATGCAATTGTTTGTTCAGCATATTCGAAAGTTAAGTAGTACCAGACGGTTGCCGACCATGCCAAACTACTCAATTTTGCATATTTGAAAGTAATGTACTTTGGAGCAGCGCTTGGAGACAATAGACATTATTTCGATTTGTCCAAGTATTGGGTTTTAAGCTTTGTCCAGTGTAGGTGTATTGCTTGGACTGCATTCGTAGCGTTGGTGCCACTTCCAAGTCGTGTAAAATTCACAGAATTCATATTCTTGAATTTTATGGAATTTCTCTTGTTTCGAATGTTAAACAATTCCAGTATGCTAGTTCTCGAATGGGCAACATATAAGTCAACCTGACTCACAGAGCGATGGTTAGACAATCAGAGCAATCATTGACAAATCAAATGAAAAAACCTCTCATATACTGGGTACTGTTCTTTCATTACAGTACTAAATTCATGTTGATGGTATACCTTACTAACGCTTGTGTTCAGTACAGTACCGGTTCCGTACACAATCCATCCCTGTCTCAGATTCTAGTCATTCGTGCGCATAGCTTCCACTTTCCATCTCAATTCCGCACGACTTGTTGTGTATCCTTCCATTTCGAAAACTGAAAAATCGAGATTAAACGGAGTTTGTCCGGTTATCAATAGCACATCTGCAGCCAGCTGACGAGAACAATCTCCGAATCCTGTGTCTCCTGCTAATAATTTCGCATCTCCTATTCTTCCATCGATCCCTTTCTTGATTTCACTGCTATTGGAGTGACGGCCACCGATTAACCGGCCCAATCTAACAACCGAAAAACCACATCCACTTCCTCGCGCATATCTTTTCACAAGTTCTTCGGCTTCGGCTTTAGCGTCTAGAACACCAAACATATTCAAGATTGAGAATGGTGAAAACAACGCCTTTCGGCGAGCAAACGATGTACCAATCGATGAAACATACACAATTCGTTTCAACGCTGCTCTGTCCACACATTTCAAAATATTACCCACCCCTTTGACGTCAACAGCGTGTGGCGTGTCGCCTCGTTCGAACCACGCACGAGTAGGAAATGCAGTGCTGGAGATACAAATAAACAAGCATTCACATCCTTCTAATCCAGCACACAACGAGTCGATACTTTCATCAGACCAAAATGATTCGACTTCGGTCACCGATACTGCTTCTGGCAGCTTTGCTCGACATTTATCTCGAACCAATGCACGCACAGGCACTCCGGAATCGCATAATCCTTGTACAAGTAGTCGCCCAACCCCACCAGTTGCACCAGCAACAGCAGTTAAAGAGAAAACTGGTGTCATCGTAAATCCGGCCTGCATTATATTAACTGCTTGTACTACAACAGTACGCAGAACACGAGATGAAACAACATTGACTTGGGTACAGTGTGCATACAGTATTACAATTTTGATTAGAGGCTATCCAGAACTCACTCATGCACTACAGCAATAACGCAGTCAATCGCCTTAATTTGCATCCAAGCAAATAACTACCGGTACCGTGCCACTCGAATTAGTGCATTGAATTTACGGACAAGCACCATTTCTAAATGGTACTTACTAAATTGTAATACCTCGGCAAAGGAAGTTTGTAAATTATTTCCACTAAGCAGACAAAACTTCGCCAATGGCGCATCCTTATTGGCGAAAGGATATAGCCTCTTCTGCCAACATGCTGGTGACCCTACCATCCTGTGTCAAGTTGAAATCATAAGAGCAAGTCTAGTGCGGGTGTATATCTAAAATTTTTTTCAACGTTTAATCTCAGAGATGGTCACGCCGGTTCAATAAAAACGTTGGTTTTGTGATTGAAATTGGAAGCAGGGCACGTAAATGCCATATTTTTGCACAGAGGTATTTCTAGGGCTATTCCTAAAATTTGTACACCAAATTATACCTCTGAGCCAAAGTTTGGCACTTACGTGCCTTGCTTCGAAGATCCTCCATGAAACAAACGTTTAGAAAATTTCGCGTGACCCAAGTTGTAATTAACATCATAAACATTTTACGATATAGCCCTACGGCTGGACGTGCTCTAAGTGTGGAATAACTCGTTTGTTTTGTATATTTTCCAAAAATTTTGATTGGAATAAATTACTTCACTAACTATAATGCTTGAATAAATAATTCATATTGATTTTTGTGGAAGAATACATACGAATTATTCAAACAGGCAACGATTTTATCAGAAAACGGAAAAGTCAAGCGAATTTTAGAACCACTTATGAAATATTTTCATGATGCAATGCAACATTTCTTGATTTAGTTCTGTCCTCAAACATGTCTGATGTTCTGAATGTACATAACAAGGTACAAAGCATAGGCATCAGGGCTTTGAGACATCAGATTTCATTGAGTGCTCTGAAATAAGCCAGCGAAATCTAAACATTTGGAAGACTTTGAGCGAGCAATTTCAAGATAAAATTCATACAAATATGAATAAATAGCCAGTGATAGGTATAGCAGAAGAATTAGTTCTTGAACCAACCCGTAATCAAGTATAAATAGATCAAATAAATTATTTGAAAATGTTAGGAAAGAATATATTATTCCACGCCTATGGTTAAAATGTAGGCCAGTGACTTTTTGCCAGTAGCGGCATCAAAGATGCTTCTTGTCGTTCTGAAATTAGAGAAGTACTGGTACAGTACGGTACAGTACAGTAGCTGTACACCAAAATGTGCAAATATTATACCACAGGTCTAGTATTAGCAAATTTGCAAGACACCGATCAGTGAAATCAACGTCAATTATCAAACAAAATCGCAAAAAATTCCCTTTGGTGCTTGAAGTTGCCCCAAGATAAAGAAATATTCGGTATTCGAAAAACGATAAGCAGGTTCGTCTAGTTGAACTGGTTCTTTGAAAAATTTCATTCAATCGGAATTTAACTTAATAATGAAATTCAGACTAGTCAGCCTTTCCTATATATTGCAATATTTTCGGGTTGTTTGGGAGTATAACCGATTGATTTCAAGTAAAAATCCTGATGTGCGATGTCTTGGCGGAGGGATCGGAATATATTGACTCACACAGTGAAACCAAGCACCGTATTCTACAGTGATTGAAGCTTCGTATTCTGTCATAAAAGTTTCAACATAAAGGGCAACAGTTCCATGATTCTCATAGCAAAAATTCAAGCGGACCGAAATGTTTCTGTGGTATAAATCAAAGGCATAGAATAATTTTCAGCAAATGATGGCCTACTCTTTTCCGTACAACAGTTACTTTCATTGATACTTGAAGTTACTACTTCTCCTGTTCCAATATGTCTCAGGCAGGTTTTTGATTTGTTCGAAACAATTGCTCGAAATGAATTTCGATCAGAAGGCGATTCTTCGCCGCAAGTACATACAGTGCCCGTATACCACTAATACTTTGTAAAGAATACGATGCGCAATTTGTTTCTTAAAATGGAAGCGAAGGTTTGTGGAGAATGTTTGCTAATTATCTTCGAGTTTTGATGTACCAAACTCTCTGAGATACACGCTGGCACTGTTAAGACATCCGTTAATGTTTTTCTTGCCAAGCAATAATATATTTCATAGATAATTCTGGGTTTGATGACGCAAAAAATTAAATAGGCATTTGGAATGGATGATATTCTTTAGCGCTATTGCTTTTCCTGCTATCCAATAGAACTATATTGCGCTAAAAAGTTGTAGCTTCGGGTAGTACGCTCCTATTCAGGAAAACGAAAAGTTACCAATCCTTTCGTTGTTTGTGAATTCGATGATCCATTGATAGTGTTCTCTCCTAGGCGATTAATATTTAGATGGAGATAGCTCGATAATTGTGTTGAATGGTGAGAGGGGTTTGATGCCCGTCGGCCGTCTTTTCTCCATCATATACTGCACTGTAATGATACCTCCACAAATTGTGCGATTATTTTGAGTTCGACCTACTATTCTTGTGTCTCCGTATCATTATAGCTTAGCTATAGGTAGTGAACGCTTATTTTTCGATTCTTCAATCGATGATAGTTGAATTTCGACAAGAATAGCTAATTTGTATTTCACCGTTACCCAATACTACAGCATTTGTTCCAAACAATTAATTTGAAAATTTGTGATTTATTAGTATTTAATGTTCATAGATTCAATGATTGCCGAATAGATCTAGCTGATCTTTAAATTAGGGAAGCTATTTAGAATCAAATCCAAAACTGATTCCAATGTGATAGAGCCAATTTAGGAACGTCATCAATTTTTAAGAACAACAAAAGTAATTTTATCTGTAAATTTTTGAGATTGAATAATTCCATTTAACTTGCTATAAATTTAGTAGGAAAAGGCAAGTATTCTTGCTTTAATACTGCAATGAGAATCTTTTACGGCATTGATTCCACTATTTGATTCAAACATAAATCATGGTATCACTGAATGACCCAATTCATCAATCATTAATCTATACGTATGAACAAGAAAATAAATTGCATATCCGTCAGATGGAATCATTCCGAAAATTCTTGGCAGATATATTATTGATTCTTGCACTTGAATGTGTGATTTATTTATCGCACACAGTAGGGACTCAATCGACTCCTTCGTCAAAGTAATAAGTGTCAGTTGTTTTTGCTTAGCGTAGACCAGAAAATTTTCTGGAGGTAGGTATTTTGGATCTTTATCGCAGAAGAACGCAATCCTGCTCGAAAACGCCAAAGAGAAGCAATTCGGTAAAGAAATAGACCCAGAAAAAGGATGTACCATGAAAGCGCCCAATTCTTTAATGATTATAAATAGTAGGGCGCGAAGTCTACGGCAGCCCTGACTGAACACGCATGAAGGAATTAGTGTAAGGCAACAACCAGGTACCCCTAAACCTGCCTGGAACAAAATTTCCTATTGGCCGTGGTGTCTCTACGTCCTTTTTATTTTAGTACGTCGTATTCATGACACACTAGTCATTTAGGTGTTTACCCTCTTTTTGGATAGGTATTATTTCCGTTTACCTATAGCCTAGTAAAATGTATGGGATCTATCCTATTTTCGGCAAATTTAACCTCCCCACTATCCTACTGTAGCCCTGATCCTTCTGGTTCTGCTATGGATGGCGCTAGCCAGGGGTTGCACACTGTTCTTTCCAGAGTTACTGGGTAGAGTTCCGTCTCTCTCGGCACCTTCGTGCGACTCATGCGTTGCCACGCATAATAGTTATTGGATGTTCGTTCGAACTTCCTTTTATTGCTTTATAATTAGAAATGGATAAGGTCAGTACACTGGTGTGGGTGAGTTCACGCATAATAGAACAGTTTTACAAGGGCAGATCATGAAAGGTGGAAAAGAGGTATTAGAGTTGATTAAAGCGCAGTTCCATAGTGCTGGACGTTTATTTGTTGGGTTCATATTTTACTGGTACGGTGGGCGGACAAAAGTTTATAATATTCAGCATTTAGAAATTTGTATAGAAAGCATGATAACAGAAACCTCGGCTTTTTAATAAAATTACAACAGAAGCAGTAGTCAATCCTAGAGACAAACTCACCATGGTGCGAACAAGGGGTGCGCACTGTGTCTCAATTATTTGAGAGTCTCGATAAACTCGTATCTCAACTCTCGTCCCCAAATTCTGCGACATTGCGCCTCAACAGGCTACGTGAGGGCACATAGTCCGCGTCTGAATCGTCGCTTGTGTCAGCATCGTTATCATCATCCAATGTGCGCTTCGACGAAACTGTCTTCTTCTTCCTCGCGGGGGACTTCCTTGCCGCTGAATGCGACTTGCCATGTGTCGAATTCCTAAATTTTTGAAAAAGTTGTGCACTGTCCTTGCCCACGGCGACGCCGGCGGAGCTCTTCGACTTGACCAACTTGGTCGATTTCGCTGCGGCCTCGCTTCGCGGGGCCATGTTTGGCGCCGAGGGCGGAGGATCTCCGCTTCGACGCGCCTTTTTTGCGCTGAATCCAACGCTCCGATCGGCGTTGTTACACGATGTCGTGTTGTCGAGATAACGCGTACCCCCACTTCGTCCGAAAACACAGGTGCTTCCGGAGGGAGGGTTTTTTGGTTGCAGTAACTACATGACTTTCAATAAATCTTCGTTCTGCTACTATACCTCTGGCCATCCCTCGTCCGCGGAGCTAGGAAACAATAAAACTCTCCAGATGTTGGGAAGGGAGCAGTAGAGATCGAAGTTGTCGTCAAATCAAGTGTTGCACGTACCGGAACTTGGTTACTAGCTTCTATCTGTATCTACTTCTGACAAATCTTGTTGTTGAAAACTCACTAACCTTTACTGACTTTCCAGATCGTAGATTATAAGCGCAGTCGAGTATGACAAATTAACACGTGTAAAACATGTTGATAAACATCCCGAACGTTCGGGAGGTTGAATAATCAGGGAATGTTCACTAGAGAATAATTTCTTTGAACTTCTTATTTCCGAAACTGCCGGATTTCCGCGACTTTGTGAGAAAAGCAAGTTTCAAGAATTCTAATATTTCATAGAATTCGCGCATTCAGAAAAATTCTGGATATTCGGTAATTTAGGGAAGTCTGAAGTGTTAGAATTATTCACATACAATTTATAGTGTATATTGTGAACTACAGGAATTATACAAACATCATGTATGTATTGTGCAATTAGAACTTAGTAATTATTGTATCCATGATTTACCATATTCGACTACAATTACCATC
>JAAUYH010134416.1_pt1 | contig 10686 bp, 12 predicted proteins | sample 7278061 | NCBI WGS metagenome assembly JAAUYH01 (sample SAMN14350203, study PRJNA611818) | marine sediment metagenome | isolation source: surface marine sediment (0.6m) | place: French Polynesia: Moorea | collected 2018-08 | reverse complement strand
GAGGCGAGTGCTTACTATAATCTGAACGAAAAAATCAGCATTTCCCCCTTGTCTTCCTTGTCCTCCTTGTCTCCCTTATCTTGATTTTAGGCTTAAATGTAAAAAGTCTACTCTTGTAAGGGAAACCCAATCCGCTGACACCTGAACCAAGTTCAGGTGCTTGAACGCCCCGCCCAAGACCGCGCTCGTCCGCTTTTTTCAATTTTTTATTGCGGGAATGAGTCTTCTTGGCTATGGGATAGGTATTTCTTGTTCTTCTTTTCTCACCTTGTTTCCAACCAGGAGATTTTCCACGGGTTTTGGGTACAATAGCAGGTGTCCCCATCTCTACTAAAAGTGGAAATATTTATTGTGCAACTCTTCCAGGAGTCAAACTTTATCGTCTTCTCAAACCTTTTTAGCAAAATCTGCAAATTGCTCTTTGCGGTAGCTTAGATCTAGACCTGCTCTCATCTTCTCGCGACCCTCTACAGCATTTAAGGGGCAATGAATGTTTCGGCAGTGGTGGCAGTAATGGAATCTTATACTGCCGATAGTTAACACTGCCACTGACCAGAAGGCGATCGCCAACCATAGACTCTGGTAGAGCCAGTATTGGGGGATTACGACATACGACGCCAACAAGCCCATAGATACCAATTTGTTTGGCAGTGACATGGCGTAGGGGCGATAGGCAAATCGTCTGGTCACCCAGGTGTAGGGGTAGAAGAGGCAGTCGGAGTATTCATAAGCGAAGGGGCAGTGAGAGCACAGTCCCCACAATACGCCAGTGAATACAGTAGATATAGCATAGACGAGATAAATCGCTCCCCACCACCACTGGTGCAGCCCAATCGCTAGAGCGCCTAAGATGAACAGCCCGTAAAAAGAAATTCGCATGTATGTCTTCTGTAGAAGGGTAAACCCATCGGGAAAGACCGGGCATTTTTCACAGCGTCTTTGATTTTTGGTTGAATACCTCTCATTGATGAGAGTGTTTGCAATTCTTTCAGTCATTGTCCTGTCCTCCTTTATACTCCGGACAGATAAAACTAGACTTTTTAGGGGCGGCCGAAAGGCAATACAGCACTGAAGCGGAAGAGACTACCAGCCTCAAGGTATTCTTACACGGCTTTTGCTGGAGTATGAACGCCGCCTGAAGCAGCAATCAACCCCTGCTCTCTGTTTGAGAGTACAATCCGGTCTTTTGCTGCTTACATCGTAATTCTGGAACAAAAAGATGAGGCTCTTGTGAGGAAATCCAAGAAACTGGGAGCCCCCCCTGAAACTGCAAATAAAGCTGAATAGCAGCAGAGGCCTAATATTCTGACAGCACCTCTGACTTCCTCACAAAATCCTCATTCTTTCGTTCAATATTTAGGCCGTCTAACAGTGTCTAAGCCTATGAACATAAGGTCTGCACTATTCAAACCAGTTGCTAAATCAGCTCCACGAGTCCGAAGTTTTACAAAACATTGTTATTTTGGACATCCAATTCTGGATGCTTGGTTTGCATGGTTTCCACTGAATCAAATTGAATACGGCGGAGCGGCTATAGGTGAAATCTATAATGCTGCATCACGAATTGATGATCTCAAAAATCCCAATCGAAAAAATAAAAGTTCCTCTAAAAAGAGGCCAGAAAAACGCTAATCAAGCAATGTATGGCTATTTCTTGAAAGCAAAAAATGACAACCCCGAAGAACCTGCGCCAACAATTATCTGGTTAAGTGGAGCTGAATCTATTGCCGAAGATGTTTATTGGTGGTGCGGCGCTAAAGGGATAGCGCGAGGATACAAAGAGATCACACGTTCCAAATCTGTAGCGGTTTCCTCGTGCTAATCAGGCAGTACATAGCTTGCTTCCCACACATAATCTGTATGCTCCTACGTTATTTACCTGTTGTCTGTCTGTGTGTGACAATATCAGGTAGATCAGTTTCTAGGCAACGCACAGAGCGCAATGAGTAACCTCCTAAACTGATCGACATCCCTAAAAAGCTAGTACAAGCAAACATTAAGGCCATTCCTGCTCCTGGACCTGATCCAACTAGCCAAGCAAATGCAAGGTATAGGCTTCCTCCTTGCGTCATTGCAGGCTCAAAGACTTGATCTGCTAAAAAACCCGCTGTGAGATAGCCTATCGGGATTGTTGTCTGTCGAAGCATTTCTTGAACGGAAAAAACTCGCCCTTGAAGTTCGGGTAAAACTTTTGTCTGCCATATGCTGCGATTGCTGGCAGAAATAAATGGAATAAAAAAAGAACTCATGAAGGCGGCAATGAGCCAGACTGGCACACTACGCCCCACAGCAAACAATAGATCACCCATTAAAAACGATAGGGCTGCGCCTCCCAGAATATTAGAGATGCGTCGCTTCAGTCCTCCCCAAAAGCTTATGACAAGTCCACCGACAACACCTCCCATCCCAAGGGCAGATTGCACACTCGCTAATGCAAGCTCATCTTGATTTGTGCGGGCCAGAATCATTGCAGGTAAAACGCCATAATAAGCCAAGGCTGCAAAGAAGTTGATTCCGGTAAAAATAATTAGCAGCCCCAATAAACCTGGGCGTTGAAAAATATAGTGAAAGCCTATTGAGAGGTCTCGCCAAAAACTGGAATGATCAGTTGCAGCTTCTGAACTTAGGGATGGCTGAGAAATTTGTAGAGATAATAGGCTGAAAATAGCTACTAGGAAGGTTCCAATATCAATGGCCATAATGCCGTGGATACCGATTAACCCAAATAAAAAACCAGCAAAAAAAGGCGCGCTGACCTCTGCAATTGCCTCGGATAAAGATTTCATCCCATTGATACGGGTATAGTTATCAGGTGAAACAAGCAAAGTTGTCGTAGCCAGATAAGCAGGCAGTTGAAATGCTCCGAATGCCCCTGCTAACGCTTGCATTAAATATAGATGCCAGATTTGTAAGTGATCGGTTTGATATAAAAGAAGTAATGTAACAGTCGATAAACCTGCGCCCAGATCAGTCAGAATCATAATCTGCTTTCGATTGAGGCGATCTACAATTACTCCTGCAATCGGGCTAAGTAGTACTAACGGAATAAACGAAAAGAATCCTAGTAATGCCAGGGTTGTTGCTGCTCCTGTTTGCTGATACGCCCAAATCAGGAGAGCAAAGCGAGTCATCGCAGTGCCTAGTAAAGAGATCAGCTGACCAAACCAAAGAACAGTAAAAGTTCGCATCCCGCTTGCTTGATTCAACCTCATAAAAGCCCTTGATTGGAATTATGTGATCAAAGCTTGTTATAGATTGCCTCAGCACTCTATTATGCAGCACATTCTACTAATTTTGTTTGGATTGACTGCCCCCTCATAGAGGAATAAGGCGCGATCGCATCCGCCACCAACTTTGTATTACCGAATTTGGTATAGTAAACGACTAAAGCATTCATAGGAAGCGTCTCCTGTTAGGGATTTGCGTAGTGTTTAACGCAACCACAATGTAATGCCACGACTCCTCCCCCTCTCTCAATTTGGAACAAAACAATGAGGATTTTGTGAGGAAATAAATGATTATACGCCAGGTTTGATAGCCTCTTCCAAATGTGCCATAGCCGCATCCCGAAGTCTAGCGCCGTCACCCACAACGGCTTCATTGCAGGTAAGAATGCATGACAGCCTCCCACCCACCGTGATGACTCCCACTACCTTTTCATCAACATCAGAGTAGACCGAAGGACCATAGACGGCTTCAAGTTTAAGGGGGCCGTAGACTGTCGGGATGTCGAATCGACCGACATTAGTAATCGCATAGCCGTAGGTAACGTCATGCCAACCCATCTTACGCAGAAACATCTTTGGCATGGTTTCATCCAATAGGCCGTACTTCCTGAAGTAGAGGGAATCAATCAGCGTCGGGTGAACCCTTTCCGAAGAGAGCATCCTGAAGATGTTGGTCCTGGACAATTCCTTTGCAATCTTCGAGTGCATCTGCCTGGCGTTATCCCAAAAGGATTTTCTGGGGGAGTAGGGCAGTTTCACTGTCAGGGAAGAGGCATAGAATCCAAATGCCTCACCCACGGGTACATTCAGTTTATCGCGAGTATTCACCGCCAATGCTGAACGCTGACGATATCGCCGCCTGTCGGCCTGAACATCGGATTGGGCAGCCAGGAACGCTGTCCAGAGAGCCGTATTAACCGTCACCTTCTCGGCCCGACATCGTTTCACCAAGCCCGCTGTCGCATCGGGATCCATCCTCCACGCCAGCACCTGTATCGCAGGATTGCGTTTCCAGAATTCCTCATGCATTCGGCGCATTTCCGACTCAGTGAACCGAATGTTCTTTGCCGCCCATTTCTGGTTGATTCTGTCAATAACGAACCGTTGAACTAGATTCGTAGATGGAGGATTTGGCGCCGTAGTGAAGTCAATGGGCGGGGAATCAATTGATCTCTCGAATTCGGGGATCGGTTCGGTCAGGCATTTCAACAGGTCACGAAGCAGATATCCCAGTGACATGCCATCGCAGATGGCGTGGTGCCCGCACAGGATGATTTCAGACACCTCCGTCGATTGAATCAAGGCGCATCGCACCAATGGCCCTGTCTCTATTGGAAACGATGTGCGGAACTCTTCCTTTACCCGAGCAATCCATTGCTCTTCGCTTTGCCTCGGTACTACCTGAATCTCGAATGCGGGCACACCTTCGGCGACATACGAACCGGTTCCATCATCATCAATTTGCGCGCGAACAGCCAATAACGGATGGCGCGACCTAAGCTGCTCCAGCGCCGCCGCGATGCTCGAAGGATCTACAGCGCCCCGAATGCGGCCAACCATCACTACATTGAGCGGCAGCATCAACAGTGCGCGTTCACCGCCGATCTTGCGCCTGAAACTGGTGTCTTGTCCACTTTCCATAAGGGCCTCTCTTACGATGGTTATTCTGCGCTTAACGGCCAGCGTCACTGGCAAACGGCACAACACACATGCAAGCAATGCAGTCTTCGATGTCAAGCGCTAGGCTCGGACTGAATTATGCCAAACTTGAGTCCGCCCGGTTCTGCACAGGTTGCATACCAACCAATTCCTAGGATAGGCGTCTTCTCTTCAATCACATGACCGCCGCTTGCTTTGACACGGGCGATGAACTCATCTAGATTTGGGACTGGGATGGTGATTTGGGTCAAGGGCTCGCCTTCGCTAAGTGTGGTGTCTGCGATCGCTCCGATGCCGCCGTCAATTCCGGGTTCATCAGGATTCCCCGCCTGAATTCGATAGTATTCATAGGGCATGGGGAATCTCTCGAAGCGCCAGTTGAAGACTCGTTCAAAGAAGCGTCGGGCGGCGCCAATATCTTGCACCGTGAAGTCAAAGTAGGTGGGCTTCATCTCATTTATTCCTCAAGCAAGAATTTCATGGCTTGATCTTTTATCTTTTTCATCGTGCTGGTATCAACGGCTTCTTCCGCATATTCTAGGACTAAGCTAAGTTTCCTAGAACACGTCACAGCCCCTAACACTAAATTGACAGTCGCCAAAGGAAACGCGCCGCCGGGATTCATGATCAAACGATCTAACTCTAATGCCCCGTACGTTCTCGGAAAATCCATACGGGTGAGATTCGTGACGGCTGTCCCCAGGATCATCTTATTGAGAGAGTCCATTTTTTCTCGTCTAAGAATGGATGAGACGACATCAATGCGTTGGCTAAAGGCGGAAAGTTTGTGATATTTGCCAAAATGCGGTGGAACAAGCCCGCCTAGTCTTTTAAAATTAAAGGCTTCTAGAATGGTGGGGTCAAGATAATACCATGTTAGAGGATTATTGAACAGATTTTTGTTAGTAAAAAGAGGCTTTATTTTTCGATGAAATCTTCGAGCATTTTCCCAGAACCTGTCTCTTCTGTTATATTTGCATTTCAACGTGACGCCCCCAGCATAAAACCCCATGACTTCACCAACAGGACTCTGCAGACGGTCCCTCAGGCTACTGGCGACGCCTATACTTGAATGGTAGGGTTTATTACCTTGAACACTGTATTGCGCTCCGACAAACGCGGTCGTCAATGCTGTATTTACAGTGGCGTTTTCTTGTCTGCATCGTTCAACCAGTGCGGATGTCTGAGCCTCGGACAGTTCAACAGAAATCATTTGATGGGTGTAATTCATCCAATAGGTTGCATTGAGGTTTCTGTAATCTTCTTGATCAAAAAATATCTTAGCTTTTTCCCATTTCCGGTTAATCCGATTAATCAAAAACCTGACCACAGCGTTCAGTGACACTTCGCTGGGGATATTGTCTCTCCCAATGGGAGTCGGTTCAGGTAACACGTCCACTGCCCGAGTGGGATCCCCAAGATGAACCATTAAGTCTCTGGCAAGAAAGGCTAATGACAGTCCATCGCAAAAAATGTGATGGCATAAAATGATCAGCTCTGATATGGTCTGAGATTGGACTAAGATGAACCGGATAGCAGGACGGACGTCAAATTCAAACGGAATCTGACAGGCTTCTTTATATACTTCAATCCAACGGTCACTAGAGTCTCGAGGGACAACCTCTATTGGGATTGCTTGAACCTCGTCCGAGGTAAACCACGGATTGTGATCAGAGTCCTCCGTAATCCGAACCCTAAGATTTAGATGCCTCTGCTGAACTTTAGCAACGGCATTGATTAACATCTTTTCGGAGATGTTTCCCTTAATCCGAGCGACAACAGCTACGATAGAAAATGGAGAACGTGAAAATATACGCTCTATCGGCGTTATCTTTCTTTGATATTTCTCGGCTTTAGGAATTTCTAGCATCATATCAAAATCCCTCTTAATTTATTGTCCCGTATGGCTAGATGTGAGAGCCTTAGCCCCTCCCTGCTCTCCACTCGACTGAGCGTTCGGGAGTGTTCAACACAGATCTATACTTGCAGGCTACAAATAAATTTTGAGGAAATAATGAGGAAACTCTAAAAAAGGAAATGTAATGACCAAGCGTTTCGGTCAGCTACGATTTTCTTTCAAAACAACATTAACTAATAAATCCTGGTACTTCTCTTTTTCTTCCACCATTAGGAAGTGGGCCGAATTTTCGAAAATGAAAAGTTGTTTCCCTTTCTTGGCATCTAACTGATCATAAAAATTCTCAACAAGGACTGTAGGAGCAGCCATATCATATTTCCCTGCGAAGAAATAAATAGGAATCTGAAGAGATTGGACATCATTTGTGAGATTGACATCTTTTATTTCATCCCACATAGCGCTCTTAGAAAAGTGATAATCTTTGTTTGTTATACTTCTGAATGCTTCTGATAAAGAATACTCTGGCGAAGTTAATATGCTTAGCATAAGAGAGCCCAGTTGCTTAACCCTATGTTTATGGATTACGCCTCCATATCTAAAAATATATCCAGATTGTTTGTTATGATTTTCTTCTGTATAAGTATCATGCGATATTGACCCTATTGCTTTGATTACATTTTGTATTTTTACATCCCCAGATTTTTCCGCTTCTTCAGCAATAAAATTCCGCCATATCTTTTCCCGTTCATGGTCGTTTATATATTGAGATACTCCTACATAAGCATATATTTTATCCGGGTATTTATGGGCTGTTTTAATTCCAGTAATTGATCCTGCAGAATGTCCAACGACAAAAACTTTCTGAGTGTTCAATTTATTTCGCAAATAGTCAATCAACTCATTACAGTCTTCAACCAACCTATCGAAAGTTATTGCATCAATTGGAATATCACTGTTATAGGATTTACCGGCTCCTCGTTGGTCCCAATGGACCACTGTAAAATGTTTAATTAATTCAGCATCAAATTTACGCGAGCTTGGCATACACCCTGCTGTGGCGCCAGGACCGCCATGTAGAACTAATAAGACCGGATTATTTTGATCTTCACTCCTGATAAATATCCATTGCCCTAAATCACCTAGAGTAATCTCTTCTAGTGAACTTACACCATTCGTCGTTTTGATTTCAGTCGAACTTTTTAAATAGAATCTGTACAGGAGTAAGCCAATAAAAATAAGTAATAAAAGTCCTATTGAAATAGTCGCCACCCATCCTATAATCTGAAAAAGACTTTTCATATCATTTTCCCTTATGCTCCACAGTTATGACTACATTTCCTATTTTTTGTCCTTTTTCAACATACTTATAGGCGTCGACTATTTGTTCTAGTGGAAATTCTCTATCTATCACTGCTTTGAATTTATCTTGTTCTATGAGATTTTTGATTAATCGTATACTCCTTCCGATATCTGTAGGAGTTGGAAATACAGTTTTTTTGTTCCCAATCATCGGTTTTATAATGAGTGTAATAAGAGGCAAAAAAATATTTTGAGCCAGATAGCCTAAGTCTGAAGAAATATAGATTCCTCCCGATTTTAGTAGATGTTTGCACTTAAAAAATGAACTTTTACCCACTGTATCGAAGACAAAGTCATATTTTTGCTTATCTTTTGTAAAATCATCTTTTGTATAATCGATCACCCTATTTGCGCCCAGTGATTTTACTAACTCAATGCTTTTCGTGGCGCACACCGCAGTGACATTAACATCAAAATATTTTAGAAGTTGAACGGCAGCCGAACCGATAGCTCCTGTTGCTCCATTGACGAGAACATCTTGCCCTTTCTTAAGATCTACTTTATTGATGAAATTGTAGGCGTAGTGGGTGCCTTCACAACTAGCTGCAGCCTGCTCATACGATATATTGTCGGGTATTGTTATGGCTTTATTTTCGTTTATCGCTATGTATTGGGCATGAGATTCTGAACCTTGGTCATCAAATCCAAACACTTTATCGCCTACTTTTAGAGACGAGACATGTTTACCAACTGCTTCAATTTCTCCAGCAAATTCAGTCCCAGGAATTTGCTTTTTGGGCTTAAATAGCCCTGTAATTAGTCTTAAAAAAAATGGTTTTGCTCTAATTGTTGCGCAGTCTGTTCTATTTACTGTTGTCGCATGGACTCTGATCAGTACTCCATAATCTTTGGGAACTGGCTTTTTGACCTCTTTTAGTTGAAGAACATCCGGAGAGCCATATTTAGTATATACAATCGCTTTCATTAATATTCTTTCAAGGTTACTTTAGCGTAGTTCACCACAATATATCCGATAAGTTTGTAAAACCTAATGGTTCGCTTGAGCGGCTGAGAATAACCTTTGCATCTACACAAAGATATTTCGGCAGTCGGATCCAAACGAATTGTTAAACTGCACTTTTACTTAGCAGAACTACAGATTCTTACCTGGTAATCGTTCATTTAAGATACGGTCTACCACACTTCTATGGTTTTCAGGAATAGTTATGCTCATAAATCTTGGCAATAACGGGAAGCGCGGTTTATATCGAATCGTCAATACATTTGGTTTAGCTGACTCCCAAGTAAATGAATTGATTCTCTGCTATCTAATGAGTGAATACATGAAACAAATACCGTTTTCTCTAAACTCAAGCTTATTTAAGCCTATGGCAATAAAAAAACTGGCGAGAGACCACCAAAAAGCAAGCTCGGATATCTCTAGTTCAAGGCTAGTCGCAAAAAATAGCCCTGTCTTAAGAACTGCGACTGCAACCTCAATCAAGCCAATCCAGAACATAAATTTGTTCTGTGCAGTTCTTCCTATATCTGCTAGCAGAGAACCAGCTTCTTGTTTTCTGAAAAACCAACTGATTAACCATGTACCAATCCAAACAGCGTATAAGATATTGAGGCTTACCACCCAATCATATCTTCCAAGTAATAGAATCATACAGACAAGGGCAAATCCAAATAGAAGCCAGGGGATTGTGTAACGCAAATTTCTGCGGGCGGCTTCACGTCCTACCATTCGTTCTGCTGCTACATAGCCGAACCATGCTGAACCAGCTATCAAAACTACAAAGAATATTAGGAAGCCCCAAAACCACGCCATAACATTTTCCTTAACTCAATAAATTCTGGTATAACTCCACAGGGTGGATGGATTAGCTTGATAGGGCGCATCCCCTGGATTTTTGAGTACCAACTTCTGAATGCTTTCCCAGCATTACCCGTGTCGGTAATTTTCTTGCTTGGTCTCTAGCACCAACAGAATGGCTATCAACTATGTCCTCACAAAGGAATGAGTACCAGGTACGGGGGCGCGATTCGGGCCTTCCTAGAGCCAGCGACGTACAGACTCCTTGTAGTCGATATACTCGCTGCCGAACTTTCCCTCGAGGTACGCCTCCTCGGGACGAATGGCCGTGATCTGGACGAGTAGACAAGAAAACGGCGCCAGCAGCACAACCCAGAGGTTGTCCAGGCCGATGCCGATTGCAGCCTGGAGCAGTGCTAAGCTCAGATACATCGGATTGCGTGTAAACCGGTAGACGCCCGTCCGAACGATCTCCGGTGTGGCAACCCATGGTCTGGGGTCCTGTCCTGTGGCCCGAAAGAGCCTCAACGCCCCGGCCCCTAACGCGATGCTCGGCGCGGCGATCGCCAAGGCGATCGCAAGTCGGATGTTACCGCTGAACGCGAAGGGCAGCGGCCAGATAAGTTCATTCAGCGCAATGCCTGTAGCCAGCACGGCGAGATACGAGAGCGGCGGCGGAAACCGCACCGCAGCACCGTCGGTTGTTTCATTGTTCATATTTGGAATCATACTAAGGGGGCATTCAAAAATAACTTCACACTTTAGCGCTGTATAAGCCTTTCAGACTCCTCATACCCTGCTGAAGTTATTCTTACACAGCGCCT
>JAAUYH010100849.1_pt1 | contig 10689 bp, 10 predicted proteins | sample 7278061 | NCBI WGS metagenome assembly JAAUYH01 (sample SAMN14350203, study PRJNA611818) | marine sediment metagenome | isolation source: surface marine sediment (0.6m) | place: French Polynesia: Moorea | collected 2018-08 | reverse complement strand
TTGTAGGTGGTGTAGTGGTCATTCAAACCGCCCTAAATCTTGAAAGCCCCTTAACACCAAAATACCTGATTGGCTTTGCCTCACGGGAGTCACTGATATTAGAGTTTTCGCCTACGCTGATATCCATTATTTTGGCCGGAAAAGTAGGATCATTTATAACCTCAAGTATAGGCACCATGCGTGTGACCGAACAGATTGATGCCCTGGAGGTCATGGGTATCAACTCGCTGAATCATTTAGTATTGCCTAAAATTATTGCGACGGTTTTCTTTTACCCATTTGTAATTATCATTAGTATTTTTCTGGGAATACTCGGTGGGTGGACGGCCGGAGTCATCACCGGATTGGTAAGCTCTAATGAATATATTACCGGTATTCGATGGGACTTCACCCCATTTCATTTTACCTATAGCATTATTAAAACTGCTGTTTTTGCATTTGTCATTTCAACGGTACCGGCCTACCACGGATTTTACGTGAACGGCGGTGCTATTGAAGTTGGTAAGGCCAGTACGCGCGCCGTGGTCTGGACCAGTATTGTGATCATCGTATTGAATTATTTTCTAACCCAAATGATCTTAGGAAAATGATAGAGGTAAAAGACCTGTATAAAGAATTTGACGGCACCCCGGTGCTCAAAGGCATTAATGCCATATTTGAAAATGGTAAGACTAGTTTGGTCATCGGGCAAAGTGGCTCTGGGAAAACGGTTCTATTAAAGTGTATGTTAGGGCTGCTTACCCCAGAAAAAGGTGATATATTATACGACGGGGTGAGCTATACAGAAATGAATGAAGATGATCAACGGGATTTAAGAAAGAATATAGGAATGGTTTTTCAGGGCAGTGCCTTGTTTGATTCTTCAACAGTGGAAGAAAATGTCATGTTCCCACTTAAGATGTTTACAAAACAATCGCCTGGTGAAATGCTTGAACGCGTCAATTTTGTGCTGAAGCGGGTCAATTTAGAAGGTTCCAACGATAAATATCCTGCCGAACTCTCGGGTGGTATGCAAAAACGTGTCGCCATTGCACGGGCTATTGTCATGAACCCTAAATACCTATTTTGTGACGAACCGAATTCCGGGCTTGACCCGAAAACAGCCATCGTCATAGATAATCTCATTCAAGAGATCACAAAAGAATATAATATTACGACTGTGATTAATTCACACGATATGAATTCAGTGATGGAAATAGGCGAAAAGATTATCTTTTTAAAAGATGGTGTAAAGGAATGGGATGGCCATAGCGACCTCGTCTTTAAAACTGATAATTCGGCGGTAACAGATTTCGTATATTCTTCGAACCTCTTCAAGAAAGTACGGGAAGCGCAGTTAAAAGAAGGTTAGCAGTAATCAATCATTTATTTTTGAAGAATCAGACACCAATCTGTTTAATTCTTTTAGTTCTTCATCCCTAAAATAGCGCCATTTGCCTACCGGTACATCCAAGGGTATGTTCATAATTCGAACGCGCTTTAACTTGGTTACTTTATACCCTAAATATTCACTCATACGGCGTATCTGTCGATTCAGGCCCTGCGTTAAAATAATCTTGAACTTTCTTTTGGCCAGTTGCTGCACGTAGCATTTTCGGGTCACTGTATCTAAAATGGGGACACCACTACCCATTTTTTCGATAAACTCCTTGGTAATGGGTTTATCAACAGTTACGATATATTCTTTTTCGTGGTTATTCCGCGCGCGCAGTATTTTATTGACGATATCGCCGTCATTGGTTAAGAAAATTAAGCCTTCACTGGGTTTATCTAAACGTCCGATGGGAAAAATACGTTTGGGGTAACCTATATAATCGATGATATTATCTTTTTCAACGCGGGTGTCGGTTGTGCAAACGATTCCTCTTGGTTTGTTGAAGGCCAAATAGACCGGTTTGTCTTTTGGCTCAGTAACTAACTTTCCGTCGACCCGCACCTCATCACCCGGAGCTACTTTCGTTCCCAGTTCAGGGACTTTACCGTTAATAGTAACACGGCCCTGATCAATTAATTTATCAGCCGCCCGGCGTGAACAGTAACCTACCTCTGTTAAGTATTTATTAATGCGTTTTAAGGACTGTTCTTCCATATTAATTGCTTACACGCAATGTATCTAATTGTAAACGGGTCTTCAGCCAACTTCTCAATCTGGGATCCTGTTCTCGAACTGTTTTTCTCGGAATGGAATCATACCAGTTAAACTGGAAAATACGCACCGTATCCAACGCCTTAAAATTTGTTCTGATGCGATCAGAATAGGACAATTCTTCCAAAGCAGAAAAGAGTACTTGCGCCTCCTCTCCTACTTGATACAAAGGAATGCTATTTTCAGAAAGACGGGAAAGTTGTTGCTCTAAAAGCCGAATCTTTTCATCTTTTTCTTTAATGCTTTCATCACGTGAAGTAATGATCTTTTGGTTTTGTGAGTAGAGGTCGCGTAAATCTTCTACCTGCTGTCTAATCTCGGAATCATCGCCTTGTTGTACATCTAATTTTACTTCTTTCAGTCCCATTTCCTGTACCTTCACTTTCCAGCCGTCAATTTCAGATTGTGGCCGCATACTTCCTAATATGGGCAATGTTATGGTTCTGGTTAAGTAATCAACATTTTCATCGTCTTCCCCTAATATCGCCACACCACCATCTTTTAGTTCTGTAATGAAGCTACTTGCAATTTGCTTAAATTGATTTTCCTTAAAGAGATTATAAAATGAATAAATACTTCCTGCGAAGATGATAAAAGCCACTATTGAAGCGAAGCGGGCGATGGCTTTTCTTCGGGCCGAATTAATATACTTTACCATTGGAAAACGCAGGTATTTTACAATAACAAAGGTGGCCAGGGCAATGAATATGGTATTGATGGTGAATAAGAACATGGCTCCAAAGAAATAGCCAAAATTTCCTGTCGCCAAACCATAACCTGCCGTACAAAGTGGTGGCATCAATGCTGTGGCTATCGCCACCCCCGCGATGGTATTGGTTTGTGTTGACGGACGACTGACCGCCACAATAAGGGCCAAACCACCCGCCAGGGCAATAAATACATCACGAACATCAGGACGCACCCTCGCCAGAAGCTCCGGGGTCGCCTCTTGAAATAACGGAATTAAAAAGAAAAGAAAAGATGTCAATAAACTTAAGCCAATCATCACACCTAAGTTGGTCAATGAACGCTTAAGTGTATCGATATCATTGATCCCTATTGCCATTCCAACCCCTAAAATGGGGCCCATTAAAGGTGAAATTAACATGGCACCGATCACTACCGCCGTTGAATTGGCATTCAGGCCTATGGAGGCTATGGTGATCGAAAAGACTAAAATCCAAGCGGTATGGCCTTTCATGGAAATACCATCCTTTATTTGTTGAATAGTTCCTTCTTTGTTGGTATCGTAGCGTATTTCTAACAGATCTTTTAGAAAGGCCTTCACACTGCCGACGAACCCGGTAAATTCTTTTTTGACCTGGTCTTTTTGTATGTCGAATTCTACCTCAACTTTTTTGTCTTCTTCTTCCATGGTTTGTTGGTTTTATATCGGAATTTACACCAAATCATCGCCAAAGGTATCTTTTACTTTGGCTACGAGTTGCTTAATATGTTGTTCTTCTTTTTTAGGGCAAATTAATAAAATACCTTCTTTATCAACAACAATATAATTATCCAGGCCTTGAATCACCACCTTTTTACCGGCCGCTGTGCGTACCATATTACCCGAGGCATTTACAAAAATGGCTTCGGTATTTACAGTGGCATTTTTGGTCGTGTCTTTCGGCAGTTTTTCATACAGTGAGCTCCAGGTTCCCAGGTCATTCCAGCCAAAGTCAACCGGTAACACATAAATAGTATCGGCCTTTTGCATCACGCCATAGTCAATCGAGATATTCTCCGCCTTTTCATAATTGGATCGAATGAAATCATCTTCAAATTCGGTGTTATACACATTCATACCTCCGCAAAAAAGTGTATGCATTTCAGGAAGGTACTTCTCAAAAGCTTTCACGATGCTTTTTACGCTCCATAGAAAAATACCGGCATTCCAAAGATACTCACCGCTTTCGTAAAATCTTTGTGCTGTTTCTTCGTCTGGTTTTTCAGTGAATTGTATTGCTTTTTTTATTACTGAGTTCGTGTCTTCAAAATTGATGTAGCCATACCCCGTATTCGCATAGGATGGCTGTATGCCTAAGGTCATGAGTATCTCTTTTTCAGAACAGGCCTGAAATGAGGTTTCGATATTTGTGATAAATTCTGCTTCATTTTCTATCCAATGGTCAGAAGGCGCTACGAGCATGACAGCATCTGGGTTCTCTTTATAAATCTTTAATGCCGAGTACAAAATGCAAGGCGCTGTATTTCGCATGGCGGGCTCGAGTACCAATTGCTTTTCTGTAATGTTTAATTGGTCTAAGATCAATGCTTTATAACGGGCATTACTTGAAATCAAAATTTGATCTTGGGGAATCAGCCGCGCTAAGCGATGAAAAGTTTTTTGTAATAATGAGCTTCCGGTTCCAAGCATGTCGTGAAATTGCTTCGGATAGTTTTGTGTACTCACAGGCCAGAATCGTGATCCCACGCCTCCGGCCATAATGACTGCATAATAATTTTTATTCATAGTATCTGTTAAAGATTCCTGTCTTCGCAGGAATGCAACATCATAGTAATTCTACCTCTGCGTTTTGATGAAACAGGTATAATTTACCAGAGTTCACCTCGACACATCCGTAACGTGTACGGCGTTTTGCCCCTTTTACGAACACACGTTTTCTGTATAGAAATTTACTGTCGAGAGGCAATTCAAAGATAAAATTCTTTCCGTTTCGTTCATCGTATTGTTTTAAGGCCAGCGATAATTTCACATCGCTGTCTGTGCTGGCCTTCGGATTCTTTAAATATCCTGCTACTAATGGTAACAGCGCATCAGGATAGTTATCGGTGTTTAAAAAGGGCAGCATTAAATGCTGAAATGTCTGTTTCCATTCTTTACCATGTGGTCGTATTCGCCCGTAATTTTCAAAGGTTACCAAATGTGCCAACTCATGGATCAATGTCAATAGAAACCGGTACTGGTTCAGGTCATTGTTGATGGTAATTTGAAGGTTGCCATTTTTTAATCTCCTGAAATCGCCATGTTTGGTGGTCCTGTTCCGCACGATCTTTAGTGTACACGGATAGCGTTGCAGCAGGTCAATGACCTGATCCAGCGCAGCTTCCGGAATGTATTTGTGCAGCGTTTCCCTCATCCTTATGGTGTAGAAGACGATACTTGAAGCACTTTACCATTGTAGAACTGATGCCCTGTTAGGGTAAAATCGGCAATATATGCTGCCATTTCCTTAGCAGTAACAGGTGCTTCAAAGCCCGGAAAGGCCTGTTCCAGCATTTCGGTCTGTACGGCACCTAAGGCCAGGGCATTAAATTGAATGCCTTGTTCTTTATACTCTTCGGCCAGTAATTCGGTCAAGGTAATCACCGCTCCTTTGGAGGAACTATATGCAGCCAATCCCGGAAATTTCAGGCTTCCTTGAATGCCGCCCATGCTGCTCACTGTCACCACGTGGCTTCCCTTTTTCAGATATGGCATGAGCAAACGCGTCAATTCCGCGACAGCGAAAACATTCACCTTAAATACCTCTAAATAATCCTGTGTGGAAGTTTCTGCAAATGGTTTATGGATCAGTTTTCCGGCATTGTGAATGATGGCATCCACCCGATCCCAATTATTGCTGATATACTGTTCCACTTTAGCGAGATCTTCAGCAAGGCTAATATCGACCGAGATATTTTCAGAAGAAAGGCTCTCCATGGGTTTTATATTCCGCGAAAGCGCTACTACTGAATGGCCAGCAGCGACTAATTGTTTTACCAGTTCGTACCCAATGCCTCTACTGGCCCCGGTAACGACTATTTTTTTTGATTGCATATTCCAAAACCTGTATAATGTGAGAAATCTACCACTTTTTTTTGATACATTTAGGGCTTCTAACAAAATAATTCAACGACAATGAAACAACTCATTTTCAGTATCTGTGCCCTCTTCAGTTTTATCACAGCTGCACAGGATACCTACCTGCACTGTGGAAAATTAATCGATACCAATACCGGGAAAATCAAAAATGAAATGACCGTGGTGGTTTCCGGTGACAAGATCACAGCGGTAAAAAAAGGATATCAGGAACCTGCCTCTCAAAATGACAAGGTCATTGACCTTAAGAGCAAAACAGTGCTACCAGGGCTGATCGATATGCATGTGCATATTGAAGGTGAGTTGAACCCAAGGCGCTATATAGAACCTTTTGTACTGAATGATGCTGACAGGGCATTTAATTCAGTAGGTTTTGCCAAAAAAACTTTATTGGCAGGTTTTACGACGGTTCGTGACCTTGGCGGTAGCGGTGTGAATGTTTCCTTGCGAAATGCCATTAATGCCGGTAAGATCGATGGACCCAGGATCATCACTTGTGAAAAAGCATTGGGTACGACTGGTGGGCATGCGGATCCCACAAACGGATGGCGTAAAGAGCTTGTTGGTAACCCGGGACCCAAGGAAGGTGTTGTGAATAGTATTGACGATGCAAAGAAAGCTGTTCGCCAGCGCTATAAGAATGGGGCTGATATGATCAAGATCACAGCTACAGGTGGTGTGTTGAGTGTTGCTAAAAGTGGTCAGAATCCGCAATTTACTTTAGAGGAGATCAAAGCTATCGCGCAAACGGCTAAAGATTATGGCATGCATGTCGCAGCTCATGCACACGGTGATGAAGGGATGCAGCGCGCTGTTCTGGGCGGTGTCAAGACCATAGAGCATGGTACCTTGATGAGTGAAAAGACTATGGACCTGATGAAGGAATACGGCGCTTATTATGTGCCAACGATTACTGCGGGTAAATCTGTGGAGGAGAAAGCGAAGATCAAGGGATTCTTTCCAGCCATCATTGTGCCTAAGGCCTTGGCTATAGGCCCTAAGATACAGGAAACCTTCGGAAAAGCCTATAAAAAGGGCGTAGCGATCGCTTTTGGTACCGATGCAGGTGTTTTTGACCATGGTGATAATGGTAAGGAGTTCGGTTATATGGTGGAAGCCGGGATGCCTGCAATGGAGACCATTCAATCGGCAACGGTTACGAATGCAAAAGTGCTGGAAATGACCGATCAGTTAGGGTCGATTGAGGTTGGAAAGTTGGCGGATATTATTGCTGTGGATGAGGACCCGACGAAGAATATCAATACCATGGAGAAGGTAAGCTTTGTGATGAAGAACGGCAAGGTGTATAAGAAATAAATCGCTTGCAAATATCAAAAGTACTTTAGACCGTCAAATAACTGATTATAATTGGTTAATATGAGATCGCATATAGTAAATATATACACCATCTGATTGTAAAACATTGAAAAATAATTGTCACTAAAACTGTATCCCATATGAACAAAATGATCTTATCTCTCTTTATTATGCTATTTGTATTAAAAGGATTTTCTCAAGAAGCAGAAAACGGACGTAATTTTAGTGATATAGATAGTGTTGAAAAAGTAATTGAATTATTTGAAAAGGGTGAATTGTCTAAAATTTACATGATGCCATTGGAGTTTGGAGGTGAAGATAGCCCAGAAAACACGCTATACGTTCCTGAATTTGTTCAAAAATTCAAAAACCAATTCGACAAATTAGTTGAGAACTTACTCTTAGATGGAAAAAAATTAAGTTTTGAAGCAACCCCTGAATATAAGGGAGGAAGTTTTGTGCCTTCAAAGCTAAAACTTGTAGTCACAGGTGATTCGGAATTTACTGAAACCATAAATATTTGGTAGGAAATAAAACATTTTACAACATCATATATAGTTCATCCTTTAGAACGGGACGAGTTGTTACTCTAGAACTAACACTCATTCTCGATAATCCTTTTATATTCAGTTAGCGGAATTATTGATGTGAGGAGATTTTTGTTCGACATTTTTAAAAAATGATGTTGACAAAAACGATCGAAAGAAAATAATCAGCGAAGCTAAACCGTTGGCGGTAATTTTAAAATCAATGAAAACAATCATTTATTGGACTCTTGTAGTCATAGCAGTGGCGATTGTGAGTTGTTCAGAAAACAATGAAGATAGAACAATCTTTCAGCGCTTGTCCTATATACAGCCAGAAGGATATAAAGACTCCTTATTAATGGGTAGACTTGAGGTGTTCGAAAATCGCAATACAATGAGTGGCCGAAAAATACAATTGTCGGTAGCAGTAACACCTGCTCATATCAGAGATAGTCTTAATGAACCCATATTTATTATTGATGGTGGACCTGGTATAGGCTCATTCCATCAGTCCTATTTCTATACCGAAATGGACACTTTATACAGGAGATACCACGATATAGTTTATGTTGATGTTAGAGGTACAGGGAAGTCGAATCCTTTAAATTGTCTTGAGCTACAGACCAAATCGAATCCTCAAGAACATTTTTTAGATCCCTACCCTCAGCAAGAATTACAATCATGTATCGAGAAGTATAGAGATTCGGTTGATTTCAATTTTTACAAAACCAAATATATTGTTGAAGATCTTGAAGACGTAAGGCAATGGCTAGGTTACGAAAAGATTAATCTACTGGGTGTGTCTTTTGGCGGAAAGGTATCACTTATGTATATGGATCATTATCCCGAATCCATCAATCGAGTTGTTTTGCATGCACCTGATGCACCAAATATTGATCACGTATCGAACAGAGGAAAGTATGCTCAGCGAGCTTTGGACAAACTATTTGATTTTTGCATGAACGATAGTTTGTGTCGCTCGAATTATCCCAATATCAAGGAGGAATTTCATAGCCTAATGAACCGTTTAAAAACGACAGAAGTCAGGGAAGAGATCGTTTTGGATAATGCAACAAATCAACTATCAATAACATGGTTGCCAGTAGCGCGTAAATTGGCAAATATGCTCTATCAGGATGATGGTTATGTCCAAATACCATATATCGTTCATGAGGCGTTTTTAGAGAATTATAAACCCATGTTTAACGCCATGGGTATAGCTAATACTGATACAAATTATTTCATGGCTTATGGAATGTGGCTGTCCAACATCTGTGCAGAGGACGTTCCTTTAGCCAGAGAGAACTACAATGTTGATGAGAAGGAAACGTTTTTAAGCGACTACCTTTATCAAACTAGAAAGACTGCGTGTGATACGTGGATCGTGGATCCGGTTGAAAAGTCTGCATTTAAGCCGGTAGTTTCGGATATTCCGACATTGGTACTATCAGGAGAATTTGATCCAACTTTACCACCGGAAACTGGAGCTAAAATTGTAAGTAGTTTATCAAATGGTCAGCAAATCATAATTCCATATATGGGACATATGTTTGCCGATCTATCGAATTTAGAGTGCTATGATAATTATGTGCTGGCATTTTTTGACAATGACATATCCACAATGAATAGTAATTGTTTTGTAGAAATGAAACCAAAACCATTTAAACTACCGCCAATAGTGGATAAGACCAATTGAAACAGGTTATGTACAAAGGCGTTGTAACACATGAATCACCCTATAAGAAAATCTATATTCAATGACCAAACATTCTATGTGGTTATTGTTTCCGTTCTTGGAATTCTAATTTCTTTGAATTCATATAATTTTTTGGCGTATAATAATTTGCTGGCACTGGTACCAGTAATAATTCAGGTTCCGATTCTGATTTTGGTTTTGACAAAACATAGATATGCGAAAACAGGAATTGAGCTTTGGGCAATTCTATTAATCGTAGGTTCAGGTCTTTCAGTATTTGGTAAACTGATTAAAATGTTTCTTGGTGATCTAAACGAAATTGAGTCTTTAATTACTAAAGTCATTTATGTACTAGTAGGACTTGCCATCTATCATTTCAATAATAAAACTGTGGAAGTGAAAATAGTAGCTGAATAGATAATAGAAAAATCACGTGTTACAATAACGTGTATAGTTCATTGTTACTGTATTACTGACACTTACGCTCAATAATCTTTGTATATTTCGTCAGCGGAATTATTGATAGGAAGTCGGGAAAACAGTAAACGAAGTTAAATCTTTATATGCAAGAAAAAATAGAAAATGGGAAACAAAAGACTTATTAAACTATTACCTTTCATAATGCCTAAAGTTCAAACTGTGTCTTATAAAGATGATGCGCCATTACTATGGACAAAATTATTGAAACATACATCCCTCTAATCTAATTATTTCATCTGTGTCAAGAAGATCTTCTGAATAATTTTTTTCAGAAGGATGGAAAATAAATGCCTTACCTTCAGTACTTGAAAAATGAAGTAACCCATCAATTACTTCATATTTATACGTTATAGAATATTCAATCTCTTCACTAGATCCATAATAATCATATTCAAACCACAAAACATCTTCCTCATCTCTTTTGATTTCTATATTCCATTTTATTCCATCGTAAATTGTTTCACCTAATTTCCATCCTTCACAGTAGGAAGCAATACCATCAAGATTAAAGAAGGATATAAAATGTAGACCCGATGAAAATTTTGCAAACTTTATATCTGAAAAGTCGCTATAATAATTTTCTATATCTGCCCAGGTTGTCCCATCATATTTAGATAAAAATCGACAAAACTTGGCTCCCCAACCCGGACCACAGTATATCTTAAATGGATCCAAACCAGGGTATTGTAATCCAGCTGCA
>JAAUYH010219021.1_pt1 | contig 10690 bp, 14 predicted proteins | sample 7278061 | NCBI WGS metagenome assembly JAAUYH01 (sample SAMN14350203, study PRJNA611818) | marine sediment metagenome | isolation source: surface marine sediment (0.6m) | place: French Polynesia: Moorea | collected 2018-08 | reverse complement strand
GAGCAGTCCAATGGCAATATTGATCGCAATTGCCTGGGCTAACAGCCAGCGATAGGGCCAAACCCTCGCCAGATAGCGTCCAAAACCACCTACTTTATCGTTTGGTTGTTGGTAAAAGCGGGTTTCGTCTGGTTGTAAAAGCAGCATAACGCCGTTGCGCCAACCGCTGACTAGTTCCTGACGGGTAAGATAGCGCATACCGATACCTGGATCGGCAATGATATATTTTTTACGCCTTCGTCCGTATAAAACTACCCAGTGGTTTCCTTTCCAGTGAATGATAGCTGGTAAAGGAGCTTCGTTGAGTCGGTCAATCAGTTCCCCAGAAGCTCTTACTTGACGACCATGGAATCCTAACTCATCCGCTCCTCGACTTAAACCTAACAAAGTAGTACCCCTTGCCCCAGTACCGACAGCTTCCCGAACACGAGACATGGCAAAGGTGCGCCCGTAGTATTTGGCTACTGTAGCTAGACAGGCGGCACCACAGTCTTCTTCAGAGTGCTGTCGGACAACAGAGTATCTCATTTCCACACCTTAGCTTATGAAGACAATGCTCTTAGAGTTTTCGTTCTGACTCGACTTGGCGTTCAACTCTTCAAAGTAGACTTACCACTATTTGACCGCCGAGTTTCGACCTACCTTTATTTTCCTAGTTTTTTGGCAATCGATGACGGATTGAATTATTTTTTAACCACTGCCTTAAGTCAAAATAAGTAGTTGTCTGCTCAAGAGTGACCCTTGTTTAGTGAGTTTTGCAACATAATTGGGATAGTGAAGGCTGACAGGTAGAATTTTTTGTTTTCCTAACATAAAATCATCCCGCAAATATACAACGCCGTTTAGTGAAACTTATCAAGTAATTACTGCGCTCACTTAAGTGGGGAATCCACTGCTTTCTAGAGTCCACGTGCTAGCAAAAAACCCCCCTGTTTGAAAAATTTTTTCAAAACTATTAGAATTGATTTTCCGGAGCACCAGTACTCCTTTGTTTTGGATTCTGTTTTTCGGCACATCTACCCACTCGCCAGAAATATTATCTCCATTTATTGTCCCCTGAAAGACATTGGAAAAACCTCCATTTTCCCCAAACCACCAAAGCTTATTACCATCTCGTCGCACATAGTACGTTCCTTGATCATTGGCTTTCCATACACCAGTGGAAAAACCCGCACTTATACTAGCTCCTTCTGCGGGAGTTAATTCGGTGAATAGTTCTTCATCACTAACACAATTAAAATCTTCGAGACTTTTATGATTTTTTAACATGATTATTTCATCTCCTTGTTACTTCAATTTTTTCTCAATGAACTCTCCCTATAACTGAGGCTCTTGAGTCCATGTAAGCTCTTGTTTAATTTTAGCGATCGCAGTATCATAAAAATATAGGTGCGATCGCCTCAAAAAGCTCTTCAGATCAGCATGATCGGCGAGGCGAGAGATAGCAGTCCAATAGCAATGTTGATCGCAATTGCCTGGGCTAACAGCCAGCGATTACCACCTTATTCGACAGTATTTTGGCATTGCCCGTTTCTCTTCACGAGACTTTAGGCTAATTTATAATTTAACCTTCTCAAGCCATGCCAGCTTTAACCACCTGCTCCTATCCTTGAGCAGATGAGTACGAACTCGAATGAGCAATTGCCAGACCTGGTGCAGTGTAAGTATTAGTGTAAGTCTTGGCGATGGCAAGATCACCTACTGCTTTTGCATAAGCTTCAGAAATAGCCGTTGCGATCGGTATTGATTTAGGACAGAGTGATTCCCAGGGGGTTAAGGGGCAATTTGGGGTAGTAGTCATGGGCTTGCTAGAATCAATAGGCATAGGCTTGGACTGAGGCTCGCTAGACCCATTAGCCTCAAAAGGTTCACGGCTATCACCCCCACAAATCACGGCAGCAGCTTGGTTGGAAAGTTTTTCCCAAAGGTTGTCATTGGTTAACATCAACATCTTTGTCACCTCCAATTATGAAAATTTATCTATGTTGGCTACTGATTTAAACTGGGACATTTTCGATGGGAATAGGTGTCATATCAATGAGTTAAATGGTAAGCTACAGATCGAGTCTTTTTTAAGTAATCTGTTTCTATACGATGTCAGCTATTAAGTGTCATCTCAAGTCCGCCTGATTAATTCTAAAATAATGTATAGATCATATAAGGGTTCAAAATGACAACTAATTAAACAGACTTCATATCAGAACTTGGAATCTGAAACCTTCCCTGGACCAGCACGGACGCAAGTAATCATTGGAAAACGCGGTATGCTAGAAGATATTCGGAGTCGTTCCCACCCAAGGACTTCGTATCGCCAGCTAATGCTCCTCCCGTGATTGTAAAACTACCAATCTTGTCGTCATTGCTATTCCAGTCCTTATCGAAAAGTTCGATGACTGCAAAGCCTGAGAAGTTCACGAATTTGTCAATTGTGGCACCTTGACCTGTCTTCATTTGCTTGTAGAATCCGATATCCTCGCCATTGACAAGAATATAGATGTCGTCACTGTCGTTTGACCAGTCTGCGCCAGCTTTTTGGGCGCCAAGAGTCTTCAATTCGAGAACGCTGCCTCCCTCGATGAGGGCTCCTTCTGAAGCACTTAATTCGGCGAACAGTTGTTCATGACCTACAGGATAAAGGTCAGAATGACTGCGACCGAAGCTTGGTTTTTTCAACATTTTTCTCATCTCCATTCGCTCCGATTTCTCTGCTTTTCTTCTAAATATTTAATCGACTTGTTGTGAAATCGCTCTTGCACAAAATTTAGTCCTTATATAACAAGGGTTTCAGAAATGCACATATTTAATTCGCAACAAGCCTAATTTTTCCCTCTCGACTATTCATGCTCAAATCTCAAGGGCTATTTTACAAGATTCTATTAATCTAAAAAAATTTTAACTTCTATTTATTGACAGTTATTTCAGTCTTGACCTCTTCACCTTTACTGGACTGATTCAAAAACCTTATAAGTTAGAAAACATCCGCCAAAGAATAGTGTACTAGAGGCATCTGCTCCTCCTGGAATAGAGAAACTATCAAGCTTACGGAACTTACTGAAGCCATCCCCAGCCTTATCATAAACTGTGACGACTGCCTTAGACTTAAAGGGAACGCCCGCTAAGAGAAAATCGTCTCCTGGCTTCGCTATTGTCTCCTCGTCATCAGACTTGACCACAACAACGGGGTTTTGTACTTCGTCGCTACAGCTAATGTTATCCAAGAGGAAAATCCCGCCTCCTTCGATGAGGGCTGCTTCTGAAGCACTTAATTCGGCGAACAGTTGTTCATGACCTACAGGATAAAGATTGGAATGGCTGGACTCTGGGCTTGAGTTTCTCAACATTTTTCTCACCTCCATTCCACCCAGATTTCTCTCATGTTATTCTATTCTACGTATTTAACTTAGACTTCTTTCCTTTGCCTTATAGTCTATCTTCACTCGAAAACAACGTAGGTCAGATAACATTTTTTGGACTCGCTCCCAATCAAGGGCTTCTCTTTCTTGGCTGATGCTGCTCCTGGGATTGTAAAACTATCAATAAAATCGCTCTTATCACAGCAGTTCTGATTGTAAAGTTCGATCTTTGCAGAGCCGAAAAAGTTTATGACTTGGTTAATTTTAGTCTCCTCTCCTGGAGCCACTTCTTTAGACCACACTTCCATGCCATCGACAAAAAGACTAGGTTGATTTATTGTGTCTTCACCTACAGCTATACATTTAATTTCAATCAACTGGAGAATACTTCCTCCCTCTATGAGAGCTGCTTGTTCAGGAGCCAATGTGGTAAAAAGCTTTTCACCATCACAAGGATTAAGGTCTAACATCTTGCCCTCGAAACTTTGCTTTCTTAACATTCTTTCCGCATCTTCCTCACTCGACTTTGACCAAATTTATTTGACCAAAGTCGAAGTCTCAGATTATTCCTTTCCTGTCAGAGTGGATTAAAATCTCGATTTTTCCTAAGCTGAAACTACGCAAATTCGTTAAAATCCCCCCGCCTGACATAAAAAGAGTTATGATACTTATTTAGCTTGCTTCTTAGTCCTCTTCACTCGAAAGTTGACCAACTTATTTGGTATATATTTCTATCCTTTTGACCCGCCAGCGACCCAGTCTGATCTCCTGCTCCTGGTACTGTCACTGTAGCGATCAAATTGTCGCCACATTCTCCTGGACAACGCATTTCAACATTTGCACTACCTAAGAAGTTCGCAAAACCAGGAAGTTTTTCGCCTTGGTTGTCCCGTGTTAATCCCTCAACGATTTTGTTTCCATTGACCAAGATATCGATTGGGTCTTGGCAAGTTCCAAACGGGCAAGCTAAAGATTGGAATAGGATAACACTGCCTCCTTCAATGACAGCTGATTCTTTTGGAGTCAATTCAGTGAACAAGCCTCCATTACCAACACGATTAATATCTTCTGGGCTTTTGTTTTTCAACATGGTTTTTAGCCCTCCTTTTTGCTTTTCTATCCGTATACTTTATGTATACTCTGTTACACTTTTATTATAAAAACCCCACTGCTATTTCTTTGCTATTTCTTTGCAATTGTTCACATAAACTGTTTAATATAAACTTTTATGTTCATACCATAATTTAGTGTCATTATTCTCACCTCCAATAAGAAGTAATTAGTCAAAAGCCATCAGAGTAGCAAAGCTGGCTTCATTGCTATATATTTATTTGCTATTTTTTACGTAAATTGTATCTTGAGCACATTATATTTTATTACTGTTTATTTATTGGAGTACTCTAAGACTGTTTGAAAAACTGTTTGTAGTTGCTAATATTACCCTTTGATAAACACCGATATTAACTGTTAAATTTTGTATCAAATATATTCAATAGCAAAATACTCTGTATAGATATAGATAGTATATAGGTAGATAGTATATATCAGAACCTGATAAGTTTCTGTCAGTAAGGCAGGCGGTTGATGGCAAAAATATACTGTTTTAAGCAAAGTAATTCATTGTAATGTGGAAAGTGTAATTAAGTTGCCTTGGTATTGTCTTTTCGGAAACCGCCCAAGCAGGAGGTTAATCAGGGGGTAGAAAAAGATTAATCAGAGGGTAGAAAAATGTTAAAAAGCATACACCGTCTGGGGGATTTGGAGCTTTTTGAAGAACTAGAAGACCAAGTCTCTGAGAAAATTAGTGGTGGAGCTAGCCTTGATGCTCTGTTGGAGGAACTCAATGGTCTAACAATACTAGATCAAGATCTAAAAACAGAAATCGACATAAAAATCCAAGAGCTTTTCCCACAAGGTCTCGGGGATGCATCATCATTATCATGTATAACAACAGACGACGGAAATTTCGATTGTAAGGTATCGTCCAATGGTGAAACCAAGGGATTTAATATCCCGTTGAAGTAGTAAGATGGATTTTTTTGCTTACTCTATTGGAAGTTATTTTTCGCGAAGTCAACACCCTAGCTCTAGGCTGTAAGTCTCTCGGTGCGATCAAAGGGAGTTCGGATAGTCGCAAGGGAGGCATTGCCCCTCCCCTTGAAATTAATGAGGGCAGGGATGAGACATTTGCAGAAATCAGATTTTTAGGACTCTTCAATCTTCAATTGTTTCAGCTTAATTATTGGGGACGTCTATTGCCCCTAATGGTGAGTCACAAATCGCCACCACATGATCCTGTGTTCTTTTATGTGGAGCGATTGTGGTCTGTGGACATGAATGCTAAGTACTTGGGTGAAAACAGGAAACTACTGAGCTGATCCAGATTTAACTTACATTTAAACTACATAATTCTGAATCTCAAACTCAAACCCTAAATATATCTTGAAAGGTTGAAAGGTTCTGAAGATACTGTGCCTTGGTTGAAGATATCAAATCTTTATCTGAAATCTTTGCTAGGAAAAAATTTCAGACAGATAGTCCAAATTATATAACTTTAAATCCTAAACAAGGAGAAATGAAAAATGAAAAACAAACTTTTTGGCAAAGCAATACCATTAGTCATGGGTTCCTTAGTGCTTTTCTCAAGCCAAGTTTTCTCAATCCAAGCATTAGCCATCTCATCGAATAAGAACCAAGAATTAACTAATGCCAAGGCATTGGGCGAGTCAGAACTTCTTATTGCTCAGGCCCCAGATAGTCAGGCTCTAACTCCAGGGGAAAAAAATGATCTGGCCGCAGCAGTTGCAGCTGTGTCCGCAGAAAGTGTATTTGGACCAGCAATAGGTGCAGCTCGGGCCGCAGCTATACCACAGACGCAGAAAGATGCTATAGCCATGGCATTTAGCCAAGCCCAAAGTATTTTTGGGCCTGCCTTGTCTCAAGCTACAGCTGTAGCTCAAACAAAAGGGGATGCCAGAGCAATTGCTCGAGCATTCAGTGCAGCGGAGTCAGTCCTTGGTCCAGCGTTTGCTCAATCCAAGGCGGTCGCTAATAGTCCTGGGGGTGACTCTCTAGCACAGGCAGCAGCCAATGCCGAAAGTGTTTTTGGTCCTGCCGTAGCGAAAGCTACAGCTGTAGCTCGATGATTGACCTCAGGCAAATGAGTGAACCAGTTGGAATGATGATCGGATTCAAAACTTGGTCTTGAATCACTGATCGTCTTCTCCTGAGCTGATTGACTGGCAAAAAATCCTCAGCAAAACCTTGAAATACCTGGCAGTAAGCGATTATAGGGCTAGGAAAACTAAATTATCTTGATAGCAGTTTTGATTCTTGCTTGTTAACAAATGTGCATTAGTCTTAAAGACCTAATCTGTAAGTCTTTTACTAATTGATCGAACAACTGCGGAAAGCCTGAAAGCCATACTTGGCAAATCTCTTACAAAGTTTTGTCAGTCAATCAGACTCCTAACTGATTTAAAAAAAGCTCTAGTGCAGATGGGCAGAAGTAATTGACCAGTAAAAAATTAGTTCTTATCCTTTTGAATCTTTGTTCAGTGATTTGAAGTTTTGACAGTCATTACATTTCTAAAATGCTCACCAAATAATGCTTATATTGATTATTAACTTATCAAATCCTATTAGCAGACTAGTAGCTGGAGCTTTTGCAAATCTCTCTACTGTATTTGAGACAACAGCCTCTGTAATGAGGGGAGTGATTTACTTCCCCAGTCTTTTAATCAGGAGATGATACATAAAAATGAAAAACAATCTGTTTTGCAAGGCTAACGCCTTAATTCTCAGCTCAATCGTGATTTTCTCGGGTCAAGCATTAGCTTTCTCAGATAATAATCAAGAATTAAGTAATACAAATACATTGGGTAACTCCAAACTCCTTATTGCTCAAGAGGCCGGAGTTGGTTTATCTGTTGCCGTTGGAGTTGCAGTCGAAGCAATGTGTCAGGTAATAACTATAGTTGAAACCAGGGCTGTCAATGAAAAAATTCCACCAGAAGCCATACCTTTTGTAAGGGATGCGCTTCAACGAGCTATAGGAGCAACTTCTGAGGCTGAAGTTACAGCTAAAAAAGACAATAACTCTAGCGTTGTTGTAGCGATTGCCCAAGTATTAGCATCCTTGGATAACGCGGGAAAAGCTGTAGCTACAGGAGATGCTGGTACTGCGAAAGTACAAGTTCAGGCGGGTGTCGATCAGGCAGCGTCAGCCGTGGGTCTAGCTAGTGGCGGCTGTAGAAGTTGAGGCTGGTGCCCAAAAAGGTAATTAAGCCCAAGCAATGAAGCCCAAGTGATGGCCGGAGGTACAGCTAGCGCTGGCTGGTGATTTGGGTCATGTAAATGTTAGTTGAACAGATAATGAGACCTCTCCAATCATTAAACTGAAACCATGGAAAAAACTCACTAAAAATATAGTTTCTGGCGATGTCTATTAGATTCCAGAGCAACTTTTTAACGATTCAAGCTAGAAAAGGAAAGCTTTATCTTTACGGCAAGGTTTGAGAGGGTGAGTACTAGCTTTTAGTTCAGCTAGAAGATCTACCCACCCTGTCAGTCTTTCAGTCAGGAGATGAGAGAGATGAAGAATAAACCGTTTAACAAACAAGTAATTACCTTAGTTATCGGATTACTGATGATTTGCTCGGTTCAGGCATTAGCGCTCTCATCGAATAGTAACCAAGAATTAACTAATACCAAGGCATGGGGGGAGTCCGAGCTTCTTATTGCTCAGTCCCCAGATAGTCAGGCTCTAACTCCAAAGGAAAAAAATGATCTAGTTGCAGCAGTTGCAGCATCGGAATCCTGCTTATCTGACTTATCTCAAGCAGGAGGTATCTTACAGGCAGCGGATACACCACAGTCGCAGAAAGATGCTATAGCCATGGCATTTAGCCAAGCCAAAAGTATTTTTGGCCCTGCCTTATCTCAAGCTGCAGCTAGAGCTCAAACAAAAGGGGATGCCCGAGCAATTGCTCAAGCGTTCAGTACAGCGCAGGCAGTCCTTGGTCCAGCGTTTGCTCAATTGAAGGTGATCGCTAATAGTCCTGGTAGTCCTGGGGAAGATTTGGTAAGGGTAAGATTACCCGGCGCAGAATCCTGCTTTAGCCGAGCCTTCGAGACAATTCTGGCTATAGCTAGGTGATTTGTGTGAGGCAAATGAGAGATCTGGTTGAGCTGTCGATAAATTAAATACTTTAACTAAAATTTTTCAAATAAACAAGTAGGAAGGTGGAAAGATGTTGAGAGATAAAAGTATCTTAGAAGACTTTGATTTAGTCGAAGAACTAGACGATGAATCCGCCGCTTCATATTCTGGAGGACTGAGTGGAACTTGGCAGCTTAAAACAATTGGCGGAGAAGTAGTTTTCAGCGGGAATAAAATTACCGCTTCATTTAAAGATGGTCAGCTTAGTGGTAAGGCATGCAATTCTTACTCTGCTTCTTATGAAACCAAAGGAAAGGTAGAAGGGGTTGGTCAGCTAAAAGTAGGTCTTATAACATCGACTGCGGAGGCTTGCGTGGGGCCTGGAACGAACCAGTATGGGGAATACTTCAATGCCTTAAAAGATGCAAGTTCCTATACTATCATCAATGATTTGTTAATTCTTTCTGGGGGTGAAACTTTAGTTTATGAGCCTTCATAATCCTCTTGTTTAATTAAGGAGATGAGGGAGATGAAAAACAACCTATTTAGCAAAGCTACTGCCTTAGTTATGGGGTCCCTCGTGATTTTCTCAGGTCAGGCATTAGCATTCTCCTCTAATAATCAAGAATTAAGTAATACAGGGGCATTGGGTGACTCTGAAACTCTTGTTAGTCAAGGGACACAAAGAATATCTCCCCAGCAACAAGCCGCTCTATGTCAATCTATTGCTCTGACGGCTAGTGCAGTAGGGAACGCAGTAGCTGTAGCCCAGTCAGTGTCTATCCCAAGTACTGCGCAACTTGCTATAGCCAGGTCACTTGCCCAAGCTAGTACTCTTATTGGTGATGCACTCGCTCGCGCTCGATGTGGGTCTAGCCTTCCCACAGAAGATGATGTAGCTGTAATTGTGGAATTATTAACTCAGGCAAACACTCTACTTGATGACGTGTTGGCTATAGTGCAACCCACTGAGGAGAACCCTTTGCCACTGGCAGTAGCTGGAGCAAAAACTGCTGTCGGCAACGCCATAGCTGTCGCTAAGGCTATATAGCCTTTCTCAAAAATAAGGAGATAAAAAAGATGAAAAACAACCTTTTTGGCAAAGCAATACCATTAGTTATGGGTTCCTTAGTGCTTTTCTCAAGCCAAGTTTTCTCAATCCAAGCATTAGCCATCTCATCGAATAAGAACCAAGAATTAACTAATGCAGAGGCATTGGGTGAGTCCGAAATCCTGATCGCTCAACGTAGACGTCGAGGTGAAAATAGATCTCAAAGAAGAAAAAAACCTCTCAAGACAAACCAAGCATTCGCACAATCGATAAGCTTGGCAAAAACTACATTGGGCGAGGCTTTAGCTATTGCTAATTCAGAGGCTATCGGTAGCTCTAAAAAAAGTGCTTTGGCTCAGTCAATCGCTAAGGCTTTTAGTTTAATTGGGAATGCTGACGCTCTTTCTAGTTCAACCGCTAAAAGTGACCAAGAAGCAACTGCCCAATCCCTAGCTGAAGCAGTAACAGTTATTGGTGAGGCACTGGCTATAGCGCAATCGGAGGCTGTTAGTGGAAGTGGCAAATCAGCTGTTGCTACATCTCTAGCCAGTGCTCAATCAGTCCTGGGGAGTGCGACTGCTATTGCCAGCAGCTCGGCGAGATCGGATTAAAGATTAACTTGATCAAATCTCGGAGTGCATCTTAATGCGATCGCCCTAAATGGGATTGACTATTTCAGGCATTAGAAGACTTTGATTTAGTCGAACAACTAGACGATGAATCCGCAGTAATTTGTTAATTCTTTCTGGTGGCGAAGAAATTTTAGTTTATGAGACTCTGGTATAAAGTAAGATAAAGAAGGATTAGAGCGATCGCACCTATCAAGTTAGCATCTAACGACTGTGAAAACAGCAGCAATGACAAAAAAGAGTCCTGGGAATGCCTGGAAAGTTGTCCGTGCTTGGATAGCTTGGTCATCAGTGTTAGCAGGAGTAAGTTTTGGAGGCCTGCTGCTATACAATCGAGTGTTAACTTCGATCGCCGAACCTCTGCCCGTACGTCTTATTGAGGTCAATAAAGGCACAGTTGAAGACATTATTAATGAAAGCGGAATTGTCGAATTGGGAGAACAACAGCCTCTCAAAGCTGCTGTGGAAGGAACTGTGGCTCAGGTGTTGGTCGAAG
>JAAUYH010080521.1_pt1 | contig 10691 bp, 8 predicted proteins | sample 7278061 | NCBI WGS metagenome assembly JAAUYH01 (sample SAMN14350203, study PRJNA611818) | marine sediment metagenome | isolation source: surface marine sediment (0.6m) | place: French Polynesia: Moorea | collected 2018-08 | reverse complement strand
CTAAATATTGACTACAGATGTTTGATAGGAAGACAGGGGGGACAAGGGGGCAAGGGAGAAATTTATTTGTAGTCCTCTTTTTTAGAATTGGTATAAGCTAATTCTAGGCTTTAAACTAAAAGTATACTTTCGTAAGCGGATCTAGTATAACCCCGAACTCCGAACTCTATCCGAAGGTGTTATCCGAAGGTGTCCTAAAGGATACACCTGCCGATATACCCTTCAGGGATCCTTTAGGGCGAACTCCGAACTCACATTTAACAATCAACTAAATTTTTCTTTTCCCAAGCCAAAGCACTGCGAATAATTTGATCTAAAGACTGATATCTAGGTTTCCAACCTAAGACTTTGCGTATCTTTTCCGCACTAGCTATCACACAAGCAGGATCTCCTTTGCGTCTAGATGTTTCTATAATCGGAAAATCAACTTCAGCAATTTCTTTTACTTTCTCTAATACCTCTCTGACACTGTATCCTTTACCATAACCACAGTTGAGAATTTGACTTTCCGAGTGGGTCTGAAGATAAGATAAAGCAGAAATATGAGCAGCAGCTAAATCTTCTACATGAATATAGTCTCTAACTCCTGTACCATCATGGGTAGGGTAGTCTGTTCCAAAAATACTTACCCCAGGACGCAAACCTAAAGCAGCATCGCAACCCAGCTTGATTAGATGAAAGGCTTTACCACGCTGACCGATCTTACCAGAAGAGTCTGCTCCCGCTACATTGAAGTAACGCAGAATTACATATTTTAAATTGGATGCAAGACTATAATCCCGTAAAATCATTTCACTCATTAACTTAGAGCGACCATAAGGATTGACTGGTATAGTGGGGTCAGATTCTTTTACAGCAGATTTGTGAGTTTCTCCATATACCGCTGCGGTACTGGAGAAAATAAACTTGTTTACCCCAAATTTCTGACACAATTGTAAAAGATTAAGGGTATTACGAGTGTTATTAGCGTAGTATGCCAAAGGTTTTTCTAGGGATTCAGGAACTGAGATACTAGCAGCAAAGTGCAATACTGCATCGAATTGGTGTTTGGTAAAAACTTGGGATAGAAGTTCGATATTGTTTAAGTCTCCTACTACTAGCTCTCCACACAAAATAGCCTGAAGCATGCCTGTAGATAGATTGTCGTAGATTACAACATCATAACCAGTTTCTCCTAGCTGTTTTACTGTATGAGAGCCAATATATCCAGCACCACCTGTAACTAATACCTTTTCACCCATAAATTTTGCTTAATCTGCTAAATATACTATGCTAACCCATCGGGTAACCTATACTACAATTACTTGGAGATTAAATCGGAAAACGTTTCATACTAGAAACAGCATCTCTAGCATTATTAAGCAAAGTACCTGAAATATTGGGAATTTGGGGTATTTGCCAGAGAACATCGATGGTACGTCTGAGCATTCTAACAATATCTCCTTCTGCCAGATTTGTACTCTCACATAATTCATTCCATTCAATGCCTAATGCCCATTGTTCGCATAATCCAATTAGTTCGTATTCCCGCCAAATCGGACAATTGACTCCATAACGATGTTGAGTTTGAAACAATTGGGGGCGAAGTTCTCGTAAGATAGATGTAGAATTAGTTTCACTATCTCGCTTTTGAACCCCCAAAGCTTCTAACACTTCTAGGGATGGGGCATATTCACACCAAGTATCAGCACGAGGAGACTCGGAAATGAGAGCGCAGATAGCTGCTGCTAGGTGATGGGATTCGAGATATTCTAATTCCCCTGACATCATGGCTAATGCTAACCAAAGTTCATTATCACCGCGAATTGTGGCTGCTGCTTTCCCTAACTCAGTGGGAATATAGCCATCAAGAGCGTTAAATTCTTGTAGAACTTTAATTAGGTTAAGAAAGTCATCCCAGTAATAGGATTGATTAGATTTGTGTTTTTGGTATTTAATTTGAGTTCGATGGAGTTTTTCGGTTAAAGATACCCTTTGTTTGTGTTTTTTGACAATTGCTCCTGGATTATCCCATTTTTGTAAGGGATGAATATCAAGATTTTGTAGTAGTGTTTCGATTTTATCCTGTTGTTCTCTCACTTCAGGAGCAGCAGGTGTGGGTATGACGTAGTCAATAATTTGAGCAGCAATAATGTTGGTTTCTTCTTGCCCTTTGGCTATTTTCCCGAGACGACAATTATCAAGATTTGGTAGGGAAATTTGAGTTAATAGGTTTTGGGGAATTGAACCCTGATTGATTTCGCCAATATCCCCATTGGCTGCAAGATACCAAGTATTATTTGCCCCCAAGCAAACTAGGTCATCGGCTTGGCCTGAGCCTGGTACTTTCGTTACTACTACCGCAGCTAGGGGAGAGTTAACACGGATATGTTTGCCTTTTAGTCCTACAATTTTCCCTGGAGATAAGAGACTAATTACTGGTTTGATCGCTTTCTTTTGGGTTGCTTCTGCTTGCTGTTGCAGAATGGTTAGAAGTTTTTGTTCTTCTTTGATTCTTTCTCGGAGTTTCTGATAGCTGTTGAGGTCTGATAGGGAAATTGAGGCTAACTCTATATCTAGTTTAGCAAGATTAGTAGTGATATCTGCGATCGCCTGTTGTTCGGGGGCGAGTTTTTTCTGTGCCAAATATTCAGCAAAGCTTTTTTCCAGTAATTCTTTGGCTTCGGAGAGGGTATGTTTCTGGAGTAGGTTTAATACCATGCCGTAGGAAGGAGTAAAACGGCTTCTGAGGTCTTCTGCACCAGATGTAGCTAAGAAAGCTGCTTCTTTTGCCCCTTCAAAGGGGGATTGAATGGTTACAACATAGCCAACTTTATCTTTACCCCTGCGCCCGGCTCTTCCTGCGATTTGTAAGAATTCCGAGGGACTAAGCATACTATGACCTTCACTGGTACGCTTGGAGAGAGCAGAAATTACGGTAGTTCGGGCTGGCATATTGATTCCTGCTGCTAGGGTTGCAGTAGCAAATACCACCTTAACTAACCCTAGTTCAAAGAGCTTTTCGACTAGTTCTTTCCAAGCTGGTAATAATCCTGCATGGTGGGATGCAATACCTCGAAGCAAGGGTTCTACTTGGTCGATTTTGATAACTTGGGATTGTTCAGTGAGAAATTGCCAGAGTAAATATCTCTGATTGGGATTGTCTTTGAGATAGGCAAAGAGGATCTCTTTGCTATCGGGGTTATTGGCTATATATTCCTTAATTAAAATTTGTAATTTGGAGTCTGTATCGCCTAAATATTCGAGTAATGCTTGTTGTAAATCAGGGTTATTTCCGAGAAAGAACTGTAAAAGAATTTGTTCGATTTGCTCTGATTCTTCTGGGGTCACTAAGACTAAATAGTCTAGCTGTTGAACTGCCCGATCGCATCCCATCCTACTAAAGATAATATAGATAGCAGGGAGCATATCCCGCTCTTTGAGATGTTGTATTACCTGACTATTTTTGGGACAGTCTTTGACTTTGAGTCGGCGTTTTTTACCATTTTGTTTGGGCAGTAAAGATTTTAGTTTGGGATTGAGTTTAACTTGTTTACTATCTAGTAAAGGATACATAGTTTTGCGGTCAGCTCCGCTGCCAGGCTTCGCCTGTCCGCAAAACCAGAAACGCAAAGGAACAGGACGAAAGTTAGAATTAATTAATTCGCAACTATACTGGTTATTCTTGCCATTTTCCGAACGCACCAAGCTCATCCAGTCAGTTAACTCTTCTGGATTCCCGATAGTAGCGGAAAGAGCGACCAATTGAATTTCGGGAGGACAATAGATAATCGATTCTTCCCATACCGTACCACGAAAGCGATCGCCTAAATAGTGACATTCATCTAGTACCACTGCATCTACTGCTTGTAGAGAAGTTCCTACTTGACCTACTGGGGTTTCATAGAGCATATTCCGAAAAATCTCTGTGGTCATAACCACCACAGCAGCATTGGGATTAATCAAAATATCTCCTGTAATTAAACCAACTCTTTTCGGGTCTTCTTGGGCAAATTGCTCCCTAAAATCGCGAAATTTTTGATTAGAAAGAGCTTTTAAAGGTGTAGTGTAAAAAACTCTCTTTCCTCGACTCAAAGCACGATGTATGGCGTATTCTCCTATCAAAGTTTTCCCTGAACCTGTAGGAGCGCACACTACTACTGATTTATTAGCATTTAATGCGGCGATCGCTTTTTCTTGAAAATCGTCTAGTTCAAAAGGAAACAGTTGTTTGAGATTTAATTGTTGAGAAACAGAAGAATTAGATTTCACGCTAGATAATATTATGTTGGGACTTATGACATCACCAATTGAAAGTTAACTACTATTGTGACACTTTTCACTGGATTATTTTTGTAGCAGGTGAGTTAAACCACGTCCAACTTGAAACCTGGAGTTTTAAAGGTATCTTTTTTGAGTAACGAGTCCTAAAGGATACACCTTCGGATATAACGAGTAACGAGTAATGAGTAACCAGTGCCTACTACCTACTCACCTAGCTTAGATCGGCTTGCCAAAGTTCCAAGTCAGCCAAAGCGCGATCGCGATATTTACCGTATCTTTCCTTTTTACTGCGAATTTTCGTTGATAATTGGGGAATAATGCCGAAATTTGGGGGCATGGGTTGAAAATGTTTGGGAGAAGCGGAACTGATAAACTCAAACAACGCACCCATCATCGTAGTTTCGGGTAAAGTTACAGTATCCTTGCCCAAGAATATTCTTGCTGCATTAGTTCCTGCTAACCAACCCCCCGCAGCAGCAGCAGTATAGCCTTCTGTACCAATTAATTGACCAGCAGCCAGTAAAGTAGGGCGGGTTTTGAACTGTAGAGTAGGATGCAATAATTCAGGAGAATTAATAAAAGTGTTGCGGTGCATCACTCCCATGCGAACAAACTCCGCATTTTCTAAGCCTGGAATTAATTTAAAAACTCGTTTTTGCTCTCCCCAACGCAAGTTAGTTTGAAAACCCACCATATTCCACAGTTGTCCTGCTTTATCCTCTTGACGTAGTTGCACCACTGCATAGGGACGTTTATCCTTATTCTCTGGAGCGCGGAAATCCCCTAAACGAGCATCAAATAACCCCACAGGTTTTAGGGGACCATAACGCATAGTATCTTCCCCTCGTTGCGCTAATTCTTCAATAGGCAGACATCCTTCAAAGAATTTTGCAGTTTCCCGTTCAAAATCTTTTAATTCAGCCTGTTCTGCTTGGGATAGTTCCTGATGAAAGTGTAAATACTGTTCCTTATTCATGGGACAGTTCAGATAAGCTGCTTCTCCCTTATCATAACGAGATGCCAGAAAAGCAATATCGCGGTTAATGGACTCTCCCACAATAATCGGACTAGCAGCATCAAAAAAACTCATATACTCCATCCCCGTAAACCTTTGTAAGTCTTCGGTAAGTTGGGGACTAGTCAGAGGACCCGTAGTTAACACTACTACTCCTTCTGAGGGAATTTTTGTCACTTCTTCCCGTCGAAAATCCACTAAAGGATGGTTTGCCAAAGTAGTAGTTAGTTCCGAACTAAAGACCCCCCGATCCACAGCTAAAGCCCCGCCCGCAGGCACTGAATGACGATCCGCAGTACCGATAATAATCGAACCTAAACGGCGTAATTCTTCATGTAATAAACCCGCAGCGCGATCGCTGGACATAGCTCCAAAAGAGTTGCTACAGACTAATTCTGCCAATTCCTGACTGTGATGAGCAGGAGAAGTTCTTACAGGGCGCATTTCGTAGAAGGTTACAGGAACTCCTGCTTGAGCAATTTGCCATGCTGCTTCTGTTCCTGCTAAACCACCGCCAATTACTATTACTCTATCTTGGGTCATCTCTTGTTAGATTATGAATCAGATATCTAGGGTATCTTAAAGTGATCCTCAATAGTTTAAGTTTCTGAGGTTGTAGAGCTATTAAAAGTAGGAGAGAGAAAAGCTACTACTGCACCTAACACGAAACCAATACAATTACGAAATAAGGGTAAAAACTCAGGAGTTCTAGTTACAACTGGACCAATGCCAAAAGCCAGGAACAAAATTCCCCAGAGAGGAGAAATAATCAAAGCCCATTGCCAAGCTATAACTTGCCCTTCTTTTCTTGGGATAGCAGCTATTCCCAAAATTACACCACCTAAAACCGAACTTAAAAGAGTTAGAATCCATTGCTCTCTGGGTAATCCAGGAACAACATTACAACCACCTTGAACTAAACAACCTTTGACCGCATTAAGAGCTGCTACAATTGCATTATTTTCACCGTTTTCTCGCACATAGTACATATTGCCAAAGCGAGTCTGCAATTCAATCCAAAAAGTACGGGGTAACAGTTCATACACATCATCCCCAATGCTAAAGGCTAGTATGTTGCCACCTCTGCCATCTGCCACTAGTAAAATACTTTTATCGTCCAAACCCCAATATTTAATCACTGCTCTACCGGGAGTACGGTCATATTGAGTTAAAACTCGCATTTTCCAGCCCGTTTCTGCTTCAAAGTTTTCTAATTCTTCAATGAGGGATTGTTCTTGAAGAGTAGGCAAAAAGTTCGCCAAATCTACTACAGGAGTTACTGTATCAGGTAACAATTCTGGATTATTAACCGCTAAAGCTGTGGGGGTAAAAAAGGTAGCAAAAGTCAGCAAGCAACTACCAATGAGTAGAAAAAATCGTTGTATAAATTGTTTTGGCATAATATGTTTTGTTAAAAAACTCCTAGTAAAAATAACTATTGTATCGAGATGTTTATTTTCGTTACATTTCTTTACTTTATTCTAAGATTATCAGAAGGTTAATTAATCGAACAAGATTAATATTTTAATTTTGCTTGTTTTTCACAACTAAATCCGAGAACTTTCCAAGCAGACAAATCCACATCCTTTAAAGGATATACCTTAGAGCAACTAGGCTTGATTCCCTGACTTAATACTGCCCAAAATATACTACGAGTTACATCCAGTATTGTTTTAAACAAGAATTCCTTATTGCCAGGAACTCCTGTTTCTGGTGCAACATCTAAATCCACCCAAATTCCTTGAGAACTCAATAAAATATCAGATAGTAGCTTGGCTCTTGGCAGATGACTCTGAGAAGTGATTAAAGTTACTTTCCGAACCTGCCATTTTTCTAGAATCGGTAGGGCGAAAAAAAAGTTTTCAAATGTGGATTCGGCACAATTTTCGAGCCAAACTTGGTTGATTGGGGCTTGAATACGCTGAAAAATTAATAAGATACAAGGGTCTTTTGAACCATGAGAAATTAGTATGGGAGTTTGAGGATATTGTTTAGCTAGTTGAGCTACATATATTTCTCGATTTACACTGCCTCCTAAAACTAAAAAAGCCTCCGATGGTAAGTCTGCATTTTGAGGCAGTTTGATAAAAATGTTTAAAAGTATATTGACAATCAGCAAAGTCAGAGCAGAAACAATGCCAATCTTGATCAATACTAGTGTTTTTCGGTAAGCAATATTTTTAAAGAGCCACAATTTTCTTAATTTAATTCTGGTAAAGAACTTAACATAACATTTTTATACTTCAGAAAATTAAGTTTCGGAAAACCGTATTGTGTAAGCACTTGTGACTGCCCTAGAATGAAAAATAGTAAAAAAAAGTCATAGAATAAGTCAAAACTTTAAACATTTAACTATTATTTCAAAAGTGACATGGGATTTTTTGATTCTGAAGTAGTACAACAAGAAGCTAAACAGTTATTTGAAGACTATCAGTCTTTAATGCAGCTTGGAGGAGAATACGGTAAGTTTGACCGTGAGGGGAAAAAGCTGTTTATTGGCAAAATGGAAGACTTGATGGAGCGTTATAAAATATTTATGAAACGTTTTGAGCTTTCCGAAGATTTTATGGCGCGAATGACTGTAGAACAGCTAAAAACGCAACTAGGTCAATTTGGCATTACCCCACAACAAATGTTCGACCAAATGAATCAAACTCTAGCCAGAATGAAGTCGGAAATTAGCGACTAGGTTTGGGGCGAGGGAATTGAGAAGCTGCGGGAAAGTATCTAACTGGCTCTTTCTCAAGTGCTTGTTCCATAAAGGAACGCCAAATAGGAGCAGCATGAGTTCCTCCTGTTACTCCTTTACCCATACTTTGGTAATTATCATTGCCCACCCACACCGCAGTAGCCAACTGGGGAACGTAGCCCACAAACCACACATCTCGTTCTGAGGAAGTTGTACCCGTTTTTCCTGCTGCTGGACGATCAATCGCTGCATTTCTCCCTGTACCTTCTGTAATTACTCCTTTGAGTACTGTAGTCAAGCTAGCATTTGCCCAGGGGTCTAAAAGTTGTTGGGGTTTGGGTTTATTTTCTAAAAGAATATTGCCTCTACTATCAGATACTTGCAAAATCATGGTCGTGTCAGAGTGCCAACCGTTGCTAGCAAAAGTAGCAAAGGCTCCAGCCATTTCTAGGGGAGTTACTCCAATTGAGCCTAAGGGAAGAGATATCACAGGCTGTAGAGGACTCTTAATTCCTAAGGCTTTACAAATTTCAATTATTTTGTCTAATCCCACTGCTCTGCCAATTTTGACCGCAGGAATATTGCGAGATTGAATTAAAGCTGTTCTGATAGATATTTCTCCAGCAAAGTCTTTTTTGCCACCATAGTTTTGAGGACTGTAGTAGCCAGAGCTGATGCGATAACGAACAGGACCATCTTCGATGGTGGAATAGGGCGTATATTTGCCACTGGCAAAAGCAGCATAGTAAGCAAAAGGTTTAAAGGATGAACCTGGCTGTCTGCGAGATTGAAATGCCCGATTAAATTGGCTTTTGTCGTAGTTCACTCCTCCTACTAGGGCTTTGACAAAGTGAGTTCTAGGATCTACTGCTGCTAGGGCAATTTGATCTGCCTTCAAGCCCCAACTTCTTAACAGACGATAACCTTCTTTGACAGATTTTTCTGCCATTTCTTGAAAGTGAAGATCGACGGTGGTTTGTACCCGCATTCCTCCTTGTCTTACACGATCTCGTCCAAATCTTTCTTCTAATTCTAAAACTACCGCTTCGGTGATAAAGGGTAGTTTACTATTGCGCCAAGCAGTAGGCTTATTTACCAGTAAAGGAGTTTTCTTCGCTGCTGCTGCTTCTTCTGGAGTAATCCAGCCTAAAGCCATCATCCGATTGAGAACTAGAGCTTGTCTCTTTTTAGTAGCTGGATAGTTCAGAAAAGGACTGTACTGTTCTGGTGCTTGAATTAATCCTGCCATCATTGCTGATTCTGCGAGATTCAATTCAGAGGCATCTTTGTTAAAATAGGTTTCTGCTGCGGTTTGTACCCCGTAGTTATTATGTCCCCAATAGATATTATTGAGGTACATTTCTAAAATTTGCTTTTTATTAAATACTTGTTCGACGCGAATTGCCAGAATTGCTTCTGCTAGTTTCCTGGTCAGAGTGCGATCACGGGTTAAGAATAAGTTTTTTACTAGCTGCATCGTTAGAGTCGAAGCCCCCTCAGCTACTCCCCCTTGTTCTAAGTTGGTTCTAGCTGCCCGACCAATACTATAAGGGTTAATGCCTCGATGCCCGTAAAAGTTACTATCCTCAATGGCAATCACAGCCCTTTTTAACTCTGGGGAAATTTGGTTCAAACCCACAATTTCTCGGTTGGCTTCCCCGTGGAGACTGGTTAGTAATCTGCCTTTGATGTCGTAAATATAACTGGTTTCTGATGGAACATGACTTTGCAGCACTCGTACATCGGGAAGGTTGCGAAAACTAATAGCCAACCCTACTAAGCCCCCTGCGACAATAGAACTGCCAATCATTGTAATACCTAACACAGTTCCACCAGCAGCTTTAGCCACTCCAAAGGAAAAAGTCGACAAAGGAGCAAGCTTATTTTTTTTAATGATAGCTCTGGTCTAAAAGTTCTAGACGACACGATGTTATTACTTCCTCCGACAGAGTGATTTTGAACTACTAGCTATTAATTGCCAGTAGTACAATAGCAAAACTTTAAACTTTTTTAAAATCCCAATAGTAAAAACTTATGGTTGATTTTCATCAAAGCCTAAAAACTTTTTGGTCCAGTTAAAAAATTTACCTATATCTTTTGTGGAAACTTTCAGTAAGAAAAGCATTCCCATCCCAATTAAAACTGTTCCAATTAAAAAATTTTCTCTATATAAAGCTACACCAATAAGAACAATAAAGTAGGGAGAAACAATGCGACTAATCTTTTCCACGTTGTTTACTACTTCTGGTGTATCTAAGTCACCAATCTCTTCACTTTCAGTTTCAGACACAGATGACTGCATCCTAGTTTTATTTTCGGTGAAACTTGATCCCATATCATTCATCGGGCTGTTAGGTGACTGATTGAAGGTCGTTGTTTCTAAATTTTCTTCTGGCTCTGGTTCGCGATATGATTTACCAAACATAAGCATGGATCAATAATTAATTTCAAGTCTATGGTAGCTAGAATTGTTGAACTCAGACAAGTTAAGAATCTGCTACTATTTCTCATCACGAAAAATCTTTTGTTGATTTTTCCTAGTTTCCTGTGAGCCATTTTTGCCCATTGAGACGTTGTATGGTGTAAAGTACCAACAAATCTAAAGTTACTCTTTTTTCATCAATCATAAAAGACTCAAGAGTACTGGGTTGTTTCCCATCAGTGACATAAGAAAAGCCTTTTTTTCCTGAAATACTCTCATCAAGGAAATAAAGATTAAATTGG
>JAAUYH010095248.1_pt1 | contig 10692 bp, 6 predicted proteins | sample 7278061 | NCBI WGS metagenome assembly JAAUYH01 (sample SAMN14350203, study PRJNA611818) | marine sediment metagenome | isolation source: surface marine sediment (0.6m) | place: French Polynesia: Moorea | collected 2018-08 | reverse complement strand
TCCCTCCAGCAACTGATTCAAGATACCATATTGCTTTGAATACCATAGGCAATGCAATGTGCATTCTCGAGCGGAAAGGTGCCTCAAACCGTTCAGTGCATTTCATAATGATTCCAAAGCATCAAAAATAACCTCTACAGCAGTCTAAAGCAGGAGACGCAATCCGCTTGTTTCTGGACTGGAGAACTGCCAAAACTTTGGATAAAGCTTTGAAAAATCGCTCCGCCTCCATGTAATGGGATACGAAACTGGTCTCAATTTCTTGGATAAGCGTGAACCCGACCGGAATATATTGGCTTCATTCTCTACGAACGGCGTCTTCAGCAATGGTTTTCATGGCCCGGAAATCGGACGCCATAAATTGCAGAATACTGTCTCGGTTGCATGAGTTAATGCAGTGCTTCATCGATTGGTTCAGAAAATGGACCATACATTTAATCTATGTTTCATCTCATGAATTTATGTCCGCGCTCTCTGGTGCATTTTCAACTTTCCCCATTACTGCTGCACTGTCTGTTACCATAGTGAAGTTCTTTAGCAAGTCAATGAGCGAAGTCTGACATTTCTGTAGTAGAGGAAATTCCAATGTCTCTAGTATGTTCGTGGTGTTAGCCATTTCTGAACCTTGCTTCAATAATAATGTTTCGTTCTTAACTTTGAACATCGGTTCTCCATGTGCTTTTTGTCGTGTTAACAAGATCTAATGTGTTAATAAGATTGGCCGATTTTCAAAAAGTCATATTTTACTTCTAAAAATCGTAAGCAAGCCTTTTCAGTGCTTTCTCGCTGCGGCGCTTTCATACAGAACAGCGCCTCGTAGGTACAAGATCTAGTTGCAATCAGGCACTGAAAGAAAGCCGCACTCTTGTCACTCACCCTCAATAAACTTTTTGTTGGGTCAGTGAGAGTGCTTGACAAATGGTTAACGCCAACAGCAAAACGCTAGCTGAATATACAGAACTGGAGAACTTATTGGAACATAAACAGCACTAAGAGATAGTATGTAGTTGTACACGAGAAAGAAAATGTATATGCACACTGTAAAATCGCCTTTACAGTTTCATTCACAAAAACTACGAGCAGAGCGATACATCTAGGGGAGGCTCTGATTGATCAAAAGATCTAAAAGAGAAAATTCAAATGTGTGGTGATCATATAGATCCAAATTAACAGAATTGCTCCTAGTTTTGCGAATTTTCGTTCTACAAACCAGAATTAACAAAAACGGATGGATAGTTCACTAACAGGTCACCGAGTATGGTCTGTGTACCATGGCAGTAGATCCTTGCTCTGTTGCTCGTGCAATTTTTTCTAATGCCCACCGGAGTGTCTTTTGATGCACGTAGATTCCATCCTTTTTTAACTCTCGGCATAAAGCTGAAATTAGTTTGAACGAAATTAAGTTAGTGACGAGAAAAAGTGAAGGCAAACTTAAACAATTTAATTAGTGTCTGGAGCCAGCAGTCTTTTCAAGAAGCAATAGTATTCTGTAAGAAAGCTATTTCTGTGATTCTCAGCAAATTTGTTCTTTCCGGGTGTCACAAAAGTGTTCAGAACTTTGAGGCGAAAGATACAGAACATCTATGGGCTCAAAACACTCAAACATCCCTCGGCATCTATAAAAATCGCCAAATGGTTCGAGGAATCAGGAATGCGGGGAAGGTTCATTCGAAACCGTACAATATTTTTCCCATCTGTATATGAAAAGTCGATATAAGAACACTGGAAAACTGGAGCTTGTTCTAGCAGTGTGCAGGCGACGGAATTTTGTACAGTAGCGTATGAGAGAATATTGCAAACCATCCCTTTCAGTTCTTCGTTGACGAAAAAACTTGGCTAGATGATTTTAGTTCACTCGCAGTACCAGGAGATAGAATGCCTCTACGTGTTTTCGCGTCCATCTCGGTATTACTACATGCTTACACCCTTTCATTAAACGAGACTGCAATTTCCTAACAATCTCTGCCATGATTTGTACAGCTAAGAATATATTGCGGTTCTCCGTTTGGTATATCTAGCATAATCCCCATAACAAATGACTATGGGCTACGGAAATAGGCATTTACCGCTGAGCCTATCCTTCGCTTCATTATTTGGCAGTCAGAATTCTCCATTCTTGGCCAAACCAGTAGCTACTGTCCTGGCACTTTGAACCGATAGAGGCGATGACCAAGGCTTCAGCAATAATAGCATCTGTGTGTTCAAAGTCTCTGCAGGAGCCTGAAAGAAAAAGTTGAGTTCATTTTCCTAGTTGGTATTTTATCTGATGTGAGATTACTAATCATTACTAACTTACAGAGAACCAGGAATCATTTGATTCACTTAGCTTCCATGGCGGACAGAGAGTTTCAGATGTTGACATGTGACGTCCGAGAATGTTTTTTCAACAATGGATATCGGGAATTCGAATATGTTCACTATATTTTTTGAATTCGAGTGGGGGTTTTAATATGATTCCGGCAAATTGACAGTCCGCGCAGGGAATATATATGGTATGCTTGAACTTCCCGAAAGCTAATCGGTCATCTCAAGACTGTACTGCAGTACTATCAATTGGAACTACGTTAATTCAGTCAGTCCTCCTTCGGATTAGAATTTTATATAACCTGGTTAAGGGTTCTAACTAAAGATTTGTTGATACAGGCGCAGACTGAAACAAGCGCACGATATTTTTGATACTATGGAATTAGAGATGAATTCCTAAGTCAAACGAATTACTGATGTTCTGGGTTTCGCTATGCGAGCTCCGTGTCATATGTGCTTGTGTTTGTAAACAGCAAAAACAATAATTTGAATTCTACAAACCGTTCGAAGCAGAACCGTTGCGATTCCTTCTGCGCAAAGTAGTACATTTGAATCTGTCACTCTGTCTGATTCTCGTATTTCGCTGGACGCACTGAAAAACCTCAAAATCGATGGAATAGGTCAGAATTTTTCGTGCTTCGTTCAGGATTTTTGCTCTGCATTGCAGACGTGGAGGGATTCTATATGTAGCGCAAGAGAAACACGGAACAGATTCTCTGAACCAAATTGGGCTGCCAATTGGCTTCCATTATTGCCACGTATCATCTTCTGTCGTTGCTCCCTACGAAAAGTACAGGATGATGTTTTTGCTAGTTCTATCTTCCGAATTCCGAGCAATAACTTAATTAACCAGACAGATAGCGCTGTTGCCTACAGGTTTCTCTCATGATAACATTTTTATGCGCCCTTCTAACAAAAGTCTTTGTCCGATGAATATTTAAAACTTCTCAGTACTATGCTTGTTCAAAACTCGGTTCTGAATGTAATTTATGCGTCAGAGCAAGGCATTTAGCTGTACAGACTGGCAAACCTTACATTTCAAAATCCGTATGATGGTCTGCCAAATATCAGAGATGTTTCATTTTGTGCAAGAGAACTTGACTGATCCAAACAATCGACGAGAAAGGTTCGGAATGCAGTAGCTGAGTGTGACAGACATATCATGTGAGTTGATTCAGAGCATACGGTGAAGTGTTCGAAATCTTGGGGTTTCGATGTAACCCACCACGAGCCATCATTATTTTCTCGTTCAATTTCTTAATACTCCGCAACTGTTAAAGTCACTACCTTTATAATGGTATGCTACAGTATGTTCAGTAAGACGTAAGATTTCTGCTTGGAAAAGTCCTACTCAATTCCCTTCATTCCATATATAGTGCTTCTAGAAAATTTTATTTGTAGTCTTTTCCATTATAGATATAACGGCATATAGGACATATTACTTACGAGCGATGAGAAATCCAGCTTTTGCCACTCTTCGCATAGTGAATCTCGCAGCAGTACTTCCGTCCAATGAACTGGAGCAAAATACGCCGAGATATCGATAATTGCACCAAACAAACCAAATATTCATTGCCTGTCCGAACCCCCTCCTAAAAACTGCCAACTTCGTTTTCGTCACACATTATTTATTAATTGAGTCTAGAGTAAATTCAGAAAAGACCGAGAAATGTCACTGCAAGGTCGAATCGGAATGAGACACAAATATTTTTTTAGAAATCGTTCAGATAGATGGTTCAATGTCTCATTTTCCTTTATTAACCCAGATTTCAAGGAGGGTTCAGTAAATGATACTCGATAATTCGTTGGTTTCCGTAGTGGTAGAGAAATCGTGGGCATCGTAATTTCAATTAGTAATGTCATATGTTTATGATTTTATGAACCATGAATAATTCAATGCCTATAATAGTTGATGAAACACGTGAGGGGTTGAATTAATAGAAATCGTGAGAAATGATGAGTTTATGTTGGATCGACAAATATACGGCGTACCGTGGCAAGATTGGTATCTCAAGCGCCTTTCGTAAAGTCAACATGAAAAATATGTAGTGCATGTGAGCACTAGCCTTTGTAGGGAATAGTTTACAGGTAGTAGTCATTGCAATACGAGGAAAACCTAGTAAAACATACCAAAAACAATTGGAGGTTCTTTCCTCAAAGCAGCGATATATAGAGAAGCTCAGAAGCAATCTCAGGACAGGATAGATTTAAATCTACAGTTCCAAAGTCCGACAGAACTTATAAATACAGTTTCATTTTTATTGTATGTAAAATTTATCGATGAATGAATTACAGAGTACATGCTAAATTTACTTCTACAACGTTTTAAATTCGAGAGGAAAATTGAGTTGCTGACTGTTATTTTTGATGCATCCCCTGAAAATTTGAACTAGATTGTAATTTCAATAAAGAATAGCTTTAATTTCAATCTCAATCTTGATGCACCCCAAAAACGCTCCAACAAAGCCTTCTATAACCCACAATTTTGAAATGACAGTAATCATCAATTTCATGAATTCTGATCACGTTGGAGAAATTGACTCGAAACAATTGTTCATAATTATTCAAATCCAAAAATAATTTTCCATCTACTTGTGCTCAAATCAATGCCAATTTACTGTAGAGGATTAGATACAACAAGAAATCAAATATATATTTTAAATATTCAAAAACTCTTGACTTTTGTGGCATTCAATTTTTTGATGAATACAAAAGGCGAGAAATCTCACTTCGTGCCTACATTTAATTAAATTTAATGCTTTCTGTCTGCATGATTCACCTTCCATCAATTATTACTCGAGAAGACTATCGCCTCGCATTAATGTTTATGAACGTAAACACGATGATAACTCTTCACTGTCGATTTAAAAATAATTCGTAAGTTGTAAGAAAAAATTTGTTTCGGAAAAAAACGAACCCAAGTCACTTTTTCTTTGAGACAATTCAGAGAACCGAGTATATGGTCAGTTGAACAGTTCTCGTGATATTTCTCTATAGATAGATGTCTGTGCCTACACCTTCTAAAAGTCCAAAAGTAACAGACTGTACAGTATAGAAATATGTATAATAGTTTCAGGAGGAGTTATATTTTCCTATCTAGGATAATGGATAAAGCTGGAGTTCTGATGTGGATATGTTGAAAGAATTTCGTTGTCGATGATGCAAGTCCTGTTGCTTGATGGCAGTACTTTTCGTTAATTCATGCAAGAGACATTCTTTCCTGATCTCTTTTCACGTAAATGTATAAAACTTCGGATCTCATGATCGTTCACAGGCTTCATGAATCTCCGCCCATTGCCCGTGAAGGGATTACTTGGAAGCAACTTTGTGAGTTAAAGGCTAGAATGGAATTGATTTCGTGGACCGCTAATTTTGCCATTTTTTCTCAGAAATCTTTCACCGTTTCTAGTTCGAATCAAGATGCGCTTTCAAATTTCTAACTCGAGTTAGTACCTAACTTTTTATAGAAGGCCATCAGAATTGCTAACTTTTGAGTTAGATTGAACATTGAAAATTCCGTTTCGCAGATAGAAATTGAAGTTTTATATAGAATTATCTAGTAAAATGGAATAACTATAATCCCAACAATTCCCTTCAATTGCAAAAAACTCAAATTCCCCTGTAGGTGCTCTTGAATGTTAAAAAGGTTAATCGATTAAGCAGGATAACCTATAAAATGGCTGAATCGATTGCGCTTGCTCGTTTCCCCTTAAAGGCGTTCCCCGATGTAATCCCGTTAAATTTATCCTTACAAATAGAGGGTGCACAAATAAAAAAGAGTACGTAAATAAAGCACAGTACACTTAACTGCTATAGGCTAGGATCTGATCTTAATGAAGAATCTTCATTCTATTTGATACGATATGAGTATTAAGGAACCGAACGTGGAGAAAGGTGCCTGGTCTGCGATGAAGATGCATGACTAAAGTGGACTCTAGGTGTTAGCACGGACTTCGGATGAAACGAGGCTGATTTTTTGCATTATAAAAGTACCAATCACAGCAGAGCAATGAGTGTTGTGAAATATTAGTACGTGAATGCTGGTACTTTTCTATTTCCGACATTATCTTGCTACATGGTGAAATATTTTTACCATTACACCTAGGGATGCACCTTTTGCCCATCATACATCATGCAGGGCCAAAATGCTGCGTCAGCCAATTAGAGAAGTGGGCTTATGACGAGAAATTGTTGTACTTGTTCGCGACCTCCTTCTAGTTTAGCAAAGTCAACGTTGTACAATTTGAAAACTATTTAATGAAATGGAAGGTAGTGCGAAAGTACTGAACTATAAATCCTATCATGAACGCCGAATTCAACGTAAACTGATAGTTTATAATACTATCGACATCCAATAGATCCTTTCACCTCGAATTTGGGAAACACAACTGCAAATTATCTACTTGCATAACCTCAGATAGGTGATGTTGTAGGGTCACGACTTTTACTGATGAGCCAGTCGTCCCAAGCGAGAAACCGAGCGTTTTGTTTGATATATGCACCTATTTTTACTTGGTTGCACTTAGTATAGTGGTACCTTTTGGGGTTTATTTCGATACTTTGCGTAGAAGCAGGCTGGGCAAGTTCTGTTCCCAATCGCCCTTTGAAATAGATAACCGACACCGGAAGTAAAAGGCAAAGGCTCCTTAACTCAAACGTAGGATGGCTCTTCGGCGCCGAACAAGGAAAAATTTCTAAAATTCTAATTTTGTTGGGAATGGTTAGTACTTTGTTGACTTACCATTATTCATCTTATCAGTAGTAGCTCTTGTATGCATCGATGCGATAAGCCTTTTCAAAATGCATCCGTTTTAGCATTCCACTCATATTGCAATAAATTTAATAGATCACGTGCATTAGATGGGTATGTATTACGTGTACGCAACCTCTCCTTAGGTATTGTCAATGTATGCTCTACCGGATTCAAATCTGGACTTTAAGCAGGCCAGTAAATGTACTCTATGTTGTTTGCATCCAGAAAAGCTTTTTATGATTCAGCTTTGTACAGACCACAGTTATCTTCCTGGTAAACAACGCTTTGCGTCCCACCATAATTCTTCGATGAAAATGGCAACAATTGATTCTCTAAACTGGTACGATATTGATCGTTCTTCAATGATACAACAATAGGCACGAGCGGTGTCGGCCCCTTCGCTGAGAATCCTGCCCACACAGACAGCTATACGCAATCAGGTTTGAAAGAAGGAACTGTATTATTGAAATCAAATCTTGTTCCAGAATGCCGCCAAACTCTATACTTTGATGCAGTAGGCCGTACAGTGAGTGACGACTCATCACTGAAAGCAACTTGCCTCCATTGTTCCTCAGTCTACTTCACATGCTTCTGCATCCATTGCTCCTGCTAACGGATATTTTGGGAGATAGAAATGGTTTAATGGCTGCTAGGTAGTTTAATAATCCATTATTGTGCAGGTATCTACGCATAGCCTTTGAGGATACTTTCGCAGGCGCAAATTCATCATACGTAGATGTTAGAACATGCAAAGCTTGAATATATTCTCTTTTACATGTTTCAGCAATACACGCACACCCCTTTTAGATAATTTCTTTTTCGGTCCACTCTTCTTCGTTTGGTTCTTTGTTGCATTTCACCCGCTTCTAATACTATTAGATTATGTAGGCTGTGACATTAAACAGTACTGTGCAATGTTAAATTGCTTGACACCTAATGCGTTCATATCCAAAACTGCTTGTTAGCGCTCTGCAGTAACTTGCTTGGAACCATTCCTTCCACCCATTGTACCCCTTTCCCGTTTTGGAATCCTAACTGTTCCGCTTGATTTTTTATTATTTTGCAGTTTATATACACTGAATATTAGCTTTGATTAAGTGTATTCTAAAATTATGTCCACCTAATGTACTCTTCTTCGACGCTGGATGCCGATACCACCGGTTGCGGCTTGCTCGACCATGATATCCACGCACTGGTCAGCGTGAATACAAATTGACCTTTTTATTTCCTGGTGAGTTTGTCACCAGCCTAGTCGGTATTTCTGTAAGCGACGAAAAGTTCATCACGCAAACCATAACATAATCCGAGGTACAGGTAGTCTCCAAAAATTCTAGAATAACCTAGTACTGCTGAAATCTTCAATCGGTTTTCTGGATTCAATCGAAATAATTTACGAAAAAAATTATTAAAGCAATACAGATGTATTCCTAAATAAAAAGTGGTAAAATAGGGCGTAAGGTTGGTTCCAAGCAAGTTTCTGAAAAGCATAAGCAATGCATTCTTGACGCATTCTACATGGGGTGAAGAAGAAAGATAATGTTGAATATTACATGATGCCACAGTCGACAGTGGCTAACATTATTCGCCGTGGAAGGAGCAGCAAGACGAACAAGAAGGGACGGAAGCAAAAATAAGCGACAGAAGTACTCGAAATCTGTTATATTATGCACGAAGTAACAGATATACCTCCATAAATATGATAACTCCCAAGATCAACGAATTTAGTACTACAACAGTATGTGTCAACACCGTGAGAAGTATACTACACAAGCATGGTATCAAGAAATATAATTCAGTTAGTAAACCGTATCTATCACCAAGAAATTTCAAACAAAGAAAGAACTGGGCTCGCTTGCATCAATCATGGAGTGAGATACAGTTGGACAAAGTTCTTTTCAGTGATGAATCTTCCTTTACTGTACGCCTAAAGAAGTTACGTAAGCGAGTTTGGAGGAAACAAGGAAAATACTTTGACGTACAGAACATTGTTCCCATGTTTAAATCCGGATACGTGGCAATCTCCGTTTGGGCGGTATTTTCAAGACTAGGAAGCACTCCATTAGTACTTATTGAAGGAACGCTGAAACAAGGACAGTACAAGAAAATATTGTTGGAGGAAGTAGTACAACTTGCATCCAAATTCTATGGTGGTCCGAAAAACATTGTTTTCCAGCAAGACAATTGTGGACCTCATAAAGCCAAGTCTATGAAAGCATTTCTGGTTGCAAATGACGTTTGGATGATGTATCAGACTGCGCAAAGCCCAGATCTCAATCCGATTGAGACATGCATGGGCGATGCTCAAACGGCGACAACGTAAGAGAGCAAATTACCCAAAGAATGCAGATGATCTGTTCGATATAATTTAATATGAGTGGACCTCTATGCCAAACTCTTATTTTCATAATTTAGCATCATCTGTGCCTACTAGAGTGCAGCTGGTGAAGTTGAATAAGGAGAAGTCAACGAAATACTGAACTACTTCGACAATCATTAAAATTTAGTTAAAATTTACTACTACTCCTCGCATTGGTGCACGCACAACCTAGAACATTGAGAAAATATTCTAGATTTTTTGGAGGCTACCTATACATGGATGACACCAACAACTTCAACACTCGTCGTGCTTCCGTCCGTGCTCAGCACCGTGACAGGAAAGATACCGCGCCAGGTACCCTATGGCAAACATGACGTTCGGTCGCGTAGAGCATGCTATGAACATTGATAACCCAACCAGTTTCCGATATGGTTTTTCACATGACGTCGTCGATTCATACGACTCCTTTTCCAACCGAACATCAGTTCTTATTGGTACGCGCGACAATTCCCTCACCAAATTGAACCGTCTCGCTAATTTTTCGACGTATCCACGTGGTGTCAACCATAACCGCTTCGTCGCACGGTCTCGGGTCGCTGTCATTTCGAGAAATAAATAAACATACTCCATGACCCTAATGTTGAAGGATTTTCACAACTTGATTTCAATCTTCGCCGCATCTCCTGTCGTGTTTGCGGAAATGATAATATCATCAGCGTAGAACAGAATGTATCCTCGTCCTTGCAACAGGGAATCTGCGATAAACACACATGGGTCTACCGCTGTCAACTTGCAGCCGCGATCAGATAGTACGCCTTTCAGTGGATTATGCCACTGCTTCGCGGTTTGCTTCTGGCCTTAGATAGACTTTCGTGATCTCATCAGCAATTGGACTACACCCTTAGAACAGGCATGGACTACATTGTCCACGATGTTAAGGTGCTTATTACCATCACCTTTCTTCCTCTGCACAATCTCGTCAATGACTTCCTGTGGACGTATTGGGAGCTCCGAAAACAACTGTTCCTCCATGTCTCCATGCATTAATGCAGTCTCTACCTACACTTCACTGAGTTCCATGCCGTGTCGCATGCTGTACGCCAATAGAACCGCAGTGTGTCGAATCGTACTATCAGTCCAAATATCTCACCGTAGTCGATTCCTCTCCCCTGCGAACAACCCTTCACAATCAAGGTCAACTAGTACCGGTGAACTTTTCCCTCCGCATTTCGTTTCATGGAAAATACCCACCTTCATGGAATGAACTTGCAGCCGTCCGGTTTCTCCACGATATCGAAAGCGTTATTATCAACCAGTG
>JAAUYH010083545.1_pt1 | contig 10692 bp, 8 predicted proteins | sample 7278061 | NCBI WGS metagenome assembly JAAUYH01 (sample SAMN14350203, study PRJNA611818) | marine sediment metagenome | isolation source: surface marine sediment (0.6m) | place: French Polynesia: Moorea | collected 2018-08 | reverse complement strand
TGACGCAGGATCGACATCTCGGTCACGATGCGGCCGCGGTGATCCGGGAAATAGGCGAGGTTCATGCGCCCGGCCTTCGGCAGCGCCCCCGCGATCTGGCCCCGAAGCCATTCCGCCAACCCGGCGCCGGACAGCGCAACGCGCGAGAAGCCCGGCAGGTCGAGGACGCCGACCGCGTCGCCCACCGCCTCGCATTCCTCGCGGATGCGCGGTTCCCAGGGTCCGGCGCGATCCCAGGTCTGGGTCGACTCCTCGCTGGTGTCGTCGCCGGGCTGGGCGAACCAGTTGGCCCGCTCCCAACCATTGTAGGCGCCCATCTGCCCGCCGAGCGCCTTAACCCGGTCATGCACCGGCGAGAGCTTGCGGTCGCGCCCGGCCGGCCAGCTGTGCCAGGGGAAATGCATGGCGTATTCGTGGCCATAGACCTCCATCCCCTTGGCGACGCAGTGCTCGTGATCGGTGTAGTCGGTGAACCGGCGCGGATCGCAGGACCACATGTCCCACTCGGTGGCGCCCTCGGTGACCCACTCGGCGAGCACCTTGCCCGCACCGCCCCCCTGGGCGATGCCGAAGGTGAAGACGCAGGCCTCGAAGGCGTTCGGCACGCCCGGCATCGGCCCGATCAGGGGATTGCCGTCCGGCGCGTACGGGATCGGACCGTTGATGACCTTCGTGACGCCGGCCTCGGCCAGAATCGGGACCCGCGCCATCGCGTCCTCGATCTGGAACTCCAGCCGCTCCAGATCGTCGGGGTAGAGCTGGAAGCTGAAATCCTCCGGCAGCGGGTCATCCGGCGTCGCCCAATGGGCCCGACAGGGTCGCTCGTAAGGCCCGAGATTGAACCCGGTCTTCTCCTGCCGCAGGTAGTACGAGGTGTCCACATCCCTGAGAAGCGGCAGCTTGCCGCCGGCCTCGGCCGACCAGTCGCGCACCGCCGGCACCTCGTCGAAGATCAGGTACTGGTGGCTCATCACCATCATCGGCACGGTGCGCCCGCCATAGGGCTTGAACCATTCGCCGACGCGCTGCGCATAGTAGCCCGCCGCGTTCACCACGATCTCGCAGCAGATGTCGCCGTGCTCGGTTTCGACGATCCATTCGCCCTTCTCGCGGCGGACCCCGGTCGCCGGGCAGAAGCGCAGGATCTTGGCGCCCATGTTGCGCGCGCCCTTGGCCAGCGCCTGGGTCAGCTGGGCCGGGTCAATGTCGCCATCGGCGGGGTCGTAGAGCGCACCCTTCAGGTCGTGGGTCTCGATGAAGGGGTATCGGTCCTTGATCTCCTCGGGTTCGAGGATCTCGAGGGCCATGCCCTGATACTGTCCCATGCCGCGGGCGCGGGCGAATTCCTGCATCCGCTGGGTCGAGTGCGCCAGACGGATCGATCCGGTGACGTGATAGTTCATCGGATAGTCGACCGCCTCGCCGAGATCGCGATAGAGCTCGGTGGAGTAGCGCTGCATGTTCATGATCGACCATGAGGTCGAGAACGTCGGCACGTTGCCGGCCGCGTGCCAGGTCGAACCGGCGGTCAGCTCGTTCTTCTCCAGCAGCACGCAGTCCGACCAGCCGGCCTTGGCCAGGTGATAGAGGCAGGATGCTCCGACCGCACCACCGCCAATGATCACGACCCTTGCAGTCGCCGGCACTTCGACCATCGCGAGCCTCCGTCTCCTCGAACCCGGGCAGCCATTATCCGCGTTCGTCCGAGGGTTTCAATTCGATATACGCATCTGTATTAATCGGAAAAGCCGATTAGAGAGGTGCCATGCAGATCGAACTCATCGAGACCTTCCTGGACCTCTGCACGACGCGAAACTTCAATCGTACCGCCGAGCGGCTCGGGGTCACGCAATCGACGGTTTCAGGCCGTGTCCGTGCCCTGGAACGCGCCCTCGACTGCCGCCTGTTCGCGCGCAGCCGGTCAGGCACCGAGTTGACCACGGCGGGGCTTCGCCTCGAACCGCATGCCCGCACCCTGCGCCTCAGCTGGGTGGACGCGCAGCAGGCCGTTCGCCAGACCGACGCCGCCGCGCTGACCCTGCGCATCGGCATCCAGCACGATCTGCTGGAGAACCATATCGCGGACTGGCTGGCCTCACTGCGCCGGGCGATGCCGGGCAGCGCATTCTACGTCGAGGCCGACTACTCGATACAGATGTGCCAGGACGTGATGAACGGCGCGCTGGATCTCGCGATCATCTACACGCCGACTGCCCACCCCGACCTGCATTTCGAGAGCCTGGGAGAGCTCGGCTACCGCATGGTCTCCACCGATACGGACAGCCTGTCCGAGGTAAGGCCGGACCGCTACATCCTGCCGAACTATTCGCCGGCCTTCGCGGCCACCCACGCCGGCCTCATGCCGTTCCTCTCCCAGGGCAGCGTCTCCAGCGGCCAGGCGGCGGTGATCCGCGGGTTGCTGACCGCGATCGGCGGCACCACCTACCTGCCCGAGGAGACGGTCTCCGCGTTGGCCGCCGACGGCGAGGCGCGCCCGGTGGCCGACGCCCCCCGGATCGGGCAACCGGTCTTCGCCCTGGTGCATCTGCGGCAGCGGCACCGCTCGGCCCACCGGCGCATGATCCGGACCCTCAAGGACCAGGTTCCGAAAGGTGGTGGTGAGTGAGCGCGCGGGGTGGACCGCGCATCACGTTTCGCGCTGGACCGGACATCGCCGTCTGGTACACGGTCCCGGTTGGACCGGGTCGATCCGCTCCACCGACAACACTTCGTCGCCGGTGTAGAACGCTGCGGTGATCTCGTGCCTTCAGGCGGACTCCTGGTCGGCGGGTTGCAGCCGCGCCCAGTCGAACTCGACGCCGATGCCGGGCGTGTCCGGTGCGATGGCGAGATGCTCTTCGACCACCAGCGGGCGCCGTGTGTACTGATCGATCGGGAACGAGTGGACCTCGATCCAGCCGGCATTGGGCTGGCCGGCGACGAGGCTGACATGCAGTTCCTGCATGCCATGGCTGCACACGGGGATGTCATGCCGGCGCGACAGCTCGGCGACCCGGAGCCAGCCGGTGATGCCGCCGCAATTGGACGAGTCGGGCTGGATGTAGGACAGGCCGGCCCGCTCGAAAGCGTGCTCGAATTCATGGATCGTGTGCAGGTTCTCGCCCATGGCGAGCGGCATGCCGGTGGTCTCGGCGATGCGGCCGTAGCCCGCATAGTCGTCCGGGATCGTCGGCTCCTCGAACCACACCAGATCGAAGGGTCCGAAGGCCTTGGCGGCTTCGATCGCCTGGTCGACGCTCATGCTGTAGTTGGCGTCGACCATGAGGGCGATGTCCGGTCCGATCAGCTCCCGCACCGCCTTGATACGGGATACGTCCTCGGCCAGGGTCGGCTGCCCGATCTTGATCTTCACGCCGTTGAATCCCTGGTCGAGATAGCCCTGCACATTGGCCAGGAGCTTCTCCAGAGGGAAATTCAGGTCGATGCCGCCGCAATAGGCCCTGCAGGTCCGGGCCTGGCCGCCGGCCATCTTCCACAGCGGCTCGCCGAGCCGCTTGCCGCGCAGGTCCCACAGCGCGATGTCGACCGCGGAGATCGCGAAGGACGCGATGCCGCCCCGGCCGACATAGTGGATGTGCCACTGCATGGCGTCATGCAACGCCTCGACATCGCTTGCGTCCCGGCCGACCAGGAACGGCGCGAGATCGCATTCGACCATCGCATGGATCGCGGCACCGCCCCGCCCGCCGGTGTATGTGTATCCGGTCCCCTCACTGCCGTCGTCGAGCCGCACGGTGGCCGTGATCAGCTCGAAATGGGTGTGGTCCCCGTGCTTGGCGTCGGATAGGACCTCCCGCAAAGGAATGCGGAAGTGCCGTGCTTCGACGCTGAGGATCTCGGGCATTGGCCAGTCTCTTGCCATTCGGGCATGCGTGTCGCGCGAGTCTGGAGCACGGGACCCGTACGTCAACCCGGCCGGCGCATGGGTGTGCCCGCTAGCGGCCACTGGCGTCCGATTGCGTCGGCCGGCACGGCCACTTAACATCCCATGAGGAAGAATAACCGGCCGGCGGTGCATCCAGGCCGACAGGCATAAGCCGGTCTTGAAGGGAGGCGTACTCATGAGATTGTCCGGGTTGGTATTGGCCGTCGGAGCGGCAACGGTGCTGTCGCAGCTTGCCGGCACAGGCGCGCTTGCGGCCGAGTTCGAATGGAAGTTCAACAACGGTCTGCCGGAGACCCGCAATGAATCGCAGGAGTTGAACGCGTTCGCTGAGGCGGTGGCCGAGGCGACCGATGGCCGGCTCGCGATCCAGGTCTTTCACGGCGGCTCGCTGGGCCTCAAGAACGAGGACGTGCTGAGGTGGCTGCCGTCCGGCGTCAGCGAAATGGGCCTGGTCTGGGCCAACTATGTCGGCCGGGACGCGCCGGAGCTGAACGCGATCTACATCCAGGGCTCGGTCGGGTCGCCGGAGGAGCATCTCAGGGCCCTGCCGGTGATCCAGGAGATCTACGAGCAGGAATTCGGCGAATGGGGCATCGTCGCCGCCGGCTTCATGGCGCTGCCGATGCTCGAGGCGTCGATCTTCTGCGCCGACGCGCCGGTGCGCACGCTCGCCGACCTGCAGGGCATGAAACTGCGGGTATGGAGCAAGGATCAGGTCGACACCTTCGAACGGCTGGGGGTGTCGGCGCAGATCATTCCGCAGACCGAGATGTACGTGGCCCTGCAGACCGGGGTCGTCGACTGCGCGGTCTACCCGGCCCTGTTCGCCCACACCGTGTCGCTGCAGGAGGTGGCGGGCTACGCCTCCTATCTCTATCCGATCGCCAGCCTTCCCTATGTGCTCGGCGTATCGGAGGAGAAATGGGCCGAACTGCCCGACGATCTGAAGCAGGCCGTGGTGGACGCGGCCGCCGAGACCTGGTCGCGGACCAACGAGTATACCGACGACCACGAGAATGAGCTCAACGCCCGCCAGGCCCTGGCCGATCAGGGCGTGGAGTGGCTGGACGATTTCCCGGCCGCCGACCAGCGGGCCTTTCTCGATGCCGCCGCCGAGACCTGGCTGGCCGCCGCCAACGAGGCGGGCGGCGAGGCGCCGGCCTATCGCGCCAGAGTGCTGGAGGCGATCGGGCGCTAGACGCTCCGCCTGCCGGAGGGGCGGAGCATGCGGCCGTGAGAGTCTTGGACGCCGGCCTGCGCGCGGTGGCCGCCGGCCTCGCCGTCCTGGCCGCGGCCTGCGCCTGCGCCATGGTGGTGCTGGTGGTCCTGAGCGTGGCCATGCGGCACCTGGCGAACGCCCCCTTCCGGTTCACCGAGGAACTGGTCGGCCTGCTGCTCTGCGCCACGCTGTTTCTGGCGCTGCCGCAGGTCACGCTGGCGGGCAGCCATGTCCGGGTCGATCTGCTGCAGCGCTATCTTGGACGGCGCGGCCGAACCGTGTTGGGCGTCCTCGCCGCGGCGGTGATGGTCGCCTTCTGTCTGTGGTTCACCATCGAGGCGATGCCCTGGCTCGACTTCGCGTTTCGCCGCAACCTCAAATCCGAGGCCTCCCGTCTGTTGCTGTACCCCTGGATGGCGACCGCACCCCTGTCGCTTGCGCTGACCGGGCTCTGCGCGATCCATCGCCTTGCCAGGCCGACGGCGCAGGCGTCCGGCGACCAGGCCGACGGCTAAGGCGCGGCCGGACACGCGCTCGGAACATGTTCTGGCCAACCCTGCTTGCGTCCCTCACGCTGACCGCGGTCACCGGCGCCGCGCTCGGCGCAGCGCTCGGCCTGACCGGGCTGCTCATCCTGCATTTCTTCGCCGGCGGGGCGACCTTCCTGGCGCTCGATGCGGTCTGGAACGCCTTCAACAGCTTCACCCTGAGCGCCATTCCGCTGTTCATCATCCTCGGCGAGATCCTGCTGCAAAGCGGCATCAGCCGGCGGGTCTACATGGCGTTGACTCCGGTGTTCCAGCGCGTGCCGGGCGGACTGCTCCACACCAACATCGCCGTGTGCACGGTGTTCGGCGCGGTGAGCGGATCGAGCATGTCGACCGCGGCCGCCGTCGGCTCGGTGGCCTACCCGGAGATGGCCCGCCTGGGCTATCACCGGCCGATGGTCGTCGGCAGCCTCGCCGGCGGCGGCACCCTCGGCCTTCTAATCCCGCCGAGCCTGTCGCTGCTGATCTACGGGGCCCTGACGGAAACCTCCATCGGACGCCTGTTCATGGCCGGCATCCTGCCCGGGCTGATGATGAGCGCGTTGTTCATGGCCTACATCTTCGTCCGGTGTGCCCGCGACCGGTCCCTCTACCCGGGAGACGGCTCCCGGCTGTCCCTGGTCTCGGTGCTCAAGGGGCTGGTGCCGATCTGGCCGGTCGTCCTGCTCATCCTCGCCGTCATGGGCAGCATCGTGCTCGGCATCGCGACGCCGACCGAGGCGGCCGGTGTCGGCGTGGCAGCGGCGGCGTTGATCTCGGCGATCTGGGGCGACCTGACCGTGAAAGGCCTGATGGCGAGCCTGTACCGGTCCGTGCTGACCTACGCGGCGATCGGCTTCGTCGTCCTGGGCGCCGTGGTGCTCGCCCAGTCGGTCGCCATCCTGGGCGTTCCCCAGGCCCTGCTGAACACGGTCAGGCAGAGCGGGCTCGACGCTTACAGCGTGCTGATCATCGTGGTCGCCATCTACGTGCTGCTGGGCTGCCTGTTCGACGGGCTGTCGCTGATGATCATGACCCTGCCGATCGTCTTCCCGCTTCTGACCGGGCTCGGCTTCGACGCCATCTGGCTCGGCGTGCTGATCACCATCATGATCGAGATCGGGCAGGTCACGCCGCCGGTCGGCCTCAACCTCTCGGTGCTGGTGGCGATCACCGAGGACGAGGTCGGGCTCGGCCGCGCCGCCATGGCGGCGATTCCCTACTGGCTATTGCTGCTGGTCGGCGTCGTCCTGCTGACGCTCTTCCCGCAGCTCGCGCTGGTCCTGCCGGACCTGGTGTTCTGACCACGCGGCGGCCGACCTCGGGAATCGATAAGCGGTCGCTACCGATGGTGGTCGGGTTCGGGCGCCTTACTGGCCGTCCAGGGCCAGCGACAACGTCAGGCTCGCGCCGGTCGCGACGTCGTTGACCTTCAGACGCCCGCCATGGCGTTCGGCGACGGATTTCACGATCGTCAGCCCGAGACCGCTTCCGCTGCTGGGCGATTTCTGCCCGAACCGCTTGAACACCAGCGGCTCGTCGTCCGGGGTCAGCTCCGCGCCATCATTCGAGACCGTGACCTCGGCGCAGCCGTTGCGGCGCGCGATCTCGACCCGGATCCGCGACAGGTCCGGACCGCCGTGCAGCCGCGCGTTCTCGACCAGATTCTTCAGGGCCTCGCCGACGAGCACCCGGTCGCCACGGATGATCGGCGCGGCGCCGTTCAAGTCGAGCTCGAACTCGAGGCCCGCGGCGAGCGCACCCGCGGCCTGCGGCGCGCAGACTTCGCGGCCGAGCTCGCCGAGGTCGAAGGTCTCCTTCCTGAGCTCCAGCTCCTCCTGGCGCAGCCGGTCGAGCGACAGCAGTTGCTCGGCGACCCGCGAGGTGGCGCGGGCGGCGTCCACAAGATCCTCCGCCCGCCGCCGGCGCTCCTCGTCCGACGTCGCGTCGCGCGTCGCCTCGGCCATCGACAGGACCGCGGCGGCGGGATTGCGCAGCTGATGCGCGGCGTCGGAGATGAAGGCCTGATGCGCCGTGATGCTGCGCTCGACGCGGCCGAAGAGCTGGTTGAGCGTCGCGACGATGCCCTGGACCTCCTGCGGCACCGCGCGCCGGATCGGGCTCATGTCCTCGGGCGAGCGCGCCTTGATCGCCTGCTGCAGGCTTCGCAGCGGGCGCAATCCGATATCCACGCCGAACCACACCAGGAACGCCAGCGAAGCCAGAAGCACACCCATCAGACCGGCGGCCCGCAATGCCAGTTGCCGGGCCAGCAGGTTGCGGTCGCGCAGGTTCTGCCAGACCGTCACGATGGAGGCCCCCGGCGCATTGAGCGCGACATCCTCGATGATGCGGACGACGCGCACCGACTCCCCACGATAGACCGCCTCGTAATACTCCGTGCGCGGAGGGTCCGGATCGCCGATGCGGGGCGACACCGGCGGATAGGCATATCCGGTGACGTAGATGCCTCCGGGTCCAGTGACGTGATAGAAGATCTCCCCGCCGGAGGCGTCGCGCATCAGATCGAGCGTCGACGGCAACAGCGCGTCGCCGTCGGACACCGCGACATCCCGCGATATCGCCAGCGCCGTGGCCAGGAGCGTGCGGTCGAACAGGGATTCGGCGGTCTGCAGGGCAACGGTATAGCGCCAGTATCCGAGGGCCACGGACAGGACGACCAGCGGCCCGAGCAGCACCAGGAGCAGGCGCAGGCGCAGCGACGGGGCCAATTCGTTCATTTCGCGGCCTCGAGCATGTAGCCCAATCCGCGCGCGGTCTTGATCAGCACGCCGTGCGGTGCCAGCCGCTTGCGCAGCCGAGAGATATGCGGCTCGACCGCGTTTTCCTCGACATCCGCACCGATGCCGTAGACATGGTCGGTGAGTTGGGCCTTTGAGACCAGCCGGCCACGCCGTTCCAGCAGGCATTCGAAGACCGCCAGCTCGCGCCGGGGCAGATCGAGCGGCTCACCGACGACGCTCAGCCTGCGCGCCGACCTGTCGAAGACCAGCGATCCGATCGTCTCCTCAGCACCGTATTCGAGCGCCCGGCGGCGCGACAGCGCCCGGATCCGAGCCGCCAGCTCGTCCATCTCGAAGGGCTTGACCAGGTAGTCGTCGGCGCCGGCGTCGAGCCCCGCGATCCGGTCTTCGGTCTCGCCCCGGGCGGTCAGCAGGATGACCGGCGTGCCCCCGCCCCGGGCCCGGAGATTGCGCAGGATATCGAGCCCGCTTTGGCCCGGAAGGGTGATGTCCAGCACCACCAGATCGGCGCCTTCGGAGGCCAGGAACGCATCCGCCTCGTCACCGTCGTGCAGCATATCGACCGCGTGGCCGAGATCGCGAAGCCGATAGGCGATCGCCTTCGCGAGTGTCTGATTGTCCTCGATAACCGCAATACGCATTCGATTGCCGCAAGTTTCACGCAAGTTTCGCCCTACATTCTTCCGACATTGTCGGGGGAATCAATCTCCCGAATGAACAAGAGGCGGGCCCGTCAGAGGCGGCGCACCGCTCAAATTGGTCAAAGGGAGAAACGCATGACCATCGCAAAACTTGCGCGCCGCACCGCATTCGGGCTTGCCGCCGCCGCCGCGCTGACCCTGCCCGCCCAGGCCCAGGTCGACTTTTCCGGTGAGACCATCGAATGGGTCATCCCGTTCTCGGAAACCGGTGGCTCGGCACGATGGGCCAACTTCTTCGCGCCACTGCTGTCGGAGGAACTTCCCGGCAATCCGACCGTCGTCGTCCGGTTCATGCCGGGTGCCGGCTCCACCAAGGGCGCAAACTGGTTCCAGGAGCAGGAGCACGATGACGGAACGCTGCTGTTCGGCACCTCCGGCTCGACCCAGTTTCCCTACCTCCTGAACGATCCGCGCGTCCGCTACGAATACAAGGACTGGATCCCGGTGATGGCGTCGGGCACCGGCGGCGTCGCCTATCTGAACGCCGAGGCCGGCGCCCGGTTCGACGGCTCCGCCAACGCGTTGAAGGATGAAACCTTCATCTATGGCTCGCAGGGCGCGACCCGGCTCGACCTGGTGCCGCTGCTGGCCTGGGAGATGCTGGGCATGAGCGTCGAGCCGGTGTTCGGCATCCAGGGCCGCGGTGACGGCCGGCTGATGTTCGAGCGCGGCGAGGCGACCATCGACTATCAGACCTCGGCCGCCTACCTGTCCGGCAGCATGCCGCTCGTCGAGGCCGGCACCGCGGTGCCGATGATGAGTTGGGGTGCGCTGGACGAGAACGGCAATATCGTCCGCGACCCGACCTTCCCCGAGATCGCGACCTTCAAGGAGGTCTGCGAGGCCACCGAAGGCTGCGAGACCTCAGGCGAGGCCTGGGATGCCTGGAAAGCCTTCTTCATCTCCGGGTTCCCGGTCCAGAAGCTGGCGTTCCTGCCGCAGGGCACGCCGCAGGAGGTCGTCGACACCTATGCCGCCGCGTTCGACGCGGTGCGCTCGCGCGACGATTTCGACACGCTCGCCGCCCGGCAGGTCGGCCAGTACCCGGTGTTCGTCGGCGACGGCGCCACCAACGCGCTGGACTCGGCCATCAGCGTGCCCGACGAGGCCAAGGTCTTCGTCCTCAACTGGCTGAGGGACGCCTACGGCGTGGAACTCGGCGGCTGACAGCCGCCCCGGACGCCCCGCGATTGACGCGGGGCGTCCGACCTTCTGAGTTTCCCGACCGGAGGCGAGCCAGATGGATATCCTCGCGACCGCCCTGCCTGCGCTGGCCGAGGCCTGGGGCCTGATCCTGCAGCCCGTCGTTCTGGGCTATCTCGTTCTCGGCGTCGTCATGGGGCTCGCCGTCGGGGTCTTCCCGGGGCTTGGCGGCATTGCCGGCCTGTCGCTTCTGCTGCCCTTCCTGGTCGGCATGGAGCCGGTCCTCGGGCTGGCGCTGATGATCGGCATGGTCGCCGTGGTGCCGACCTCGGACACCTTCGCGTCGGTGCTGATGGGCATCCCCGGGTCTTCCGCGTCCCAGGCGACGGTGCTCGACGGCTTCCCCCTGGCCCGCAAGGGCGAGGCGGCG
>JAAUYH010071011.1_pt1 | contig 10692 bp, 5 predicted proteins | sample 7278061 | NCBI WGS metagenome assembly JAAUYH01 (sample SAMN14350203, study PRJNA611818) | marine sediment metagenome | isolation source: surface marine sediment (0.6m) | place: French Polynesia: Moorea | collected 2018-08 | reverse complement strand
TTACATCTCCTTGCTTTAATGCTTGCATATGCGTTCCATTCATATTTCTTTCATTATGAGATCTGCCGCACTCTTTCAGCATATAATCCCTTTGTTTCGCCTCTTCAATCTTCACCTCGTCGTATTTAATCCATGATCTCGTGCATGACCTGCAAACACTAAATTTCCGGGCAATGGGAACCTCCGTGTATTTGCAAGATGTGTTTATCGTGCTACATGTCAGAGTACTGGGAAACTGCCTCGAATATATCAAAAAATAGTATTGCTTGAGTCAGTTCTGAAGGTGCACGCAATGCTTTGCTACCATCGGTGACCGCGACAACTTCGCTATTGTCACATGTTGTTCCCCATGTGTACATGCTGCGTTTATTCTCACAAATGTTACTTTTGCAGGGAAGAACAAGCGACCTAAGAAAAATAAAGCAAATCAGGAACGCTCAAAACAGCGTGAAGAAGGTTCACGAGCGAAAAATGAGAAGTCTCGAGAAATCAGAAAATCATATGAAGGTGCTTCCTCGTCCCGTAGAAATTCATCTCAAAATATTCTCATAGATTGTGTTCTAAATATTTTTCTCCTCTCCTTAATCCTGCTGAACATACTGTCACTCCGATACGGACTCATTTTCATCATCAGAATGCGTTTTGCAATGAATCTACTAATTGCAAGTAGACGGTGTAGTGGCGATGCAGATGTCGTATTATACGGCACAGTTAGATAATTTGAGCACATCTTTCGATAGTTCGGCGTGATGCAGCAGGCTACTTCACGTGTTCGGGTATTTCTTTGGCCATGGGCGAGTCCAATCAGGTAGTCAAATGGGTTATTGGTAAAGAACAGATCGATTCAGGTAGTCTGGAAGATTATTGGGTTGCAGCAGGTGCAGTCGAGTAGCTTGATAGGTTCGTAGCCAGCTGAATGTGCGAACTGGTGGCCTGGTAGGTTGGAGGTCAGCAACAAGAGTTGTCAGGCAGTCTGGTGGGTAGATTGTCAGCGAAACGAACATTCAGATGGACTTTTGGATCAGCCCGCCGCTTCCACGTTCTTTATGGGAATTATTTGCAACCTGCTTTCCTGTTTTTGATCTTAGTAGCATGTGCACGAATAGAGGCTGCCCATTTTTGCTTTCTGCTTCCTCGATTTCGCTAACTCTCTATGTCTGTCGCCGCCGTCGCACGCATCGCTCAACTTTGCGCCTTGTAATTCATAAGTGCAGCAATAAGCTCGGTTAGAACAAAGAAAGGAGTGCTAAATGCTGCACTCGCCGGCGGAAAAGTAGTACGACGTTGTCGTCGGCGCGCAACGTGGCACTCTCCTCAACCTTCGCTTTTGAAAGTTTTCGCTTACGCTGTGATGTATTTGGCAATAATAAATCTCTAGTTACATTCACTAAAAATATTTCATCTGGATTGCGTGGCAGGCGCCGAATTGTAATAACTGTGTGCCCATTATCATTGCATCAAAAGTACAATTATAGAAGAGTCTTATTTGGTGCTGTGTCGTCTTTTTTCATAATTCACACGCAGTAGTATGCATTTGAAGAAATTTGAATCAATTCAACTATACTGATATATAGAATTAGGATGTATACCTGTTAAAGCAAACTATCATTCCTAAGTAATGTATGTTATCGACATGTATGATTGCTGCGAATCGCATCGTTCCAATAAAAGTATCTGAATTTCTGAAATGCACTATGTATCTGTGCTTATTTGGCAGTCCCAGAGCCCGGATTATAGTTCTACAGAAAGGTACGGGGCTTTATGAAGCAATAACTACAAGAGCAACATACATGCCCATCTATTCCAGATCCATTGTTTGATATACTGCCTTGGTAATGGAAAAGACTACCCGATACTTAGTTTACAGACTTGATTGCATCTATAGTGAATAGATGTATGACTATAAAAACATTGGCAGAGGTTATATTAAACATGTACCGGTACGTGAAGTTAATTTTCATAGGATTCTCATCGGTTTGTACAATATGATGCCAGCAAGGAAGTTTCAAACTGAGCTAATCTACGATACAACCAAATATGTTTAGGAGAAAGTCTGGTCCTTGAATAATGATTTAACCAACGATATCATGTGCAAAAAAATCAAAACTGTACAAGACATAACCACTGCGAATCTCATTGAATTCCACGACGCTGTCTGTAATACCCCCGCCAGGAGTAGTTGTTGAATGCAAAACATCTCACAAATTTTCCGAACGAACGGGAGCTAGAAAACGACCAAGAATGTACAGCAATGCTCAATCTGAGCGAAATTACTATGGCAAGGCAATAAAACCCATCCATTCATAGGAAACGGTTGAAACACTTGTTTGCACACCGTTTCGAGTGATTGTCGTAGGTACTATGACATAAACAGAACAATGATTTTGTCGAAAGCCACTGGATGCGAGTAAATCATGTGTTCTGTACATCTGTGTTATATGAATATCGGATTGCCTCCGGACACGAACCAAAAGCGTACCTCGCTTGCACAGTCTCGATTCGTGCACTCTCGGAACTCGCTCGGAAACGTCGTGTGTAATATCGAAGAACAACCCGGTCAATTTTGAATAAAGCATGTCATGATCACGACACGGGGAGGTATGTGACGGAGCGGTAGTGAATATTGGTCTGGAAATGCGTAAAGCTCTTCATTGATTATGACAAAACAGAGCTCTGGCTTACAGAATGCGAAATCTTCGGGTGAGATGAGGAAGGAAGATACACAACAGTGGTCAGAGATTTCTTCCAATCGACCGATTTTCCGACTCATTCGAGCAAGTTTCTGAAATTATACAACTTGAATCCTTATATCCTTTGTCAGCTACAGCTTTCTCTTGAGATTTTTCCAGTAAATTCTCGAAGTCACTCCCAAAACAAACATGATCGCTATGTGAACCGCACGGGAACGGCCCATGGGCCAACACGATTTTCCGGAACAGATTCTGACAGCACTTTCATGCCGTACTGCTGGGCCATTATGCACGTGAATGGAGTAAGACGAGCTCCACAGCGTAGCTTCGTAAATTTTAAAGTCCGTCCCATCAGCACCTATAAAACAGCCATGCCAATTTCTAGCATCAATTCGATCATTCAAATCAATATATTAAACAATTGTTTAAATTAGTATCAGATGCAATTCTGAAAGTATCAGTTTGAGCGACGATGATATATGTAGTAAAATTCTAGCCCATTTACAGAATTTCTTGCAGTCCGCTCCTGTTAAGGCACTGTTGACATGTTCCATAGTTACACTTTCAGAAACAAAGTCGAGAAGAGGAGTTGTTTCGGCTCAGGTCCACTTTGTTGTTAATTGTAAAGTATAGCTCAGATACTGGAGGATACAAAATGCGATCTCCCAAATAGTGCATTGAATCGCCGTTTTGGCACAGTTTCGGAAGGTCCATGAGCTCTGGGAAATATGGATTTGCCGATTCTCGCAAATGCTTCTTCCGTCGTAGACATTGAAGAAGCCCAATAATAAGTATGAAATCTAGTAGCATAAAACATCAAGTGTTAATGACCGAGCTGCTCTTGAAACGAATAAATTACCCTACAATCCGTTCAATTTGTATATAATACTCAAAATTCAAATTAAACTTGATCAAAGTATATCTGAATTATCGATATGTGTTACGTGGCATCTTCCTCGATCACAATATAAATATAATAATCTATAAATCATTTCCAGTTTCTATATGCGTCAAAAATGCCCTGGATACCTCACTAGCAATTGCACTGCAATGGCATCGTTCATGCAGATCATCTCCGATGGGTAGAAGAATGCAAATTTTGTTCTTCAAGAGCATAATTTAAAGGCTCAGCTAAAAACAATTAAGGTACGACGAGCTAGAATAACGGAGACGTGAATATAATTGTGTATTACCTCAGATTAGAATTAGATCAAGTCAATAGCCGAAATATGGCAAATTGGCAAATTTTGGAGTGTAGCACCATCAAAAATCAACACTATTTTTCAAAAGTAAAGATGCATTGAGTCAATTTACGAGCGAATACGGCATTCACTGCACATTGGTTCTATATCAAAATGTATTTAGAATATTGAGCATCTGGTTTAATTTATATCAAGTTGAGGCATTTCTTGAACTGGTAAATGCTATTGCATTGTCTTGCAGAATGATTGTAATTATCTCTGCAGACTAAGGCAAGCATTACATGCAGAACTTTATCTCTACCGTATTTCACGTGGTACTGGCCCCTATCCGTTATGGATAGGGTATTAGCTCCGTGCCTTAAAGTAATCGAAATTGAAGGTGCGTAGAAATTCAAGCATTCCGTATTTTATTGAAGCTCTTCCGAGTGGTTGATATCTGATTGTCAATTATATGTCGAGGAAACAGTTCAATTCAAACTTTACTCATAAAGTCTGGAGATCTTAATTTCCAAAACGCACATCCCGAAATGCGTCTATTGAAACTTACGACCCCTTTAAGATACACAACATTCGTCAAGTATGGTTCCCTTCCAAAAAAGTAGAGCGTCCTCGTTTCACGAAGTAATCTTGCCGACGAAATCCTACGAAAAATTTAGAGATTTCAAGTCGAATAAAAACAGGCTCCCGCACTCCAAGCAAGATCGTCTCAACTGCTATCAACCGCAGACCGATAGATGTGTCCATATTGCATTGAATACATCGACAAAGCTCGATTGTTACGAAGCGTTGCTCTCTTATTCGAGTTAATGCTGCATGAAACTAGGGCGTTCTTTTATTTTGGGAGCGACCCTGCACTATCAATTCACACTGCTAGTAGTCAAGTGCGATAAAATAATGACTTACCAAATTTCAAATATTTATACTTCACCACTAAAATTAAAAAGGAAAATGCTAAATACAACCATTTCGAGTCATCCTGATTTCTTAACGGAAATTTGATTGCAAACTATTCGATTGTTGCTATGTGAAAGTAGACAACGACGAGTATGATAGCAGAACATTATGTCAATGAAATGACGGAGCCAGTACAACATGAAATACGGTACTTTTTTATGTAAATTATATTTTCATGCATTACTTTTCATCAATGTCGAACGTTAAACACTTTCTGTAAAAATTTCTTGCTTGAATAACAGATTTTGTAGTGTCCGGTTGAGACAGTGAGCTTTATCTCTACCACCCCACCATTTCTACCTCCGAAATGGCCTTACTATTCAACAAAAGTTTAACGGAGCGAATTTGGCGGTGCTGCAATGGCTCTTTTAGAATAGCTCAGTCCGCAATATGACTACCGCTGCCGTTCAAAGCCAATGGTCGCAATTTTTGGGCCATATCAACAAAAGCACATTTAGCAGTCGGGTATCGCGCCTAAGGTCAGAGGTGTGTAAGTCGAGAGGAAAAAGGATTTTCGCAAGAAGAAATATAATTACATTTCTTTAAATGTAACTTATGTTTTCTAACACTTTTTATTAGTGCTGAAATCAAAAGCGAAAGCAGATACAAAACCACCTATTCCTGTAACAATGTGCGCAATATACTCTAAAACTGTAATTATTGATTGTGACAGTAAAGGGAGCATAGCTATCAATGATAGTGTTATTTCTGAAGAACGCAGTATTCCTGGTGGTGATTATGGTATGAAATTCGTACTATCCGAATTCTTCTTCAAGCCCATTTATGCATTAGGTGCTTGGCAAAGCCCTGAGGATAGTGATAATCGATATGTCTCTATTGCTATTCTTCTGCTCGCAGTGCAAGACACTACATCAAGTTATTCGGTGGATGTTGTTGACGGTGGCAATTATCTTGAATATTCCGTGACACAGTCGATACTGTCAGAAAATCCACGCTTGTTGCATCGGAAATGGATCAAGGTTGATGTACTAGGTCAAATAATGCACTATCACCCTAGGGTCACTTGTTTCAACCTGTTTATTCGCAGACTGAGAGGTGATCATGAGATTTCCGTTCTACTGCCCGGCTACTTCTATGTTTCCCGGTCGTGACTGACGTTAACGAGCACCTTTCGAAATTTTCAGGAACTTTTACTCTCGTTTTGTATTGCGTTCTGCAAGTTTCAGCTCAAAAAACACATAGAGTGGAAGCGCGAGAACTAGTTTTCGAATAAAGCAAGTCGTAGCAGTACTAAGAATGTTCTTCTAGCTTTGCTGCGATGCGTAATAAATTGATATGATCCCGTTAGACCCTGGTGATCGATTTTTGACACTTAAATTGCACAGCTGCATGGTTCGTTGCTGCACACCTAAATGCAACTGTCCTGAGTTTTAAATTTCAGCTAATACGTGCAGCACTAGTGGCGAATTTATTAACTCCTATATGCCCTTGTTGTAACGAGGGAAAAACGAGGGATCAACGTAAGCAAAGCAGTCAGGACCGGATTGAACCAGCGCCTTTCTCTGATGAGTTTTGTAAAAAGATGGCGTATTTGGTACTTACGGCAGTGATGAGAAAATCTTAGGTGAAAGCTGCAAAGCTAAAACACATCATCGCAGAGCTACTCTCATCTGTATCCCGTAGAAAAAGCTTTTGTGCGTTGTATGCAGCCTTTTAGGCGCAGAAGAGGCAGTTCTAGAAATTGATTCTGACTTTTAGTAATGCTAGGAACACAGCTGTCAACCATTAACGGTGATTTCACTATGGGACTTGGTAGCCACACTTCTTGCTATGACTGAAGACATGTTATATGGTAACGCAGGAGAAGTCACAATCTTTGAAACTTTCGAGGACACATGATAAATGCTAGTTAAATGTGTTGGAATAGCATCACCAAGTCAGAAAACTGAAACACGAAAGACGAACTAGGAATTTGATAAATCATCTTGGTTCTACTCAGATTCATTTACCACCTCAATTAGGTTCCTATTTTAGGCAAGTTCTGATACCTACTGCAATGTTTACCTGCTCCAAAGTAAAAAATTTCAATACACTGCAGTTACGTAATTCCTCCTCAGGTTGTGCAGTAGTCAGCCGAATAGCGCCTGTTGCACATAAATACACTGTGATTGATGAGCGCGCGTTACACCCTGAATTGGAACTTGAAATGTCATTGGACTTAATTTCCGTCTTAGATTCCAGAAATATTTCGGCCCGAATCACAGCAAGGCCAGCTCAGAAATGTCTTTACTAAATACTTTTCGGGGATTTATTTTCCTTATTATGCGAGAATGCTACACACTTCCTGTGTCCGCTTTCGATAAGATCAGCTTGGATTTAAACTTCCAGACTCGAACATATTGATTTATTCTATCGCATTTGATTGTCTAGAAAAGAAAAAGAAACTGTTGTGAAAAGTACTAGAACATGTAGGTCGAATCAGCTGGATCATTTCATTCAAGAATGATATACCTGTTCCTGTCCATTCATGAGAGTTTCGTGTAAGAACAGTCCTCTCGAAAAGTATGAATCATATGGATATGATATTAGAACAGAAATCTTGCAAACCATTTGCTGTCAAAATTTGATGACGTATTGTAGCCTAGATCATTCTAAATAGTACAAGATCACAATCGAGTTGTAAAACTGTACATTGTTTCTTCAAGCAATCAAATAGGCCAAGGCCTGTTTTCACAGGAAGCTTTTCTTGCGATTAGTATAACGCTGGATACAGCTGTACAAAAACTAATGTCAGAGCGTGTAAATTGTGTGGAAAAAATGGTTGGCATTTAAAAAACGAGATATACTGTACTGCTGCAGAATTTATATTCGATGTTCCTTCAGAAAAACCACAGTATGGCACCCATCTCGAGTTTGCCTACTACTGTATTTTATACGATGGCTCGTACAGCTGTGATTCTCCTGGAGGTTCATATATATCGTGCCACATTGGGGTGCTGTTCCACTCATTTCGTGTCACTCTTCTTATCCAACACGATGCGTTCAACTAGGCTTCACTTTCTTACCCTTCTAACTGTTTTAGCGTTGGTGAGTAGCCAAGGGGTCTCCGTGCGAGACCGTGGTTGCGTATCTTCGTTCCGGAAAGCAGCACATCAATTTGAAATTTGCAAAACTAGGCTGTGTTTTGTTATACTAACTGAGAAACCGTACGTGCTTCACGAACCGGGGTTACCAACACCTCAATCTCGTCCATTCAAATGCCTTGGCTATAGCAATTACTCCGGAGTGTTTTTTGACGTCGTGAAGGAGACAAGTAAGAGTGTTCCAGAAGTACAAGAAGCTATGTGCATTTATGGAGGTCCAAGTTGTTCTTTTGACAACTCCCTTCGTTTCATCGAAGAGGCTGTGCAGGTCAACCCTAAGTATCGCTTCATTGCCGGTGGCTTCTTCCTTTTCATGCCACATAGACGAACTTCGAACACCATTCATTCACAGCCGTGGTTGTCCGAGAGGATGGTCGTTTTGGTTCGACAGGACAGTGCGAAACGTTCGTTTAAATTTGCATGGAAACAGGTGTTCCAACCTTACAGCAGAGAAGGATGGGGGATTCTACTGGGGTTGGTATGCCTATTTTGTATTGCGCTTGGAATTCACGCTTATAGATTTTCGCAAGCAAGAACATTTCATGAACTGATACGATGGTTCGCTTTGTCTAGGCCTTCTGAACGGGGAGTATGGGAAACCGCGTCATGGACTTCCCTGAGACTCGCAGTGGTTGTGTTCTTTGCAGTTTCAATCCTGTTATACGAAGTTTCCTACTTAATATTGTCGGATACTGACAACATCAGCAACGTTGAAGAATTTAGAAGTTTAGGGCTCAATAATTATGCTGTCGTCGAGGGTGACGCTTCCGAAACCATATTCAGATATGCCGTTGGTTGGGAGAATAAGACAGGAAATGTCCCATGGGCTCCAGTTAAAACTCTAGACGATGCTGTTGATTCTGTAGAAGACAAAACAGTCAAATATGCTTTCTCATTTGAATCGACGGTCGCTACCATGTTGCGTAGAGATAATCTTTGTGAGAAGATATACCCAATACCAATGGTTAAAAGGTATTCTGGAGGCTGGTACTATGGGATAAGTATTCCGCGTCAATTAAGACAGAAAATTGACCAAGCACTGGCCGTATTGGTTCTAGAGGACCTGCCACGAAAGTCAAGCAGGGCTTTCGGAGTGTCACAACTCAATTGTGGGAATTTGACTGGTGAATTAGACTACAAGGTATTGTTATTCATTTTGCTGTTAACCGTTGGTCCGATTCTGCTCAAGCATATCGGTGCATTGATATTGTCCTCTTGCTGGCCAGATATTGAAAACCCTGATTCTTCTACGGACGCGGAACTCAACGTGGTACCCGACCCAATTCCTGAAGAATGCATCCCTCCAGCATCAAGCTCAAATTCCAGCTCTTCTCAGGTTTCTCAAATCTCTCATATCACGAAAAACAACTCTTCCACAATAATCGATGTGAAAGCACAATGATGACCAAGGATTCTGCAGAATCAAAACCATTATTGAAGACTCCTTATTTCATTTAAAATAGCTGTGCAAACGATTGTTCAATATGTTCCACTTCAGCGTTTTCCTGGTACTGAGCTTGAAAGACATGTTCGATCGCTCACTATACATAAGATATGAACAGCGTCATCAAATGTCGAATAGCAGGAGCGAGCGATTTCCTAAACAATGAACACTCACTTGACGCCATCGTTACGTAGTTTTGTTGTTTATATGGACGTGATAGCGCGCAGCAGCACATTGTAACTTGATTTCTAGCCCTACGGTTCTGTGCCAATGGCTGATTGCACTAAAGAGAGTTTATAGCCAAAGAGTAAGGAATCTAAATGTTGCTTTCGCGATCTAAGGTTCTGATTCTTGAACTATTCCGTGTTGGTTTTATTTTTGTTATCGTTCGATACCGACGCATCGTTTTTATTCTATTGTATTCTAAAATAACTAATGAACTCTAGTCGTAAACGTTTCTTGCTGAGCGAGTGAACATATGAGCATCCAAAAGACGAAGAGGTCGTTCTGATAGGCGAAATACGGACCTGGACTCGAATGAGGTGAAAGTAAAAATGGCCTTCAGTACGCTGTTAGTTTCGTAGGAAGTCGACTAAGACAGGAGGCTGATTGGTTGCGGAGGAGATGAAACCCTAAATGGAATTTCGAATTTTGGAATACTAATAATTTTTTAACATGGCCTGTTACATGAGGAGAGGCATTACCGATGAACGGCTGTTCTTAATCCCTGAGCATATGAAGCACCTGAGTCTAGGGTGCTCTTTCCAGATCAGTTCTTCAAACAAATGCCTTGTCTCGTTAAATTGCTGTCAAATGTACAAGTGGTAGGTTTGCTGCCTAAAAATCTCCGAGTACATCATTTTACCAGAGAATAATACTTCTAGAGATTGAGAAAGTGATCAAAACCCCTGCTTTAGTTGAGGAAACCTTAAATATCTAATAAAATGCGTTTTCATAGAAAGCAACTCAAGTTCTAGCTCAGAGTCGTTTTCACGGGAGTCTCGAATTTATGAGACGGGTATACAGTGTATTGAATTTCACTGTATTTGTAGTCCATGACAGTACAGTGATTGAAACATAATTTTCTTCTACTTCGAACGTTTTAGCTTTGCAGACTATTTAAGGAATATTTTGTTTACAGACTTCGATAACAACTAGCAGGGGAATTAGAAGCCTTATTGTACACACGTTCCAACACTGTTTTTAAGTTGGCAATTAGTCTCTGGAAGCGAACGACAATGCGTCGTTAGGATTGTATCTAATAAATCAGTATGCTAGAATATTCGACTGGATGAGCC
>JAAUYH010025734.1_pt1 | contig 10693 bp, 3 predicted proteins | sample 7278061 | NCBI WGS metagenome assembly JAAUYH01 (sample SAMN14350203, study PRJNA611818) | marine sediment metagenome | isolation source: surface marine sediment (0.6m) | place: French Polynesia: Moorea | collected 2018-08 | reverse complement strand
TAAACAAATCAGTTAAATCTTCGATGGTAAACCAGCGAAAAGTAGTTAAGACATCTTGAATATAAGCTTCAGGAATATCTAATTTGCCATCGATAGCTCCTGTTTGTAAATTTAAAGAGGCATTGACGTTATATCTACTGTTCCCTAAATCTAAAGAGGCAGATGTTATTTCAGCGACATTATTATCTGGATCAAAGTTAAAGTCGATAGCAAATTGATCGGCTATGATATAGCCAACTCCTGGTTTTTCGACTGTTACTTGACCATTAGCAGCCAGGGTATCAAGATTGAGATCGATCTTGCCCGTGGTTTTTCCTTTTAGGGCACCTCGAATTCCTGCGGCTCTACCTGGGGAGAGATTGAGTAATACTAACGGAAAATTATTAATATCTAAAGAGAATCTCTCCTGGTTTTGATTCCCTGTAACAATTATTGGTTGAGTTGTATTTTCTCCAAGACGGAATTCTAAGTTAGTTGGTAAATAGGGTAAGCGACAGTTATCACCCTTACAAGGTACAGCTGATGCAGCAATAACATCTTGTTCCCCTTGTAGGTTTAAAGCGATTTGTGAGCCTGAGACAATATTTACTTTTCCGGCGATTACAGGATCAAATTCAATATCATTAAAGGCAAAATTTACTAGTCTTAAGTCTCCGATTAAAGAGATATTACCTGGTTCTAAGGGGGCAGAAATGAGGTTTTTTCCGCTAAATGCTCCGTCAAACTCAACTGCTCCCTGAATGTTAATTCTATCTACTACTAATTGATTATTTTCATTAACTGAAACCGCCAGTTGTTTGATCGGCAAGCGATCAAAATCGAGATTAGCATTAACATCTAAGTTAGTATTGGCAACATCGAGATTAGTGGTGATGTTAGATAAGGTTAAATTACCTTGAGCATCAAGAGTTTGCGCTCCAGACTGGATGGCAGCACGTTCAATAGTGAGAGGAATATTAACTTCGTTATTAATTACAGGATTGATAGCACCACTAACATCTATCTGAGCGTTGATATTATCTAAATCGAGAGCGGCTAGGTTTTGGGGGGCAAAAGTATTTAAGAGTATAGTTGAACTAATATTATTGGCATTGATGTTAGTCAAAAATTGATTATTATTTAAATTTGCGATCGCGTTTACCGTTCCACCCGCTAAATTTAAGTCGGCATCGACATCTATTTGAAAACTACTAAGATTGGGATTTTCCTGAAAAGTCAGTAACTGTTGTAATTCACCAGAAAAATTAATACCACTAGATCGCACTGTAGCAGCTACGGGTAAACTGGCTATAAGTTGATTTAAGTTAATTTCATTGGTATTAACGTTGCCACTAATGATTCCCGAATCTAATTTGCTGTTTACGGCAACTGTACCGCGATCGATATTTAACTTTATGTCCGCAACTCCTGTTACTTGATTAGGGTTAAGCTCGTCTAACTTGCCATTGAATTGAAGATCCCCATTCTGTAACGCAATCGGGCGATCGAGATTGAGATTAGGTATCGTTAACTGAGTTAAAAAGGGAGTTAGGGGCAAAGAATTAGCTGCAATATCTGCTTGCCATTGTTTATTCTCTAAATTCGCCTGAGCTTGAACTTCAGCAAACCCCTTACCCAATCTGACTTGAGTATTCTGTAACTGTAATTGATTATTCGCTAGCCGCAGTTCCCCTGAGCCGGAAATATTTTCTCTATTAGTAGTATTTGCTTCGGGGATTTGCCAATTGACTACAGCATCTAGATTATTTATCGTACCAGTCACTTTTCCAACTGCGTTAAGATTATTTACTGTTACTGCAGTCGGAAGTTGATAATAAGGCTCAACTAAGTCTTTGCTAGGTAATTCTGCCAGAAAATCAAACTCCAAAGGCATTTTTGTCAAGTCTATGACTTGTTTGCTCGCTAAGGCTTCTCCTATCTTAGTTACAATTATTCCCTCAGCGGTAATTTCTCCGCCAGCAACAGGAGTAATTTGCAAATTTTCTAAGACAGCTTCTGTCAAATCCGCCTTAAAATCGACTTGAATTTTTTTAAACTGGGTTTTATCTACATTGATAATGCGAGTATTGTTAACTCTCCCCATTAATAAAGGTTCTTGAATGTCTCCTCGCAACTGTAAAGCTGCTACAACTTCTCCCCCAAGAGCCACAGGTAATTGCTTGGAGATCTCAGTTGGTATACTAGACAACCGAAACGGTAACACCTCAACATCTAAGTCGTAACCGCTTTCTAAATTTACCGTTCCATCAACTTGAGCAACAATATCTCCTAAACTAGCTTGAGTTTGTTTAACCTCGGCATTTTTACCATCAAAATCTAATTCTGACTCGGCTTTAACTGTCGAAGATAAAGCAGTAACTTCTCCAGCGACATCATTGACGCTAACCAATCCCTTAATACTAGCCGCCGTAATTTCTGTAAAAGAAGGAATATCAATATCTAAATCGGTATTTAAAACTCCACTATTGAGGATAACGGGAGAATTGGGTAATAAAGTTGTGACATCTGCTAAAGCTAAATCTTTTACTAGTAATTTAGTATCAGTTTTCCCAGTTTCTAGTCGCGTTTCCCCTTTGAGCGTCGCTTGGGCTTTGGCAATAGTAGTCTCGAAATCGTAAGCCACTAATTCTGCTTCAGTTTGATTATATCTAGCAGTGCCATCGATTTTTATTGTCAGCGGAGATTGTTTATGGGGTACCAGGGTAATGGTAGTAGCTTCTAAATCAACACCCAAATTTAATTTAAGAGGTAATGGTTTTTTTTCTTGATTAGAATCGCTAGGTAAGAAATCAAGGTTGAGCCATTGCCCATTGGCTGATTGTTCTAGATAAACTTCGGGTTGAATTAAAGTAATGTCGGCAGGTAAAGTGCGGCGAAAGATCAGGGGAAAGATCTTAAAATCGATTTTGATTCCCTCTACAGATACCTTGTCAGGATCTTGAGCTGTAGCAGGAATCGTCGTCTGACCAAATTCAATGCCTCCTAGGGAAAACCCCTTGACCTCTCCTAAATCTATCGGGCGATCTATAATATTGCCAATCTGTGTTTCCAAAAACGGTGGTAATTTGGCCCTGACTAAGTATTGTACTCCTACATAACCCAAGATCCCCAAAGTTGCGATCGCAGCAACCCCGAAAGTTAATTTTTTGCTCGGTTTTTTCAAACTTTCTAATAAATGCTCAAGAGAACTTTGTTTTTTTGGTTCAGGATTGGGAGGATTGTTGTCAATTGACTTAGTCATAATCCAAAATTTCTTGGTACAACCGCTTTGCGATTAGCTATAATTTCTAAGCTACTTGTCCCTTCAAGTGGGATGATATCCTCCAATGGGGATTAGCCTTTTTACTCACATATAGAGAGAATTAAACCAGGCTGAGAGCTTGAAGTTGGTTAGTAGCTCCACCACTTATCTTAATTCAAATATGTGCTGCCCATTACCCCATTTGCCTCGTCTTCGCGGGACAAGCGGAATAAGTTCTTATATATTTACGATACCCAATCTTAATGAAAATTCACCGTGCAATTTCTAGACTGATTTTATTCTTAATCTTTCACCTATAGTTCTTAATATTTACACTGCAGAGCAAGCCGAGGTTTTAGGTGATTTCCAGAAATATTTTTACCAGGTTTTGCTTAGATTTATCATTCACGAAGTTAGAGGAAGCTGAAGGGCTGATTCCGTCATCTTACGGCGGAACTCGTACGCTCCGTCCGTCGTTTCTTTTGGTGCGTGCTTGTCCTTAGCAATATTATTCTGCGTCATTTAGCTGTTGTGCTTTTGGGAAGTCAGAAATGGTCTCGTTTCTGATGAACTCTCTCTTGTGCACTGTGGAAACTTATCAGAAAAATAAGATTATCAACCACAAGCATCAAATCGCGACAATAACATACCTCTTTCCTGCCAACGTAAATCATTTCTATCTGAAGATATTTTACCTGGACTGGGAAGATGTCCTACCGGAGCTATATCAGTAAATTTAAGATCTCCATATAAGCTCCATACATCAGAAATAGTTCTCCATTTAACTTTGTTGCCAAATTCTTCATAACTAGATTCTCTATATTGACCGATTTGATTTCCTGTATCTAAATAGATTTTCTTTTGAGGAGTCAAACCAAAACGTCCGTTACTATTTTCTTGCCAAAGTTCATCAATTTTCTGGAGAGATTCACAAGGTAGTTTGTTAATAGATTCTGAGCCTAAAGAATTATTCTCTCCTGCGATTTTTAAGATTAGTCTGTCAGTTTCCGCATCGGCTTGTTGCCATTGATCATTTTTTAGATATTCTTCTAATTGAGCGTATTTAGGTTTATTAGAAAACACATAAAATCCTATACCAGCTAACCCCATAATCCCTAAAAATAAAAGTAATAGTTTAATTTTTAATTGAGAAATAAAAAAAAATCTCCCAGAGTAATTTGTTATTTTCCCTTGATTAATAATTTTTGTTGCTTGGGGGATAAATGCTTCTCTAGCTTCAACTGCATCTTGATAACGTTCTTTATATTGATAACTCACCATGTTATTCAGGGCAGATTTTAAGTTACAACTAACCTTAATATCCAAATCTTGCCATAGCTGTTGTAAGCTTTCTGAGTCTTCTGGTAATTCTTTAGATTTTAAACCTGTAAGAGCTTGAATGCCTAACATTCCTACTGCATAAATATCGCTATATTTTCCAGGCTTTCCTTTAGCTTGTTCTGGAGGCATATAAGAGCTAGTACCAATAGCAACAGTGGAATTTGTTTGTCCCTTTTTGTCTACGGTTACGACTTCTTTGACTGCACCAAAATCGATCAAAACTAATTTGCCATCGCTATCACGACGCATAATATTATCTGGTTTAAGATCTCGATGAATTGTGTTTTGTTTATGTACTACGGTCAAGATTTCTAGGAGTTCTAGGAGAAATTCAACTGTTTCGGCTTCAGTCCATTTTTCCCCTGGCTGAAACTCTTGAGTTAAATTATGTCCTTGGATAAATTCCTGTACGAGATAAAATTGTCCATCTTCTTCAAAGTAAGAATATAGACGGGGTATTTGATTATGTTCTCCTAAACGAGATAGGCATTTTGCTTCGGTTTTGAATAGTCTTTGAGCTATTGCTAATATTTCTGGACTAGGATTGTGTGGCGAGAGATGTTTTACTATGCACTGACGTTGACCGGGAAAATCGAGATCTATTGCTAAGTAAGTATCTCCAAACCCCCCTTCACCTATATGTTGAGTAATTTTATATCTTTGGCGAACTATTGTATCCTGTTGTATCCTAGTGCTCATTTTATCAAACAAAGTTATACATTACGTCTAATGTAAATTAAACGGAGCCACGATTTTTAAAACCTATTAGCTATGTAATTACTGTATCTTGGTTGCTATCATAAATTACTTGAGCATAAAAAGCTTACTCCAAGATGTCAAGCATCATAAATAAGATAAACCAATCAAGTTAATATCAAAAACTCCAAGAGCTAAGAACTAGAAAATGAACACAACTAACTCACATCAAGCCTACATCATTACTCATACCAAATTAAATAATCTTTGCGACAAATATAATTTATCTAGGGGTTTGGCAGTGCCAAGCCCCTACCGTATCTGTCGTATTGTTTTTTCAAATTGGTATCAATTCTTCTCTTTCTCTTAATTTATTACGCAATAGTCTGGCATTTATATTAACAAACACTCGTCATTGAGGACGGAGTTTTATCGCTCCCTCAAACTCCCTAATTTAATAATGCTTGAATTTTAGGATGAGATAGTAATTTTTCCGTATCAGCAATTAACTTATCGCCCCAAAGATTTTCTTTAAGAAATTTAATATCAGCATGTCGCTTATCCACACTTAAAGCAGTTTGCGCCATTGATAAAGCTTTTTCCGATTCCCCTAGAGTAAATAAAGTTACAGCAAGAGCCAGTTGGGGTTCGGCATCTTTAGGATTGAGGTCAATTGCTTGTTTGAAATTATCTAGAGCCAATTTCAGTTCTCCTTGATCATAGTAAAGAGCGCCCCGACTTTTGTAAGCATAATCAGCTTTAGGATTAAGCGCGAGCGCCTGATTAAAGTCAGCCAGAGCCAGATCCCATTGTTCCTGCTTAGCGTAAATAGCACCCCGAGCAATGTAACTTCTAGCATCTTGAGGATTAAGCGCTAGCGCCTGATTAAAGTCAGCTAGAGCTAGATCCCATTGTTCCTGCTTAGCGTAAATAGCACCCCGATTTCTGTAAGCCAAAGTATATTCAGTATTAAGCGCGAGCGCCTCATTAAAGTCAGCCAGAGCTAAATCCCATTGTTCCTGTTTAGCGTAAAGTTCCCCCCGATTTCCGTAAGCATGAGCATCTTTGGGTGCAAGAGCAACTGCCTTATTATAGTCGTCTAGAGCTAAATCCCATTGTTCCTGCTTGAAGTAAAGATATCCCCGATTTACGTAAGTATGAGCAAATTCGGGAGCAAGAGCGATCGCCTTATGGGAGTCAGCTAGAGCTAAATCCCATTGTTCCTGCTCGAAGTAAACATGTCCCCGATTTCTGTAAGCATAAGCAAGTTCTGGATTATCTGGATTAAGCGCGATCGCTTTATTAAAGTCAGCTAGAGCTAAATCCCATTGTTCCTGCCTTTCGTAAAGAACACCACGATTAATATAAGCCTTAGCATCTTCGGGATTAAGCGCAACTGCCTTATTATAGTCGTCTAGAGCTAAATCCCATTGTTTCTGATTGAAGTAAACAAAACCCCGATCAATATAAGCTTTAGTATCTTCGGGATTAAGCGCAATCGCCTTATTATAGTCGTCTAGAGCTAAATCCCATTGTTCCTGATTGAAGTAAACAAAACCCCGATTTTGGTAAAAATTAGCGCGAGGACTTTTAGTAATTGCTAGGTTGTAAGCTGCTTCAGCTTCTTGATAGCGTTTTAAACTTGATAGTATACTCGCTTTTTGATCATATAAATTAGCATTATTTTCTTGAATAGCGATCGCTCTATTAATCGCATCTAAAGCAGATTCTAGTTGATTCAAATTGCTTAAAACTGCGCTTTTATCAGAAAAAGCAGGAGCAAAGTTGGGATTAGCAATTGTAGCTTGCTCAAAACTTTTTAATGCTGCACGATTTGCTCCTTGATCCTTTAAAGCCATACCTTTGCCGTAGTAGGCTAAATAATTAGACTTGGCATTAGGAGCACTAGCGTGTTCAAAAGCTTGCACTGCTTTTTGGTAACGCTTTAAACGCCAAAGTTGATTACCTCTTTGTAACCATTGAGAAGTTTCTGTATTCCCTTGAGGGATTTCTACACTAAGAATAGCGGCTTCAAAAGCATTTTTCTCTTGAGAGTTGAATTCATTAACAGGAGTATCTTGTATTTGTAACTGTTTCAAATCAAATTTTTCCTGCAAACCCAAACAAGTATTCATGGGAATACCTAAGCTATATCCCAGTTGAATTCTTTTGATATTACCACTACTTTCCTCAATGGTGGATTCTCCTTCAGCTAGCCCATGAATTCCGATAACTCTTCCTTCTCTATCTAATACCGCACCGCCACTCATTCCCCCATAGGTAATACTGGTATAAACTAGCTCATATCCTCCAGCTAAACTAGCTTTACTACTAACAAAACTAGAGCCATTGTGAGTTAAAGAAGAATCGCTCACTTCTAGTAATCCCTGTTCTTTTTCTAAACCATATCCCAAACTAAATAACCATTTAGGAGCTCTTGTCTGACTTAACCTAGGATATCCAGCAACAAATACGGGATCATCATTTTTGACATTGTAATTAGCCAACTCTGCTATCTGATAATCCTGATCGCTACTAAATCTGACGACTGCTAAGTCTACCCCTTCCTGTCGCTTAATGTTACTCCTCTCAATAGAATATCTCTGACCATCAGGAGCAACTATTTCATAAGTAAAACCTTTACAGTTATTCCGCTCGTCACCTTGTTCACAGATTACATGATCTGCCGTCAAAACAGCATAAACATCACCTTCTTGAGCAACAATAATTCCTGAACCGTTGTTTAAACCATTAGTATTCTCAATTCTGACCGTAATGGCTTTGGCTTTCTGTTCTAATTCTCCTAACCATCCTGTTAAGGGAATATTTTCTATCTCCGCAACCGTCGAAGGTGGCTTGAGATTGTAAGCAGTCATAATCTCAGGATCTATTTGTGCCAACAGAGTATAAATTGGAATTCCCCAACTGAGTTCCCTCATCGATTCTATTTCTGCTGGACTGGGGTTAGTGCCATCTTGATAGGTATATCCTGTGTTCAATATCGGATATCTTCCAATACCGTTAATCCCGATTAAATCTCCGCCATATTCATCAGCAATAACAATTGCACCACCACTCATTCCCGAAACTAAATCCCCGGTAAAGCCTATTTGATAACCTAATTTTAATTTTTTATCTGGTATTTGAGTGATTTTGCTCTCTATATTTACTAATTCTCTTGTTTCCGCCGAATAACCCCCCGCCAGAATTTTTTCTTCTGTGCGAGGAAAATCTGTATAGTTTAGAGAAGCAATTTCATAATCATTCTCGCTGGTAAATTCTAGTAATGCTAAATCGAGATCTTGATTAATGGGAATTAAGCTTGCTTGATGATTTGTCTTATCAACAGTTTGAATCGTAATACTTTTGCTGTCTCGAATCACATGACCACTACTAAGCACCAAATAGGTATTATCTTTTTTAGCAAAAATAACTCCTGAACCGCCAGTTCTATCAGTAGTTACCTTTACAATAATATTTTTGGCAAATTCTAATAATTGCGGATCTAATTGTGGAGCGATATTCTGAGCAATTATTTCTGATTCCTCGCTATTTTCATTACTCGATTCATTTAGCAGGGAATCAGGTTCGTCAAAGCGTTGGAAGAGAGGTTGATAATCAGCAGCAATAACAGGTATGGGAAGCAGAATTAATGATGCAATAATTGGTAAAGAGATTTTAATCACAGGTTTTTAAATTTTTTTGAAATCGAAAATTTTATAGTTATTATTTATCGATTTCGATCCCCTCTATTAATTTATTTATCGATCTGTTTTGACATGAATTTAGCCCCCTAAATCCCCACCTCTACCTAACCCTCCCACCTCCATCATTCCCTCCTGAAAGGAGGGACGACAGATGTCTCCCACCTCTTCCTACCTCTCCTTTCAGGGGTATTGTTTTATTGAGGGAAATTTAGGGGGATCTAGCTAGTATTTACAATGAATTCTGGGTAATATCGCCTGAATCTACTGCTGGTGCTTTTTCCAGAAAATTGTCCATTGGAACATATACCTGTTCCCCAGAATTTTGATATAAAGGTTGAGCGGTTCTATTTTCCAAGATGTCCATCAAACTCATTAGGACTTCACCCCCTTCTTGATCGGGTTTGAGTTGAATTAGTTGATTTTCACTATTGCATTGTCCAGGATCTTTAACCACTGCACAAATTACTGGAGAACCTTGATAAATACCATGAGTTAGATACTCCAAAAGACCCTTTTCGTAAAATGTTTGAAATTTAGGAGATACATTCTCGCATCTTTTTTGGTTAGTCCATGCGGCACCTCTGAAAGGATAGGATTTCCAATAGATAATGGGTATATTCTTACCTCTTTGGGGAATCCAAGCTAAGGTGGTCGGAAGTTTATCCCCAGTAGCAGCATCTGTGGCTTCTCCGCAAAAAAAAGTAACGCGATCAAAATTATTCTGACTCTCGGGTTGGCTCTGAGTAGCTTTAGCTATTAGACTGACGCTGGTGATTGCTAAAATAAAGCTAACTAAAAAACGAAAATTCATATTCTTACTTTTGCTTGATAGATTTTAAACTAAGGTTTATTACTTAGATTAAGTAGCTTAAGGCTAAGATATGCAATTGAAGTTTTTTTATTACTTAAAAAAATAAGATTTATTCTCTTAATTTATTTGTAAGTGAAAAATTACACTACTCTAGCCTATAATTCTCAATATAGTACAAACTCAAAAATCAGATTGCAGATCAAAAAATATTTAATATTTAGTAATAATAAATTAAGGAATAGTAATATAAACCCAAAAACTATAGCAGTCAAAGCAAATCACAAGAACATATAAACTGTCTAGGAGCAAATTTGGTTCACCACTAGGACAATATTATTATCCTACTAATCTATTATTTGGTTGTTAAACTTATCTATTACCAATAACTGACAAAGGTTGAGCATTTACAACTTCAGCATAAAGACTCTCTAGCTTATCAAGATTTTGCCGCAAATTATAGCGTTGTAACACTCTCTGTCTCGCCTTATTTCCTAATAAATCAGTCATTTCTGGTTGATCGCGAAACAGAGGCAATAAGGTTTTTAACTGGGTAGCAACTCCTTGAGTATCCAACACCACTCCCGCACCAGCATCTAATACTTCTCCATCTGCCCCAGCATCAGTGGCAATACAAGCTACTCCACAAGACATAGCTTCCAATAAAGAGATCGATAAACCTTCTACTAAAGAAGGCAAAATAAAGACATCGGCTGCTCTCAAAATATCAATACGATGCTCTTCTTCTGCAACAAAACCCAACCAGATAATATTATGTTTTTTGTCATAACTAGTCTGGAGAGAATTTCTTAACGGACCATCGCCGACGATTAATAGTTTACAATCATTTCCCAGATGGGAATGTTTCCAAGCTTTGAGTAAGGCTTCAATATTTTTTTC
>JAAUYH010250945.1_pt1 | contig 10694 bp, 10 predicted proteins | sample 7278061 | NCBI WGS metagenome assembly JAAUYH01 (sample SAMN14350203, study PRJNA611818) | marine sediment metagenome | isolation source: surface marine sediment (0.6m) | place: French Polynesia: Moorea | collected 2018-08 | reverse complement strand
CTCAAGTGGAGGAGGCTGCATTTCGCTTCCAACAAGATCGCTATACCAACCCGTTTCAAGGGTGTGATATAGATTGCGTGTACAAAGGCTTCTGTTACTTGAATGGAATCTGTGTTGAACACGATATGGATAAGGGCCTGAAGTTTATATTGAAATCAGCCAAGAAAGGCCATTCACTCGCGCAAAAGATTCTTATCGAATATGTCTAGTAGAGAAAGGGATCATGGATTGGCCTCCAAATAGCAAACGTGGAATCTCATGCCCAGCCTTCACTCGTTATGACAGTACTACTATCGCTTGGGAATGATTAAGTTGGGTTCGGAAATAAGTAGTAGTTGGTAATTCAATTACTTTAACTGTTCAATGCTTTGTTACATCTTGGGTATTCTGTGCTTGCATGCGATTCTCTAGTCCCATTCGAAATTTATCGAAAGTTGATGCTATTGTTGCTAGACCTCAGCCGTAATTAGTTTTCAACGACAATTGCTCATTTTTCGGGGTTTTCAACATTGCTGAACATATTGGAACCGGTCTTAAATTGGGAAGGTGTTACTACAGCATGTGAATCTGAATAGAGGCAATAAAATTCATCGAAATTCTTACTTCTTCTCATGTCCCTGAGTTTTTACAACTCTATGATGTAACTGTGATCGACCTAAGTTGCATTCATCTAGCCGTAAGAGCTTGGCGATCATGTGATCAGTAAGCATTCGCAGTGTTATACAAATTTTCTTTATGTAGGCCTACAAGTGACCAATTCCAGATACATTGCTCGAAGAAAGCAATATTGCAATTTTCAATGGAACAATAAGGTAAATTAAGTAAAATTTGTGCATTGATTCAGGAACAACGCTACACAGCAATTTTATTGGGGTCGCCTCTGGTTATAGCATGGGACTAATGTCAAGTCGATGCCTATCTAGAGTTGGTATTTATCCTTTTGATTTACCCTATTAGAATATTTGAATTCTGGTTGTTTTGAACTAAGCCAGTTTGTCTCATTTACTATTTTCTTTAAAACTTTCGATTTATTGAATGATTTCAGAAACGAAACGAAAGCTGAATAGTAATTAATCTTTCAACTCAGTTCCGTCTACTTCATTTCAGGTGTTATTCGAGCGACAGCCCGATGATTCATCGGCCGTCTAAGTTTGTGTCGGATCGACTGGATCTACTGGATCTACTGGAACCCCCAGTCGAGCGATGTAGAGATCACTAGCCAGTTCGGGATGAAAGTGGAAGACGGCTCTGCTTTAAAGGGTTCTAAAACTATGAAATAGCTACCAAATGCTGCGGTCTAGTGACGCGACAATGACTTATCATGACCGTGGCCCTCCGTCATCTTGAAGTTGAATTGTAACGGCTGGGTGCGAATTGAAAGTGAGTTGTAGTGTAATCGGTAACTGTTGCAACTTCAACATTCACTATTCCCTTGTTTCTCTTTCGGAAAATATTGGCTTCTCATAAGAAACATGAATATTCCATAAATTCACAGGATGTGAAGTTTTGCCAATTTTAAGATACTTATCGAAGGTACCTGAGACCGATCAGCTAAGTTAAATTCGGGGCTAACATGACCGAAATTGGTAATTTCTCCTGAAGGGTACGATTGTCTCAGTGCTGTAATATCAATCATTAATCGTTTTTCATTCATTCCTGAGTGCTCAGTTATTTTATCAAATATTAATTTTGCGTCAGTTATCAAGTAAATCAGTATCTTTCTTCCATGAATTGCACACAACTCATACGCTAAAGTGTAGCAATAGCCATGAAATTCTGATACAGCGTATACTTCGGCCGCGAGAATCGATCTGACCGCTCGACGGCTTTTTCCGAGAAGCATAGTGAATTACATTTGCCTCGCCAAATTTATTCATCAGAAACAAGCATTGCAAGTTCTGAAGCTAAATCGGAATTTGTCGCAAACCCGGCATCTGCATATTTTCTAATTTAGATTGACTCTGGGTCAAGCTTCGGGAAAACCAAGCCGCGTTTTCGAGTTTTTGATGTCTAAAAACAGAGTTCAAGAGACTGGCTTCTTCCTTTCCGGCTTCATTAGACTTCTTCAGTGCTAATTTTGCGCTAATATACGCGGCATCTGCCCTTGCAGTGTTCGCAATGTATGAAACATGTCCTCGAAGATGTGAAAGTGGTTTCGCAGTAAATTTGTCGGTATTGAAAACACTAAGGCTTTCAGCATATGCTATCTAGTCAGTTTTGAGCTCTTTTCCAAATTTTCTTATGGTTATGCTACCGAAGCTCAAGAGTAGGTTCGATACTCGCGGCTTCACATCAAATGTAACTTGTTTTCGGACTTCCATCTCAGAAAATCAAACAGCCCCATAGACGATAGTGTTGTCACCGAGAGTTCCAACAAGTCCAACTAGCTTATTGCCTGTGTGCTTGAAGAAAAGGCAAAGATCCAAAATACTTTGAGACATTTCTAATTTTACTACATCATACTTTTGTTTGTTTGCCACGAATGCCCAGGAGATTCACTCAAGCCGTAAATTCGCTTGAGTGCTTGGAACATAGCGTTCTGAGGCTGGCTAGATATCTTCATCAGGTTAGAGCGTTTTGGGGGTTTGATGAATATTTTTCTGTCGAACGGGAATTCAGGTTGTAGGAAACATATTCGAGATATCTAGACCACACCAAAAAATTCATTGCGGCACCCAATGATATTATCAGTCTAGTGGATGAGCGCTCGATTGTCGGTGCTTCATTGACAATGGACCCTTTTTCTAGATATCGATGACCCGGATACTGAGCCGAGATTTGAATGATTCGTATCCGTCCTCGTTTGTTTTAGTACATTCATGGACTCTTGAGCGAAGTACAGTAGCTCCAGGAAGAACATCGGATTCGCTAACAACATTCGATCCACAATATAGTACGCCTTTGATTTCTTGTCGGCATGGTTCGAGAATTCTTGGATCATCTGGTTTCGGTACGATTACGACGTAAACGCGTGATGTGTAAGCCGAAACTTCAGAATCACGAAGTTTGCTCGTAAGGTTTTCAAAAGTAGCTGAGAAGTTCGCTACATTTCGCAAGAGCCTCCATTTCTTAGTGGCAAGATTCAAATTTTCGCTGTCGCTATCATCGTACCTAACAAAGTACTTACCCTCGGCAGAGCCATAGGACGTGCTAGCTCCAGGGTCGTAAGCATTTTCCAGAGGCCAAAACACTTCTACTCGATCTTCTATTTCGGTTGACTAGATTCTACTTCACCTTCACGAAGATATTGTTTCACTGTAGTAATTGAGAAAGGTAGTTCATTCGGTAATGAAAACGGTTCGAATCCATTTCCAATGTCAACGTACGCAGTCTTGTAATCTTCATATTTGTCCAGTTTGTAAGGCCTCTCCATTAATTGCGTTTTTCCATACGCACAAGTACTTCAGAACCTGGCAATATGCCTAAAACGTTCGTACCGTTTGTGTGAGTTCTGCTCGGCTACAAATCTCTCCATTTCTCTTCGCGCTAATTCCATGGCTCAGAACCGTTCTCGTAGGGCCGAGGCCACGTGCTCAAAATTGCCAAGTGATATTTTCGGTGTTGTTCTAAATAAAAGTAAGGTGGGCATAAGCCCTTCTGGATTTGCGGTGTTGTTCAGTCCATGAACTGCAATAGCTAAAGTTGTAGGGTTGTTTAGTTTGGTTTATTCTACCTTCAAATTATTGTAGATTATTCTAAGTGGCGCCTGGTATCGCTCACCAGATCCCATAGATTTGTATGGCTCGCAAGGATTTCTTTTGGAATAATTACAAACTGAACACAGTTGTTCTTTAAAACATCGCTAGTAATGCAAGGTCCAAAGTCATCGGTTATAACATTTGGAAGACCGACATAGACTGTCTCCCAGATGGAAACGAAGTATTCCAAACAGGCTCAGCATATTCTCCATCAACAAAACGGGCTGCTGAAAAGCGAGTTCCACAGTCAACAGTGTGTACAACTGGATGATGCGGTTGAGGCTCAATCCATGCTAGGCCTAGAATGATTTCGTGCTTGAACTGGATACTATCAGGTATAGTTACTCGGAAGACGAATGGCTTGGATGCCATTGTATAGCAAGAGCTGCGCCGCCTTACGATATCCTTCAGAACAGTTTTAGTGATACTTGTGTACTGGCTAGAGTTAGCACGTTTCAGGAGTGCCGCAAGCTTTTTAGTTGTCGGATGGGCAAGTAATTTGTGCATTTTATGTAGATCTGCTCTGGAGAAGAAACAAAGTTCTCGTTTCACTCCAAGAACAAATGTCCTTGCTTAACTTTAGCTGCATTTTTATGCCATGTTGGTCATAATTACATAAATCGTTCGTTACTTCGTTCACAAACTACTTGTTCTTTTTCATCTTGTCGACCCTAAACAAAATAGGCAAATCCATATTTACTACATCCGTCTGGTACTCAATATAGTTTTCTTCTTTGTCGATAGGGAAGCGTATGATTGTTGTTTCCAAACTGTTTTGAGTTACATCTCCCAATGTGAACCGTTCTCTGCTAGGATCTAAGTCGATCGGTGTGTGAGTGAACGAACAGTACCGTTTGTAAGCAGATAAACGTGACAGACTCTTTTGAGCTCCTTCGTCTATACAAATTCATTCAAATTTAAAACTTGGGCAGGTTTTCAGGTTGAAGAATTTTCTTGGAGACTCATAGTCGCAGTCCTCTAACAATGAGTGATAGAAGGAGCGACTGGATAGCTTTTTGTAGGTATGACCGAAATGGGGATCTGGTAATGGAGAGAGGTCTTCGTATAGTGTTGTGAAATTGAAACTTCTTGCTGGTTACTGAGGATTCTGGTCAGCGTCAAGCACAGCAATCCATTCATCCTATCTGTCATCGCTGAATTCCTGAATGGTGTCGAGCTCATTGCTGCATTTATCGCTGTCAGCAGCTACTGCGTCAACAAAAAATAGATGCTTCACTATTTGTACCCGCTTAGCAGGAGTAAGCTTAGGGCAATCACGAAGAAAGTTAGTGTACGAAAGGCACATTCGGCACTGGAGCCGGCAATTATTTCTGATATGATTTTTTCCATCTGCGTATTTCTAAATTATTCGTGAAGCACCCTTCCTCTGACGGGAGTTTCTGTCACTTTTATACGTTCCGTAAGGCATTCCGCGTAAATCACGGATGAAATTAACGGCAGATGCAGCATTATCATTGTAATTAACTTTGTTCCTGTAGGCAGGAGATATATTTCGAGTAAGCCTGCCCAGATTTTTTTGGGCAGTAATAGCACGAGCTAATGATTCTTCGATATCCAACAGGCCGTTTGTTGGCATTGTTCATAGCCGATGCGCCCGTTTTTCATTTTTGTATGCAGTTAGGTGGGCGTCACGCAAGTGTTGAGGACCTTGGTAAGACATTCCAATTTGTAACTGAATGCCTGATGCAGTGGAGCACATTTCTCGTAATGCTGACTGCTTGGTAGAGCCAGAAGTTTTCATGAAGTCGGAAAATCTAAGATTATTTCACTGAGTAAGTAGCCACCCCGTCATTCATTAGACATGAACCGAGAATACAGCATTTTGAAGGCTTCATCTAATGATCTAGCTCATGTTTGTAGCAAAATCTACCAGTTTGACCGCCGGTAGGGAATAGAGTGTAAAGGATGGGAAAGATTCTATTTCGGTCAAATTGAAGTTCCTGCTTACATTCATGAAGACTGGTGGTTGGCTCCATGATTTTTGGCTAGATCACTGTCGCCAAAAAACTTAGTGTTCGGGTGGGTAAAGGATTTGCTCAGACCTCTGATATTAGCTCGCAGAGCATCATCATGAATTCTATCCCTTGGAAGTTGAGAGATAGCTCCAATGCTGGAATACCAGAAATCTTCACGCTTTGCTCAGTCATTAGAGTAAACATTATTAGTTAATTGACGTCTGTTAGCAGAACGCGTATAGTCGAAATCACAGAGATCCGGCCGTACTGAATTATTCGATGGAGGTGAATATCGCTGTATCAATGATTCGAGGTTTTGAATCCTGTCGGCTAGTTCGTCTCGACTCTCACGACTGAGCGATTGCTCGCTGTCAATCTTACAGTTGTGGTGACACTTTGCGGTGTTTTTTGGTGTAATTGAGGAAATAATCACGATTGATCGATCACGCTGTTCCACAATTTCCGGAGTTCATTAACAAGGCAATGATAACAACGATCCTAGCTAAATTAGCGAAACTAGGTCGCCACTTAGCTTTCGTAGTTCTCCGAAGTTCTATTATTTCATTAGATCGCCGATATCCGGTGAAGCATCGTAAAAGTCACATACATTGCGAAGTATAGTGATCGGAATCAACGGCTTTCTGACCAATTCTTCAGAGAATACTTCGTCAACAGCAAGGAAGCACGATTCCGCTGTATCTAGGACTTTTGTGGCATCTTCCAGTACCGAAGATCCGTAAGTTGTCGAAATTTCCCTCGCAGTACTCAATGCAATGACGCCGGATGTCGATAGAGCCGTAAAATTCGTGGCCATCTTGTTAAGATGATCAAATCTCTCCTGACGCTTCACCTGCGATTCTTCAGCAGTTTCGTACAACATAATTAGTATTTCTGTGATGTAAACGATGCTAGAATGATGTGAGGGTGAAATTTTTTGTATAAAAGCTAACATTACGAGTAATTCGTACCTTCCTTACGCTTTTTAAAGTGCTAGAAGGCGTGGAAATTGTTGTCGGACTTCTTGCTGCAGGAGCACAGACAGCTGTCAGGAATATTCTCAAACGGTAATGCGCGTTGGTGGCAAGCCGAGATTTCGTGCTCTGCAAGGTTCACTCTTGAAGCCGTCAAAATGAAACAGAATCCACAGATATGCCAACCGCTTTCCACGTAAGTGGTATTGAGTATGAGGGCAGCGGGATCTGTGCCGTCAGGCGGAGAGTCCTTGTTCCCCTTCCGCCGCGGAGCGGGCTTCACGATTTACTTCAAAGTCCTTCGAGGAAGAGGCTTCGAGCGTGGGGGCCGAATATCGCGGCAATAGTTCCGAGACAAGGATCTGCCTTGTTTACTGAAGCTTTTGTGGCGGCATGTCGAGGAGAGAAGATGTATCGGACGTATCCCTCTTGATCAGGGTGAGTGACCGTACAGGCGCGTACTTCGCGGCTTCTACCTCATTCCTCCACTGGAGTTCGTTCTGTCTCTTATTGAGCTTCTTCATATCAATTCCGCTAATTATCATCACTCAGACCCGCTTGGTAACCATGGAACCTCAGAGAAGTAGCTTAGGTGCCAATGTCGAGGTCTTTTACACAACTGCTAACCTGAGCTAAAACTCTATTTTGCCCTTTTGACCGCAATCGCCGGTTTGGTAGATCGAGTATAGCAGCAGGTACGAAGTTCCACCAAAATGCGTGGCACCTCAAAGAGTTCGATCTTCTAGACGGCAGAGCGATACAGGAGCAACACCAATTGAGACTGAAAAGATACGAAAGGAAGCAATAATCGTGATACGCCAATAAAACAATTGCCTCAGTCAACTTCCGACAATCACAACAAATAATTCACAAAAATTCGAGCAGAACGGAATTCCCAAGTTTTCTCGATAATCAGAGTAATATAATTGTCATCAAGTGTAATTAGAACAGAGATCTAAATTTTCAACCATGCAGGAGTACTTGAGAAATCACCAAGAGTAATCTGAACAGGGATCCAAAGTTTCATCAGTGTTAGAGTACTTCATTAATAACCAGAAGTAATTACAATAGAGATCCGAAGGTTCAACAATGCGATAGTACTTGAATAATCACCAAGAGTCTTTCGAATAGAAATTGAATAACTGAATGATCACCGAGAGTGTCCGAAATAGAGCTTTATTTCTTGAATGATCAGTAAGAGTGTTCGGTATAGAGTTTGAGTAAATAAACGATCACCAAGAGTGTTCAGATAGAGAGAGGCCTGATTCCTCGCAATGGTACAGAGGAGCCTGGAACGAAAATGTAGAACAACCAAATTGACCGAGCGCCAAAGAGATAACAAAAGGGTGAAATGATCAAAGAATAGATTATATGGAAAGTCGGTTGGTCAATCGAAGGTAACTCGCGAATTTCAGATCGACTGGATCGACTGGAACCCCCCAGTCGAGCGATGTGGAGATCGCCAGACAGTTCGGGGTGTTTTTGATGCTCGATGCTTCCACACTGGAAAACGGCTCTGCTTTTATAGGGTTATGAAACTATGTAATGGCTACTAAATGCTACGGTCTAGTGACGCGACTATGACGTATCATGACCATGGCTCTCCGTCATCTAGAAGTGTAATTGTTACGTCTGGGTGCGAACTGAACGTGAGTCGTAGTGTAATCGGTATCTGTTGCAACTTCAACAGTAGGTCCCGTTACCGTGGGCGTGGAGCGAAGCGAGTGCCAGCGCGAAGTGTGGTCGCTACTAGTTAGTGGCCAAATCCATCTCTGCCTGCCAGAAGAGGAAGAGATGCCCAATTCTTGAACTCTGCCTTCCGATGCTGCTGGGTGCAAACGACCGAACACATTTAGGTGCCTGTTACTGTAAAGTGTACTAGATGTAGGATACGTTTTTGGACAAGCTCCTCAACACGATTACGTACAAAGAATCAGACATATACCTATATGGCCGCAAACTTCGAATAGAGAACATCATGCCGAACGAGGTTCAACATCAGGTACAGTCTAGATGTTTACTGGATTTTTCCTTGTAAACCGTATTAGGAGCCATTTATATCATTTTTTGTCTCTGATTTGCAATTCATGGGTGCATACACGAATGAAAGTTTTGAATATCGATAAGAAAGGCTCTGAAAATGGAAATCCAAGTGCTGCCGATTAAGCATATTCATGTCATCACTTGTCAAATTTTCAGTTTTGTCTTTCGAACTTTATTTGTTCTACCCATCTGGATTAGGATTGCCACCACATAATTTGAAATCGAACACTTTCGCTAGAGTTAGTGAACTGATTTCAAGTAGTCCAATCTGTTTGTTGGTTCTCTGTCTTTGGATAGCTTTGTAATTGCAAGAAATCGATGTAGGGTTGCGCAGGTTATTGCAAGCAAGCCGTTTTCATGTTTACCGCAGTGCTATATTTATTTTCTCATTATTAAGATTTTCAGTGGCATTCTTTTGCTGATGCAAAAGTATCGCATTAGATTCTGAGCAGTGTTTTGGGCTATACATCATGATTTGTGCACTTAACGTCACTCTGGGTGAGCAGAACGACTGAAATTGGAAAGACGCAAATGTGCGGAGACGTGATCTGAAATTCGAGTTCATCTTTGTGCTGAGTCGGAAAGAAAAATAGGTCAACCTTTTCTAGTAATTGAGATTATTAAATTGCGGCATCAAAAAATTGAAATGGCCGTTCATCTGTTGGGAAGGGCAAATATATAAAAGGGATCAAAAAAACATTACTACAATCACTGAGATTAATCTGACAGCACGGTTACGAGAGAAAATGGGTGTATCATTCCCAACACTTTACGAAAATATTGATTAAGCCTGAATAGCCTTCGATTATTTATTTGGTTTCAGTCACAGCCATTATCGGAAAGAAATAACAGAAATTTCATTTCTTGTATGGTTCTGTGCAAATAGAAGCACAGGGCTCGAACTACGAACCATTTACATTGGCACACGAGATTGAAAACTGTATGGATTAGCTTATTTCTTTTATCAATGCTTGCAAGACCAGGCGACAGGTGGACAAAAAGCATTGTAATCTGGATGGGCTCACCAACAATGGTGATTTGAATCATTCCCTTATGTTATTCAATCGATTTAGTAATTTTTGGGCTGGAATATCCGAGATAATAAAGCAGATGACGGTTCTCTGTAAGTAAATGATCGATTTCAACTAGCTACCCTCATGCAAATCTTGGTTTTCAAGTTTACAAGATTGGTCAATCTCAATTCACCAATTTTTTTAACGCCGACGAGAGCAACGAAAGATTAGCCCTAAATAGTTAGGAAGTGAAATCTAGCAGAGAAATAAACGTAGCGGTTTTTGTTCGAAGTAAACCGTTTGATCCCTATGTGAGTCCAAACTACGAGCGGTCTTGGCGCTATTCCCGACGGTCTTCCTAATTTCACCAGCTATTAGGTCTATTTTTAATTAATAAATCATTCATTTTATTTTCGTACAGCACAGTCGAACCGTGCTCTGCAATATCTTTTTTTCCAAATCGACCAGCACAGGCGACTGTACCCATTTCAGTTCGGTAAATCATCTCTATGATTTCTTACACTCATGTTATGCTCATCTAAGTGAATAGATTCACTACTTTGGTATACATAGATTCTGTGCTGTCTGCCATGAGTCCCTCACAGCGATTATTGCTGTACCGTAGACAACCTCAAAACTACAAATTGCGGAAAAATCGAGACAACGTAAAGTAACAGCCACCATACTGCGTGCAAGGTCTTTTTTCGCCATGCATATGATCTTCGTCGCACAACACGCTCAGTTTTATGTCAGCAGCAATAGAATGGCGTACAACTTGTGCACTCACAAAATAAGACATAAAAGAAGTCTAGTATGAATTTCTGAAATAATCGGAACATGTTTCGCTATGTATTTGCGTCAAATAATCATTCCAAAAAATTTTTAGTTCTGTAATTTCTTTTAAGAGTACAGTACAGAAGTGAAGTAGGAGATATGTAGCAAAACGTAAAAAGGCACTCTTTTTCAAATTTTCATCTTTGGCATATCGACCAT
>JAAUYH010181558.1_pt1 | contig 10696 bp, 6 predicted proteins | sample 7278061 | NCBI WGS metagenome assembly JAAUYH01 (sample SAMN14350203, study PRJNA611818) | marine sediment metagenome | isolation source: surface marine sediment (0.6m) | place: French Polynesia: Moorea | collected 2018-08 | reverse complement strand
CGATCTGCCCGCGCCGGTATCGATGTCGATGAGGTCGAGATAGCCGTCGCCATCAAAGTCACCGCTGCGGAATATGTGATCGGGATTGAATTCGGCGAATTTTTGTCCGTACGGAGATGGCGCGTATTCTCTCCCAGTGCTCGCGAATATCTGCCCCGAGGCCCGATTGTCGTAGACCTGGTGATTGCCGCCGATGTAGTTGTCAATATTCGAGCTATCGTCGCGTACCCAGATCATATTCTGGGGCGCCAACCGATGAAAAATATTGTTTTCAATATAATTGCTCTGTGCGTAATTGCGATCACTGGCGCTGCTGCTGTCGAGATAGAGGGCCTCATAACCGCGATCGTCACCGCAGTACGTCTGAGCGCCGTCGGGGGGGAGTGAATACGGGAAGGAGGTGTTGACGCGCTGCCCGACCCAGATAGAGGGACGTTCGCCATCGTAGGTGTTGTAGTAAAACTCGTTATCGATGATGATGTTATGTTGTGGCTTGCCCCATCGCACAGTGCCGCCCGCGCCGCAGTTGCGATAGATAAAGATGCCGCCACCCTCTAAAGCCGAGAAGTAATTGTATTCGATCAGATTGTGCTCTGAGCCATCGATGGCGATGTCTTCGCGACGTCTGGTATAGAGGCCCCACACGAGCTCTTGTTCGTTGATGACGTGAAAGTAGTTTCTGTGAATGTGATGGTACCCAGATTCCGCATCGAAATATAGGCCCACGCTGACGCTGTAGCCGGTGAGCTCTGAATCTCGCAGCGTGATGTGGGTTGTTCCCGGTCCCAAATACAAGGGTGTCCGCGCCCCCTGCGCAGTAATCTTGACCTGTTCGATGAGGATGTTGCTCGGCGCGTGGCCGCGGACGCGCTCGATGTGGCCCTGTTGGCGTGACGACTCGCGCACGTCAATTTCTTCGCTGTTGGCCCCCATGCCCCAGATGCGGACTGCACCCTCAATTACGCAGTTGCGTATTGTGATGTGGCGCGGTACAGAATATTCGTCTGGGCCCAATTTTTGCGGATACACGGCGATCATATCTCTGCCGCCATTGCCATGATTGGGCATTCCGGCGCTGCCGTCGAGCGTCGCACCGCCACAGTCAAGCGTGATCCCGCTGGCTTCGGCGCCGCGCAGGTGAATGCGCTTGGTGATGATATCGCTGCTGTCCAACGTCAAATTGCAATCGACGTAGGCGATTTCGCCCGATGCTGCTGGCGCCGTGACGTCGTCTTTGACGTCCTGAGAGCAATCTTCGGCCGCTGCGATGGCGGCTACGGCATCCTCGCGCTGCAAATCACTGCCATAATCGTGATGCTGGCTGATATGTTGTCGCTTGGATTCGGGGGCTACGCTATCTGGTAGTTCGGTGCCGCCTCCGCAACCAAAGCAACTTACTGCGAGCAAGATGGGTATCAGAACCTTGTTTTTGTTCATATGGATTTCCAGCCAGGCGCGAAATTTCCGGGTTATTTGTATGCCCCTGCATCTTGTGTATGCTGGGGCATATAAATCGTTCCGGCTTTTCGCCAACCTGTCTGTTGGGCGCAGTACAAACTGCGTGCGGCAGCGCACATGACGATGGCTTTGCGCGCATACGCAGCGGTGTCGACGATGGCTCGGTTCTCTGCCAGCCGATGCCGCGCCGAGTCAGGCTTCGATAATGGTGCCCACGTCTTCGCCCGCTAGGGCTGCACGTACTTGCTCGGGGACGAGGCCATTGACGATTTGCAACTCTTTGACCCAGCGAGTGCGGGTGAGATATTCGAGGCAAACGCGCTCGACCACCACATCGCCGAGGTCGCGTTGCAGTAGTTCCCGGACCGCAATGCGGGGAATATGCTCGGCGGCCGGGTCCTTCTTGGGGTCTGCGGTGTAGAGTCCGTTTTCGTCTTTGATGAAGAGTACTCGGCGCACGCCGAGATATTCGGCAGAGAGGAATGCGCCGGCATCGGTGCGATTGGGCGGGATGCGGCTGGTGGCATCTCGTTTTTCCCAATAGCCAAAGGGCGGCATACCACTCATGATCGGCAGGCAGCCCAGGCGCAGATAGAGGGGCAGCTTTTCAAAGTCGTCGGTGAGTATGTGGACGCCGCCGTGCTTGGCCAAGAGCATTTGCAGCATACGGGCATTTTGCATGGGCACATATGCGCCGAGCGCCGATAGTACCCCAGTTGGCATGCCGAGTTCGCTGGCGATGGCGTAGATATGGCGGGCACGGGTGCCACCGCCGGCACATAGCAGCATGTGCAGTCCGGCCTTGCGGGCGGCGACGATCTCGTCGAGGATGGGAAATACCGCTGCCCGGCCGCGATCCATGACGCTTTGACCACCGATTTTGATCACGCAGACATCGGGCATGACCGCAATGGGTTGATAGCGCTGGCCGGACGGGTCGCTGGCTCCGCTGTCGCCAAGAGCGTGTGGGGGAGACATGTCGCCCTTGTCCCGGCCGAGTGCGGTGGAGATATCTTTGCTGTGTTGATCATTGCTGCTGGGCATGGTCAGCGCTCCTGGGGGGCCGAGTTGACGGCGGTGCGGCTGTCGGTTGCCGGTGCTGTGTGGGTGATGATGGTGCCGCATGCCTCGCCGGCCAAAGCCGCGGTCAATTGACCGGGCTTGAGTCCATTGACGATCTGCACCACTTCGACATTGCGGGCCGTGCTCCAGCTGTCGAGAAGCATGGCGTCGATGATGAGGGTCTCGGGACGGTTGGCCTGCAATTGCTCCAAGGTGATGGCGGGGATATGGGCGGCGCCGGGGGCTTTTTTGGGGTCGGCTTCGTAGAGGCCGTCTTCGTCCTTTACCAAAATAAGCCGTTTCATACCCAAAACCTCTGCTAGTTGAAATAGTCCAAAGTCAGAGCCGTGGTCGGGCATTGCGCCCTGCGCTGGCGGTGGTTCCCATAAGTGATAGGGCGGGATCGAAATGACGATGGGAATCATGCCGGATTCGAGATAGAGTGGGAGTTCCCAAAAGTGGTCGCGCGGCATGACGATAGAGCCGTCTTTGGCCAGAAGCGCGTTGAGGAGAATGGCGTTGAGCTCCTCCATGGCGCCGATGAGTTGCGCGATGCCGCCAGTAGGCAAGCCCAAATCGAGGGCCACGGTGGTGGTGTGACGCACGCGGGTGCCGCCGCCCACTCCGAGGACCAAGGGGTGCTGGCCGCGTAGATCGCGGAGTTCTTGCGCCAATGGCAAGAGCGCGTCGCGGCCACGATCGAAAATGCTGCGCCCGCCGAGGCCGACGAGGGTTACGTGGGGAAGGATGGGAAAATCGGCCATGCGGCCGGTTTGTCCGATGATGTCGCGGTCTTGTAGTGATTCGCGCATCAGAGGCGAGGCGATGTGCATGCGGCCATCGCCCGTGACGAGTTTGCTCATGAGGAGTCTCCCTGGTGCCGGAGGTTTGATGACTCTGGAGGTTCGGTTTTTCGGTCGATAAGGGCACGTACCAGCGGCGCAGATACGGCCCCAGATAGTGCGCCAAAGAAGCCGTGGACGATGAGTCCCGGTAGTAGGGCAGCGTAGACGAGGGCTGGAGGCTGGGCCAAAAGGGCGATGACGGTGACCGTGCCGTAGCGTCCGAGTGCGACGATCAGGCCAAAGAGCGACCAGCGCCAAAGACCATACTGCTTCAGGCGTTCGCGGTGGCGGAAGAAGAGGGGCAACCCAATGTCGACCAAAATGCCGGGGGCGACGTGCTTGCAGATTTCAAAAATGCCCCAGCGACCGTCTCCGAGGATAAAGGCCACTGTGCCCATGGTAAGCCCGGCGAGTGTGGCTCCGGCGCGATGGCGGGTGAGAATTCCCGCGGCGATGTAGAGCGGGATCAGGATGACACCCTTGTGTCCCGGTGCGAATGGTAGACCCGGCAGCAGCTTGAGTGCCTTGATGCCGAGCATGGTGAGCGCAATGCCGATCACCACGGCGATGTCCCTGGTATTCTCGGTATTGGCGTCCTCGGTCGCCTTCGTCTGTCCGTGATGTGGTTCGTCGGTGCTTGAGCGCGTCTGCCGCAAATGCAAATGATGCTCGGCGCGAGCGATACACGCGTGTACGCGGTCACTGATGACGGAAGCATCGCCGCGTGTCAGCTTGCCCAAGCTGTGCCAAAACATGGTCCATGAAGAGGCGGCTGCGCCGTCTTTGCGCCCGCGGCCACTGCCGTCTCCGCGCCCGCGGCCACTGCCGTCTCCGCGCCCGCGGCCACTGCCGTCTCCGCGCCTTCGGCGGTTTCTCTGACCACGGCGGCCGGAGGTGGCGTCATCACCGAGCAGAGCCAAGACCGCGTCGACTGCGGTAGCTGCAGTGCTGGGTAAGCCCAGCCAGCGCAGTCCCGCGGCGAGTGCTCTGGGATCGCCGGCTCTCACGAGCTGTGATGCCAGCACCACTGCGGCAATGCGCAAGATAATGGCCACACCGGCGAGCACGCCGGTGCGGTAGAAGGAGAGTTCGAGCTGCCATAACTGTAGCGTGAACCAGGTCGGGGCAGTGGAGTCCGCTAAACTGGGTGCGATCGAGGGGTCTAGCAACGGAGTCGGCAATCCATGGGATGGCGGCGGCATCATGGCGTAGGCGACGCCGATCAGGAGCGACAGCGGCAGCAGCTTGCGCAGCTGTCGTCCCAAGTGGGCGATGGGCAGTCCTACGACTGGCCATAACACCAACTGCCCCGCGGCGAGGGCGGCCACCATCCATAGCGAGGGCAGGAGACAGGCAACGACGGCGACAGCTAGGAGGTAGACTGCTCTGATAGCGGGGGAATCCACAGGTGAGCGAACCCTACTGCAAGTAGGCTTGTGCTGTCGAATCTCGGCACCTGTGCTGCGTGTGCCCCACAACTAATGTGAGCCTGTTTGGTGTCTCAACAGTCGAGTAAATGCTACTATGACAACACCACCGTGGTTCAAATGGGACGATATCTGGGCGTATGTCGATATACAATCCCCGGCATTGTGCCATGATCTGTGCCGCGTTCTCGGCCTATTGGCGCTTGAGGGCGCCAGTATGAGTGCGATGGGGTGCCCCGAGAGTTACTCGATAGTTTTCATCCGATAGTTTTCACCCGATAGGCTGCAATAGACAGACAGTAGACCGCTGGTAACGGACGAGGGAATCCGGAATTGGACGTTCCTGAACAGAAGGCAGTACACGTCTCGATCGCGAACCTGATCGAACGCGCCCAAGACGAAGCGAGGGCGGCGGCCAGTAATGGTCATGCTGTAGGGGACGAACTGGAGGCCTTGTTGCAATCGCCCCTGCCGGACATGGCGCAGATACTAGAGCGGGCGGCTCGGCTCGCCGAGGCAGTTGGGGGCTACGAGCGCTTGTCGACCTTGCTCGATGCCGTCGGCGCTGTGCCAGAGACGATGGCTTTTGCCGATGCGTGGGCGGGTTTGCGCACGTTGATAGACGCTCCGATCGTGGGGGCTTTAGAGCAGCCTGCGTCAGCGCCTCTGGCGGATAGTGTGCCAGTGGAGGGCGCGCCAGAGCCAATATCTGAGCCCGCGAACGCGGACATGGTCGCCAAAGCCGATGCCGCGGAGAGCGCCGCCGCTATGGGGGGCGCCGAGACCGACTTGGCTGACGTGGATGCGGCTGAGATCGAGGTGGTTGAGGTCGATGTGGCTGAGGTCGATGTGGCTGAGGTCGTCGCCGCCGACATCGACGCGGCTGAGATCGACGCCGCCGACGTCGAGTCTGGACACGTAGGGGCTGTGGACGTAGAGGCTGCAGGCCAAGAGATTGTCGCACAGCCCGAGTCCGAATCCGTAGATCATGCCGAATCTGCCGACGATGAACACAAGCGAGACGACGTCGCGCAAACGGCGACGCCGTCGGGCTCGACTTCGGCGGAGCCAGCAGCTGCGGTTGAACCAGAGGCCGAGCTCGAAGCAGAATTCACAGTGAGTTCCGAATCCAGTGCGGATGCGGCAGCTGTATCCGCTCGGGAGGGAGTTGCCGAGCACGAACAGGATGTAAGCGTAAGCGCCAAGCCTGATCCGGAGGCCACTGTCGATGGGATTTTCGAACCAATTCCCGAAGCGGTCGTCGCAGAAGACGCGGTCGCGGAAAACGATGTTGCGGAAGATGCGATCGTAGAAAAGGCGATCGTAGAAAAGGCGATCGTAGACGACGAGGTCGCGGAAGATGCGATCGAAGAAGTCGTAGACCGCGAGCTTCTGGCGCAAGCCGAAGAACCCAAAGCAGACGACATCCACGTTGATGCTGCGATCCCCGCCGTCGTCGATACCCAGGCCACTGTGGTTTACGATACCCGTCAGGCCATCTTCGGTACCCAACAACGGAGCAGCGGTTTTTTTCATGATGGGGTTGGGGAAAACGCCGATGAAGAGACGTTTGTCGCCGACCCGATTTCTCCTCAAAGTGCCGATAGCGCGCCGATTAGCGAAATCATCGATGATGGCATGCGCACCGTCGCAGTGGCGGCCCCGCCAGCGGGCATGCGCGACGCGATTCCCTGGTTGCCCGAGGACAGCGCCGGTCGAGAACTCGCGGCTCCCCCTGACGACTATCCTCTCGATCCGTCCGTCGATTTAGACGTCGCCCCGCAGCTGATTGCCGACGAACGAGGCGATCTTCACTATAGCCAGCGTGTGCTTGGCGATTCGCCAGAGGGCGAAGATGGCGCGCACGAAGGCGTCGCCGAGGAGGCGATGGTGGAGATCGGGACCGAAACGTCTGCGCCTTTATCGGTGCCGGTCTCTATCTCTGACGATGAGCCGCAGCCGGCACCCACGCGTCGTATCATTCCGATGGCCGAGCTGGCTCAGGCGGTGGATGATGGGGTGCTGTCGGCGAAAGGGTCAGCGGCGGTTGCCGGTCCCGATGCAGTGACCAGGGTGGCAGGTGACTCAGATGATGATGACCTCGCAGAAGTCGAGGAAATGGTCCTAGCTTTGGACGATGTCGGCGACTTCTCGACCCAAGATCTGGAGAGAGAGCTCGAAGGGGACCTCTTTGCCGACGAGCCCACCAATCAGATGACGGACTCGGAATTTTCCAACTTCGTCGCGCAAGGGGACGAGACCGGGGTCTTCGCTGGCCTCAAGGCTCAGGGCCAACGCTCCGAGCGTGCGCAGACGCAAATCGACGGCCATGGAGCTCATACGCGGAGTAGCGGCAATGAATCGGAGGCCGATGCGTTGCCGGCGATTGAGGCGATGGCAGAGCCCGGTCGGGCGCGATCGGCAAAACAGCCCACGTCCATGCCGGCCTTCGCCGGACCCGACGAGCCCACGGCCGTGGCCGAGGGGGTTCCTGGTGCTGGTATGCCAGAGGATTTTGTCCCCCTAGATGAGGTGATCGAAGAGCTCGACGAGTCGGCCATTGAGATCGAAGAAATTGTCGAAGATGAGCCTGAACCAGCAACGGCACCGCCGCCGGTTGTGCCGCGCAGGCATGCGCGGCCAACGCCCCCGCCGCTACCGCCGCCAGCATTGGCGGGGCAAAACCAGGGACGGGGCAGTAGTCCTGCGCCTCCGCCGCTACCGCCGCCTGCGCCTGCAACCTCAGAGGCCGCCGTCGCAGACGGGACCATTGACGGAGAGCAGGATGGTGAGGATAGCGGCGGCAAAAAGCGCGGTTTGCTGAGTCGCTTCTTCAGCAAAACCTAAACCGAAAGCGGGACAACCGGCGCTGTTTTCTCAGGTGTGTTCTTTCATCGCTTGGATAATGGGGGCCGGTTCGCCGTGATGCTGCCGCCATAGTTCGATGAAATCGTCGGCCTGGGTGCGTTCGGTCTCGACGATCTGTTCGATCGCGGCCAAATACGCCACATCATCGGGAGCCTGGCGTCGCAGACCGTCCACGGCGATGCGCACCAATTGCCGGGCCCAAGATAGCACGGTAAACGTCGTTCCAGGCACCCGTGCGCGTAGACCGCTTTGGGCTACGTTGGTCCATAGCTGTTGGCGCTGGTCCATGCTCAGGTTCGAGGTCAAGTCGATAATGGCGCGGCGGGCATCGGCGTCGTAGAGCATGCCGCGACACAGCGAACCGAGGGCCAGGCTCATGGCGCGTGAGCCCGAATCGCAGCTGCGCAACTCCAGGTAGCGCTTCATACGCACTTCGGGGAAGAGCGTCGATAGGTGTAAACTCCAATCGTCAATCGTGGCGCGAGACCCCTGGAAACCTTCGCGCAAAAAGCGGCGGAAGGTTATGCCGCCGGCGGGCAAGTAACGCTGCTGGCGATAGACGAAGAACATGGGGACATCGAGGGCCCACTGACTGTACTGGCTAAAAATATCGCCCTCTTCAAAGACGAACGGCAGCAGACCGCAGCGGTCGGGATCGGTATCGCGCCAAATTCGGGCCCGATAACTTTGGAAATCGGAAATCTCGCCATCGACTACGGGTGAATTGGCATAGATCGCGGTGAGGATGGCGCCAGCCCCTATGGCGGCCCGCATCTTTTCTGCGGCATCATCGGCATCGTCAAAATCGAGATTGACCTGAACGGTGGCCGTTCGCCGCATCATTTCGTGAGCTAGGTGTCCGCGTGAGGGTAAGTACTCGCGCATGACCACATAGCGATCTTTGGGCATCCAGGGCACGTCGCTGAGGCGGCCGAAGGGGCGAAAGCCCATGGCGAGCCAGGTGAGGCCCAGTTCCTGGGACACCTCGCGAATCTCACACGCGAAGCGGTCGAGATCGTCGCGCAACTCGCTAGCCGAATTGAGTGGCCGGGCCGCGAGTTCGAGTTGTCCGCCGGGCTCAATGGTGATCTGCTCGTTGCTGCAGTGTTGATTGATGAGGGCGATGATTGCTTCGCCCTCGCGCACGGCCTGCCAGCCGCGTTCGTGCAGCCGCGAGAGAATTCGGCCGATACCACTTTCGTAGTCGGGGGCTGCGCCGACGGTTCCTTGCATCGAGACTCCAATGAGCTCTCGTTCGGTACCCACCCGCCAATTGGTAGCGGGTTTGCCGGCGTTGGCGAAATAAGAGCGCAGCTCGCTTTCGGACTCAATAGGATGCGATTCTTGGTCGTTTACGAGGTGCATTGTTACACCTTTCACTTGTGCTATTTCGGCAAGCGTAGGGCGCGTCCTACGGGTCGTCAAACTGTGAATGGATTTCACTGGAGAATCTTGACGACTATAGAAGAGTATTTAGCAGGGGCCAAATGAGTTACACAACTGCAGTTAGACGCGTAAGGTTTGGCGGCACAAGTAGAAGATGATGGACGGAATTGAGATATGCACTTGACCGAACACAAGTGCTGCTGCGCCGGATCTAGCCGCATTGATCTTGAGTTATAGTAGCTGGGCTCTAATGCAGGCGGGGGGAGCAGCAAAATGCACGTTGGTTGTGGGGCACTTTGGTCGAGCGTCGCTCAAAAAAGGGCGCCGCCCGGTACGGAGGAGGGTACGCGGGCGGCGTTGCCGATTGGCAGTCTCGGGATCGAGAGGCAGCGGAGGGAGTCTCGCATGGCGCGAGACGACGGTTGGGACAGGGCCTCAACAGAGGAGCACCCGTGCAGGCGTCCATGTCGAGGCAGGAGGTGGGGAGGAGCAACGGGGGGGAAGGATGGGTTGGGGGCGCCTATGCAGGCGTCAATATCGAGGCAGGAGGTGGGGAGGATGAATGGGGCTAGAGGACATGTACTCGTTGTAGATGCCGGGTATCGCCGGGGTCTTCAAAGCGGCTGCGACCGTGGAGTACGGAGTGATTATCGGCGATGAGAAAGTCGCCGGTTTGCCAATGATGGCGATACATGACCTCGTCTTGATACAGGCGCTCGTTGAGATCGCGGAGAAAACTCTCAGAATCGCCGGCGGTATAGCCGTCAATGGAGACCGCGACTGGGTTGATTTCGGCGTTGTCTTCGTTATATGCCTCGATGTAGCGCACAACCCGGCGTCCATGTATGGGATGGCGACCGACGAGAGGATGTTTGATGGCACCGCCGAAATGGGCCTTCTTTTCGGTCAAATAGTTGAGGTGCAAGGCGCGCCAACGCGCCTTATCCTCGGCACTGGCCTGTTCCCAAACGGCGTTGGCATTGGTGAATAGAGTCTCGCCACCGCGGGCGTTGTCGGCGCCCTTGAGACATTGGAAAATATTGTAGCGCGGCGTTCTGCCGGTGCCGAGATAGGCCCCATCCCAATGCATCTCCACGCGGCCAGCGGTGAAGATGTGATTGGCAGCATTGGCGGCAATGCGCAAATCGAGGATGTCGCCGAAGTCCCAGGGTAAGAGCGAGCCAAATTGCCGGGCAAAGTCGCGTAGGGCATCGGTGGATAAGGGGATAAAGCCGCGAAAGACGACGACCAGATGGCTTTCGACCAATTCTTGGATGACGTTTTTTTCGACTGAGCAGATTGTGCGTGATTCGGGAGGGAGCGTCTCGTCTGCGTGGACTAGGAGGCCAAAGGGAGAGAGTTGCGTAAAGTTCATGATGCCATCTGTCCGGTGTAGACTTTGCTGGGCTCGAGCTCGCCAACCTCTGGGGCTAAGGTGTCTGATGGAGCCACGTAGGGGATTTCGTAGTGACTCGGGCGACCGTCGTGGAAGATGAGCACGGCGTTGGAGGCTTCTACTTCGCTGCGCTTGCGCAGAACGATTTTTTTGCCCTGGCGGACGGCGACAGCGTGCCAAGGGGTGGTCCAAGTACTTTCGGCATCGCCGAGATAGACGCCGATTTTTTCAGAAATCCGGAACTGGGGATGAAT
>JAAUYH010253163.1_pt1 | contig 10697 bp, 6 predicted proteins | sample 7278061 | NCBI WGS metagenome assembly JAAUYH01 (sample SAMN14350203, study PRJNA611818) | marine sediment metagenome | isolation source: surface marine sediment (0.6m) | place: French Polynesia: Moorea | collected 2018-08 | reverse complement strand
TGCTTAATTCTACGCTAAACGGTTTAAATGCAATAGACATCTCCAAAATTGAAATTGAACGAAAGTTAGGGTTGCAATCAGCAACACTACTAGCTGAACTGCCCGAAGGACAGATATTCTAGAGTTTATAGATATTAAAATTATACTCCTGATTGAGTAAAATAGAACATCCTATCTTTTACTTATAAGCTAATAGCAACTACCTGCGAGTCTCATGATTACGTTCCAGTAGACTAAGAGGCTGTATTGAAAGTATATATAGCTACCTAAATGGCAATTCCTCAAACCCGTTCTGTTGCACAACCCTATCCGCTTCGTCACATAGGTGCGATCGGCGTGACGAATCGTGCGGCGGCGGTGGGCGATCGCAATGCGAGTTAACTGTAACTGTTCGATACTCTGACTGACAATTGACTGGGTGTGGGTATCCAAAGCGCTGGCGACTTCATCAAAGAGCAAACTTCTCAGTTTCAACGCTAAAGCGTGAGCGATCAACAATTGTTGTCGCTGTCCAGAGGATGGCCAAAGCGAAGCATATCCATCCTCTAGATTTACAGTTCTAACCCTTAGTCAATTGTTGTTTCAGCGGGATTGTGATGGTAAACGTTGTCCCTTTCCCGACTTGTGACTCACACAAGAGTCGCCCGCCATGCTTCTCCGTCACAATTTGATAGCTGATCGACAACCCCATGCCTGTGCCCTTACCAATCGGCTTCGTGGTGAAAAAAGGGTCAAACAAGCGCGCTCTGACTTTTTCAGGAAGGCCCGGACCATTATCCTGGACCTGAATCTCCACTTGATGGTTGCTCGTGATCTGGGTTGTGATCGTAATCGTGGGATTAACGTTCTGGGGGGACTCTCCCTTACCCCCCTCCTCCAAGGCATCGATTGCATTGCTCAAAATATTCATATACACCTGGTTGAGTTGTCCTGGATAGCACTCTACCGGGGGTAAATCACCATACTTCAAATTCACATTGATGGCGAGACGGTTGGGTTGGGCTTTGAGACGATTTTGCAAAATCAGCAGCGTGCTTTCCAGTCCCTCATGCAAGTCGACCGCCTTCATCTCCGCCTCGTCCATATGGGAGAAAGTCCGTAAAGATGAGACGATGCCCTTGATGCGCTCCGCCCCCAACTTCATGGATTTCAGCAGCCCCGGAAAATCTGCAATCACAAAATCCAGATCCATCGCTTCCGTGGCTTCCAGGATATCTGGATGGGGATTAGGGTAATGGGTTGCGTAAAGCTCAACTAGATTCAGCAAATCTTCCGTGTTGTTGCGAACATGGTTAACGTTGCCGTAAATGAAGTTGACAGGATTGTTGATCTCATGGGCGACGCCCGCCACCAGTTGGCCTAAACTCGACATTTTTTCAGTTTGAATCAGCTGTGCTTGTACCTGGTGCAGGTCAGTCAGAGTTTGCTGAAGTTGTTGGGCTTGTTCCCGGGAGCGGGTTTCTGAATGTCGGAGCGCCAACTCAGTTTGTTTGATTTGGGTAATGTTGTGGAAAACGGCAACGCCGCCTTGGAGAGCGCCCGCCTGATCGACTAGCGATCGCGCCGTCACACTGAACCAAAGACCATCTCGGGCTTGCGGCGAGCGGACAAATATTTCTGTGGCGTCTAACGTCTCCCCCTGCATGGCCTTCGCTAAGGGAAACGTCTCCAGCGGATATTGCGTCGTTTGGTTCGGCAGATAGATATTCCAAATCTGAGCCCAACTGGATAAAGAAGAACAGTTTGCGCCAATGCCCAAAAGACTTGCAGCTGAGGGGTTGAGAAACAAAAAATAACCTTCCTGATCCACTACAACCACTGCATCCCCCATGCTGTTCAGCATCGACCTTAACGTCGACAGAGTCAATTCTGTATGGGTCAATCGTTGAGTATGGTTGTGGAGATCCGCTAAGGTCTGCTCAAGTTTCTTCGACCTCTCCACCGTCTCTCGCTCATAGACCTCAAGCAATTGTTCCAAGGCTGTGACTTGCGCCCGCAACTGTTCAACTTCGCTAGGTTTTGTTGATTGATAACTATCCGCCTGAAGATTAGACACATTCACAACCATGACGCTTAACTCAGACTCCCAGATAGAAACCAAACTTTGATGCAGTCAACCAGGCGCAGTTGAAATAGACATTTCACAGATATACGAACTGTCGCTTACTCTGAGACGAGCGTTATGACAACTGAAACAAGACCTTAAACAACAGCAGGGGCGAAGATAGTTTGTTGATCGAAGGGCAATACCGCCATCTTGGCGTTTAAGGCGAGCGGCTTAAATAACTCTGCGGTGTTTCGTTGAATAAATAATATTGTTTGCAACCTCCTCCATACTGGCGACCCCGACCCCCAGTTTGCGCAGAGCCGCACCACATTGGGTTATCTCACTTAATGTAAATTTGTTGAGACTGTACATTGACAAGTAAACGGTTTTAGGAAATACAGCACAGGTCAGAACTGTTTTGTTCTGATAAATAGGCTGATGCTGCAAGAGTGAATCAGAATTAACTTAAATTTAATTATTTCTAGAATTCCCTCAGAGGGGCTCAGGTTAACAATGCGAATTTTCCCATAATTCCCGTAGTGCGTGTAAGAGACAGGGGCTAGAACCCTCTAATGGGCGAATAGGTATCAACTTAAGCCAGAACATTCTGATGGGGCAAGAATACTCTTCTCCTTGGGAGACGCTTTGCGAACGAGAAAGGCAAGGCCCTACAGGAGACGGAATCTAATTTTTGACTGACTTCTGACTTCTGTATTCCTGCTCTCCTGGATTGTCCCGCTTTAAGTTGGATCCCGGACTGATTCTTACATCTTGAAAGATGAACAACTAACCATCCCATCCACCCATCCACCCATCCACCCATCCACCCATCCACCTCTTTATGCCAACATAATTTTGCCGCTCACTCCCTAACCACTCAGGTCAGAACTCTGCGGATCAACTCAAACAGCGCCCGCATGCCCATTGCTTCACCCCCTTCAGGACGCCCCGGCAAGCTACGCAAATTCCACCCCATTAAGTCAACATGCACCCAGGGAATGTCAGATTTGACGAACTCTTGCAGAAACAACGCCGCTGTAATCGCTCCCCCATACATGGCGCTAGAAATGTTGGAGATATCTGCAACTTTGCTGTCTAGCATCGACCGATAGGCTTGGTTTAAAGGCAATTGCCAAAGCAGGTCATCCGTTTCTTGGCCTGATTGCTGCAATGCTGTTGCAGTCGCTGGATGGCTGCAGAAAAAGACGGGCATCTCTGTACCCAGAGCGACACGGGCGGCGCCGGTGAGGGTGGCGCAGTCAATCAGCAACTTTGGAGTTTCGCTGCAGGCTTCCCAGAGGGCGTCCGCCAGCACTAAGCGGCCTTCGGCATCGGTATTACCCACTTCCACAGTAATTCCCTTGCGCGAAGGCAACACATCCAGTGGGCGCATGGCGTTGCCTGCGATGCTATTCTCAACCGCTGGCGTTAAGACCCGCAGGCGAACCGGTAACTTTAGCCGCATGATCAGGTGGGCCAAGCCAAGAACTTGCGCTGCTCCACCCATATCTTTTTTCATCATCTTCATGCCAGAGGCGGACTTCACATCCAAGCCGCCTGAATCAAAGCAGACCCCTTTACCCACCAGCGTCACCTTAGGCGCTGTTTCATCGCCCCATTTCAAGTCCAGTAGCCGAGGCGCCTGTTCACTGGCTTTTCCCACCGCATAAATCAACGGATACTGCTGCGCTGTCAAATCTGTCCCGGAAATCACTTGGAGGTCTGCCTGATGGGTTTCTGCTAGAGTACGGGCGCACTCTTCCAACTGCTGGGGGCCCATATCGTTGGCCGGCGTATTGATTAAATCTCGCACCAGAAAAGTGGAGGCCGCGACGGCCTCCACATAATCGCGGTCGACATTGTCTGGAAACGTTAACTCTGGTAAAGGCGGTTGTTCCTTCTGCTTGTATTTACTGAATTGATACTGACCCAATTTCCAGCCCAGGCAAAGTTTTGTCGCTGCTTCATCTGTCAGTGCATCGGCCAGATAATAGCGGCAAGGCGGTAGACTTTGAGCCGCCTTACCCAGTGTCCAGGTGTCCAAAGGGTCAGGTTTACCCACCAGAACCTTCTCTAATCTTCCATCTGAACCAGGGATTAAGCAGGAAGCGCCTGCTTTAGCTTTAAATCGAGAGACTGTGAGCCAAGCTTCATGGGCGGAATGCTGGCTCTTCAGGGCAGCTTCATCAACGAGAAAAATAGGAACGGCGTCTGACAAGGGTGTTTTCTCCTAGGGTGTTTTCTCCAATTCCTCGGCTTTTAGGCGATCCCGATTAGGGCTGAAACTCTAACTGCTGAAGGATTGTCTCGCAATGCAACGCCGACTGCAGGGCGCCGACAAGTCAGGAACTCGGAGTTTGGGCACAATTAGCATCCTATCAAGCCTGCTTCGATAAGCTGATAGGCATTTAAGTTGCGTAGTAAATCTTGGCGCTTAGGTAGGGGGTAGATAGTAGACGGTAGGCAGGGGGATTTCCTCGTCTACTGCCTACTCTCTACCTCCTAAAACACTTAAACCCTGAGGTAGGGAGATTTAGGATCACCTGGATCAAAGCCATTTTGTTTCAAATGTGTCTTGGCCAGTTCCGTAGATCAGATCGCCATAGGCGCGCCAGTTAGTGATTTCTTCAGGGGAAAGTTTCGACGCCGATAGAACCGTCAGATTTTCCTCTAATTCCGCCTTCGTAGCAGGTGCTGTGAGAGCGAGTCGAATGGCGGGATGGTGTAAACAAAACCGATAGCAGTCCGTAGCGCGGGGAACTGCGCCTGACCAGTTTGGATGCCCTTTGAGCAATGCCCCCCAGCGGGTGCAGGTGAATGCCACAATCGGCGACTCTACCCCCAGTGCCGTTGGCAGCACGGTTTCTTCAGCGCTGCGGTGCGCCATATTGTAGCGGTGCATCAGCACTTCGCACTGCTCCCCTTGAATCAGGTCCACCGACAAGGGACGACTATGGGCGGTAGCCCCCACATAGCGAATCCACCCCTTGCGCTTCCAATCATGCAGCTCATCAAGCAACGTATGCACCTGGTCGATATCATCGCTGGGGGAGACATACTCGACAAAGAATACATCGATCATGTCCGTCTCAAGCTGGCGGCGCACCTGGTCCAAATATCGACGCAAATTGACAGGGTCGCGGTCCACACTGCCAGTGGCGATCGCAACCGTCTCCCGATTGTCCGCCAAAATCGGTTTTAACCCTTCCAACAACGGGCGATAAGAAAGGTTATAGAAAAAGAAGTAATTGATCCCTGCTCCATAAGCAATGGAGACAAACTCGGTCTCCATCGTCTGATGTCCCCCCAGCCCCAGTCTGCTAACCGGTTGCCCTTGCAATGTTTGAATATCCATTGGATCGATGAAATTATCGCCGTCTGATCCCACTTTAGAGAACTTCAGTTTAAGGTATAAGAAAATGGCGAAAGAAACCGGAGGTAATTAATGTTTTTCCCTTGGTGTAGCGGCAATCCATTTTGTAGTCCGGATTCAGCGTCTAGTAAGAACTATCGGAAACACCAGCTTGATTTCCTGAAGTGGGTCAAAGATTCTTTAGAAACTCGTTTAGCTGCGGTGAACGCCGCGATTGAATCGATTGAAGGCCAGCTCAACCGGGATGAGGGGGAAGCGACTTAAGGGACATAATAAAATCGTAGGATGGGTTAGCGAAGCGTAACCCATGCGGGCGTTGGGTTTCGTACGCTCAACCCAACCTACGCGGAGAAGATTTGTCAGTCAACCAGCAGTAGGGGGTAGGCGGTAGGCAGGGGAGGCTAATAGGTAATGGCGGTAATTGTCCCTACTGCTGCACCTCGAGCCGCGCCAACCCCGTACCAGGATAATACGTTCCTAAGATTTGCTGATAGTTGTAGCCTTTTTGGGCCAGTTCCATCGCCCCGTGCTGACTCATGCCTTGACCGCCATGGGCTTCAATCACAATCTGATCTGATGCAGCGTAGAGGGACTCTACTATGCCGCCTCGATAACTGATAAATTCCCCAGACGTGGACTGAACCGCCGTATGGGTGGTATTGGCTTCCCGAGCGACGCCCTTATAGGCCTGAAACCGTTGCGTATTATCAAGGTCGTAGTTAGAGCTGGCGGGGCGGACATGGTGGGCCAAAGCATAGGATCGGGCCGCCACCGCCTGGGCTCTCAGCGATTCAATCGGCCAATCTAAATACATTTCGCTTCCCACCACACTGAAGAGGTAGTCCCTGAGGAGGACATAATTGACGGCGAGTAGACGGTCGTCTTGCCGAATCAGCAATAATCGCCCGCGAAACCAGCGATCGCCCACATAGACATAGCCGCCCTTAGACGGTTGAATCCAAATGGCGTGGGCCATGTTCCAATCGCCAAAGCGAATGCCTGACTGATGCGGTTGGGTGTCGTAAGTCGTCTGGGCTGGGAGGTTATAGGCTACGCCGTTGGCGTCGATAATTTGGGCGGGCGTAGAAGAGCTAATGGCAAGGGAGGGTTCGTCTTTGGCGATCGCAACCCTCATCTCTAAGGCGGCGTCAATGCTCACTCCTGGATTAGCAGCGGTAGTCGGCACAGCGGGTGGGACCGTTGGCGTGGGGACGTGTGAGTGGGTAAGCGGGGGAAAAGGCATGGGTGCTTGGGACTGCAGCGTCGGTTGAGGCGGCTGAGCATGAGCGGAAGCCTGTGACTCAACCTGCGACTCAACCCTCTGATCAGCCGTCTCCTGAGCTGACTCCAGGGGGCCTTCCCTCTGACTGGTTAAGGCGTATTCCGCTTGGTAAAGGTCTATTTTGACAGTTCGAATAGAGCGAGACGCCTCCAGCAGATAGCGTTGAAAGGCAAGCGGACGGTCAACGCCCTTGGACGGCCAGTTAACTAGGGTCACCGAAAACGGAGCGCGACGAAAAGCCAAAGCGCCGCTACATAGGACACAGGCCAGCAGCGTAAACAATAGGCGAGACGACTGACCCGCTAACCTCAGGGCAAGCTGAATTCGTTTGACGGTTCTCTCGGTCGTCATGCCAAAGCGCCCTCTCGATTCAACACCGTATTCCTGCTAACATCCATCGCTTTCTTGATCGTTAATCTAACCTCTCAGGACATCAACTTAAGCCGGGACATTCTAAAGGGGCAAGAATCCAGGAGACAGAATCCAGTTCTTGACTGACTTCTGACTTCTGGATTCTGTATTCCTTCTCTACTGGATTGTCCCGCATTAAGCTGGAGCCCTAGCCTCTGATTCACTTCACGCTTAAAAAACTGGCGTTCGGGAATTTTCAAGCGAATTGGCAAATTATTGTAGAGGATATTAGGAGTCTGGTCTCAAATTTTCCCCTGAACCCGGATTCGGGAAGGAAATTTTGAAGGTGGTTGAGTCCCCTCGCTCCAGCTCCAGGGCTCCTTTTAGCTGCTTGCATAGGGCTTTTACCAAAGCCAATCCCATAGATTGGGATTGGTCTAGATCAAAATCTGCAGGTAAGGCGTCGCCGCTGTTGCTTACCGAAAGGATGAGCTCGTTGTCGGGTTGGGCTTCAAGCGCTACGCAAATTTGCCCTGTAGACTCATCGCTGACGCCATGTTTAAGGGCGTTACTGATCAATTCATTCACAATCAAGCCGCAGGGCAGGGCCTGCTTCAAACTCAGTGTGACATCCGGGTGAATCCTGGCTTGGAATGAAATGGCTGTGGTCTCAGCAAGGTAGCTATTGAGTAAATTTTTGGCCAGCTTTCGCACATATTCCTCAAAGTCTATATGGGTGAAATCCCGAGTTTGGTATAAGCTTTCATGCACGAGGGACATTGACTCCACACGGCTGCGGCTTGCTTGCAACGCACTGCAGGCCTGACGGTCGTCAATTGCGCGGGTTTGCAAATAAAGCAGACTGGAGATGATTTGCAAATTATTTTTAACTCGATGGTGAATTTCTTGGAGTAAGACTTCTTTTTCCTGCAAGGAGGCTTTGAGTTTTTGTTCGGCTTGTTTACGATCGGTAATGTCTAAAATACACCCGACCATTTCTTTCGGGGCGCCATCCGGGTCTCGCAGTAATCGGATTTGGTCATTCACCCAGCGATAGACGCCGTCCTGTCGACGTAATCGGTATTCAGAAACTTGAAACCCTTGCTTTGCCAGTTGAGATCGTTCATCCAGCACTCGGGGTAAATCGTCAGGATGCAGACAGTTTTGCCAGAAGTTGGCCTGACTCAAAAAATCTTCGGGTTTGAAGCCTAAATGCTCGGTGATGTTGTAGCTGATGTAGGTCAGGTCGTAATCTTTGGACGCTTTGCAGGTGTATATGACGGCGGGACTGGCAGAGACCAGATGGAGCAGTCGCGCTTCGCTTTCCCACAAAGCCGCCTCGATCTGTTTGCGATCGCTAATGTCTTGCACCACCTCAATACTGTACTGGGGATCGCCTTCCATATCACGGACTAGAGATACGCTGAGATCCGCCCATCGCACCTGGCCGTCTTTGCAGAGGTATCGTTTTTCTACATTGCAGCTTGGCAGTTTTCCCGACCACAGTTGGCCCATCAAGCCCCGATCAGACTCCCGATCTTCTGGGTGAGTAATCTGCTGGACTGTTTGCTGTAATAGCTCTGCTTCGGCGTATCCCAGCAACCGACAAAACGCTCGGTTGACCTGAATGAGTTGTCCCAAGCGCCCCACACGAGCAATTCCCACCGCCGCCTGTTCATAGAGCGCCCGGAAGCGGGCTTCACTCTCCCTCAGCGCGGCTTCCCCTTGCAATAGCTCCCATACGGGGAGCTGCCGATAGAGGACGTCAGCCGCGATCACCCCCGCTACCCGCCCGTCTGATTCGAGAACGGGGAGGTATTGCAGCCCATGTTCCTGGATCATTTCTAGGGCGCTTAGCAGGGTACTTTCTTTAGATAACTTTAAACTCAGCGGCGATCGCGCCATGGCCTGGGCCATTGGGGTCTGTTCTAAGTTGACCCCTGACACAATCAGGCCGGGAACATCCTGGGCCGTCAAGAGTCCTACCAGTTGGCCCCCATCCACCGCCAGAACACATGGGATCGAAGCCGCTCCCCCCGCTGTCGCCATTGACACAGAGGTTTCCATCCCAAGACATCGAATGACATCGCTCAGGCGTGTTTGCGGCGATACAATTGGGCAATCCCGCGTAATCACCTGGTTCAGATCAGGCAAGCTAGGCATAGTAGACAGCGACTGAATCATAGAGCTATTTTATTGACACATAAGTGGGTGTCTGCTTATTTTTCGCTTAGATTGGTTGAAAACACTGGAAAAATAGAATAGCCCCTCTAAAGGCTTATACTGATACTTGCTTGATTCAGTGTGTTCTGCGCTACCAAAATCAAGGAATTAAGTTTCCCCGCCTTACGTAAGCCTTTAGCAAGATTGGAACGCGCCTAGCCATGATCTTGTTCTTATTCTTGTCAATCTGTTCCCCGTTAATCAGTTGCTTCATCAAGCCCCGATCTCGACGATTGCGCACTTGGCGGGCTATTGCATTAGCCGCCTTTGTCTATGGCGTTCTGGGGTGGATTTCGGCATCCTTGGTGACGCCGAATTACGCCTGTCCTGTCTGGCCAGCCGCAGGCGCAGCCTTAGTGCTGATGTTAGCATTGGGGCCCCGCATCTGGCCTGGACTTTGGCTGGGGTCATTTTGTGTAAATTGCTACATATTATCTATCGGAGCCCATGGGCTTGATCGGGTTTGCCTTATGACGGCGGCTGGCACTGGCTTTGCTGCCGTCTTGCAGGCATTATTGGGCAGAGTTTTATTGCGGCGTCTCTTTCGCGACCCCAACTGGCTAAATCAGCTCACAGGGGTTATTCAGTTTCTTGTGCTGGCGGGCCCCATCAGCTGTTTAGCGGGCGCCACCTGGGGAAACTTGGTGTTAGCGATCGCGGGTTTTATCCCTTCTCTTCCTGACTTCCTGACATCTTGGATAACGTGGTGGATTGGCGATACTTTGGGTGTGCTAGCGTTACTGCCCATTGGAGCCATCTATCTCACCCAGCGCGTTCAAGTTCCCCCGAGACGTCTGTTGGCTTGGGCGTTACCTGCTTGTCTGATTTTGGGCGCCACGACGACACTCTTCATCAATGCGCGCGATACCGAACAGAGTCGTCTGCAAATGTCTTTTGAAAGCCATGCGGCGCTGCTCACCCAAGTCTTAAAGTCGGACCTCAATCGGACGGTCGATACCCTCTACGCTCTGCAGGCCTTTCATACGAACCCTCATCCCCTTGAGGAAATGCATTCCCATATCGACCATAATCGCCAGGAGTTTCAAGAATTTGCCAACAGTCTTTTGCAGCGACACCCGGGCATTCAAGCGCTTAGCTGGGCCCCCAAAGTGCCTCAATATAAACGAAACGCTTACGAGCAGCAGGCCCGCGCCGATGGTTTAGTCGATTTTCAGTTTACGCAGCGTGATTTCCAAGGAAAATTAGCCCCAGCCAGCCCAAGAGAGGCGTATTACCCGGTTTATTTTCTTGAGCCTGCAGTTCCCCACGAATGGGGTTTAGGGTTGGATCTGGGAGCTGATCCCACTCAACTGAAAATGTTAGAGAAGGCTCAAGACGCTGGACAGGCGCAAATTCAGTTTGGAGCCCGGGAAACCCATACAAATGCGGCGTTAGTTTATCTGCCTGTCTATCGACAAGGG
>JAAUYH010021401.1_pt1 | contig 10697 bp, 11 predicted proteins | sample 7278061 | NCBI WGS metagenome assembly JAAUYH01 (sample SAMN14350203, study PRJNA611818) | marine sediment metagenome | isolation source: surface marine sediment (0.6m) | place: French Polynesia: Moorea | collected 2018-08 | reverse complement strand
TGCATGCCCAGGATGATCGCATCCAGGTCGGAGTGTATTCTATCCGGCTTCCAGCCTATTTCGGCAGGTAATAGTCCCTGGGATGCCAAACGGCTTTTTGAAGGTTCAAAAATAACGTCATCACTTCCTGTTACCTCATATCCCTTATGATGAAGAGCAAGGGCCAGATTATGCATTGCACTGCCACCTATGGCGATAAAATGAATGCGCATGAAATCCTGTTTACCCGGCAAAGATAATTGAAAAGTGATGGTCTTGTGACAAGAGTAGATGGTATTCTTTTTATCTTCGTTCCAACCGTCAAGAGGTATTAGATAGCTATAATAAATACGATGGACCTAAAACTAGACAGTATTCCCATACGGGAATTTTTCCCCGGGTATCGCGGAAAATTGATTCATACAGAATTTATGACCCTGGCCTTCTGGGATGTAGATGAGGGAGCGGAAGTTCCTGAACATTCCCATCACAATGAACAGGTAATGCATGTACTTGAGGGACGATTTGAGCTAAGCATCGAAGGTAAAAACGGCGTCTACGAACCAGGTGATATTGTGGTTATTGCGCCACATGCTAAACACAGAGGAAAAGCATTAACAGCCTGTAAGTTGTTAGACGTGTTTAGTCCTGCTCGAGAAGATTATAAGTAATGAAGATCTCATTAAAAGGAAAGAAAGCCCTGGTTGGTGGTGCAACTTCAGGAATAGGCAAGGCGGTGGCAGAACAACTGGCCGAAAGCGGTGCCCAAGTCATTCTGATGGCCAGGAATGAGGCTAAACTAAAGACGGTGATGGCCGGACTCAATTCCGCGGCAGACCAAAATCACAGCTATCTGGTAGTGGATTTTAGCGACTACCAGGCCTTCAAACTACTGATTTCTAAATACTTTGAAGGAAATAAGATCGACATACTTGTCAATAATACACAAGGCCCGGCCTCTGGCTCCGCGATTGAAAAAAAAGTAGAGGACTACCAGGAAGCCTTTGATCTTTTGTTTAAATCGGTGGTTCTTACCACCCAATTGGCTATTGGACAAATGATGCAGAAAAATTGGGGCAGGATCATTAATGTGGCATCCGTATCAGTGAAAGAGCCACTTTCTTACCTGGCACTGTCCAATTCTATACGAGCCGCCGTAGTAACATGGGCCAAGAGTCTTGCACTGGATGTAGGACCTTACGGCATTACAGTAAATAGTATATTGACCGGTTTTTTTGATACGGAAAGACTTGCACAATTAAATAGTAAAAAAGCTGAAAAACTAGGTGTTCCCGAAAATGAAGTGCGCAAAGCGATGGAGGAATTAACTGCTCTAAAACGCATAGGAGATCCGAAAGAATATGGCTATTTAACTACATTTCTGGCTTCGGACCATGCTGCATTCATTACAGGGACGGCGATTCCTTTAGATGGCGGATATTTGAGATCGCTATAGTCTGGCAATGGCCATTTTCTCATCCAAAGCTGGTTCAAAATCTGGTTTGGTTTCCAGGGCTTTGGCAATCCACAACATGGCATTTCTTTTATCTGCCTTCTGCTTATAAATCTTGGCCAATCGGTAATATGCCCACTCTAAGGGGACGCCGTCCATGACGGTATAATTACTAATGTAGGTGTTGAGATGAGAGATCCCTTTATCGGGATCAATGGCATAATCACTGCAAACTTTACCTATTTGATAGTTAAGCTGGTTTCTGGTAATTGACTTATCACGATCAAGCATTGCAAGCGCCTTCATGTAGTTGGATTGCGCTTTTATCGGTTCGTCGTCATATTCATGGACATATCCTATGGCGAGATAGCCATCGAGAGGGGATAATTTTTTAAGCCGGAGTGCGTATTCCATAGCTTTTGAATTACTCCCACCGACAATACCTGGCAGGGAAATATAGAGATCGATCAATGCCCAGTGAACCTCTATGCTCTCAGGATCCAGCTTTAAAGCTTTCTTGAAACTACTTTTGATCCTACCTACATACATTACAGCTGAAAAAGGGCTGCTGCTTTGTGCTTTTTTCGCCATGACACCGCCGTATCTGAAAAAATATCCGGCATTCTCAGGGTAGTATTCGGTGAGATCACGGTAAATTTCTATCGCCTGATCCCACTTCAACTGGTAACCATATACTTCCCCCAGTTTATCTTTTAGTTCAGGATCTTTACCAGTCTGTACGATTTTTGATAGAAGTTTTTCTGCTTCTGCATACTCCTTTGAGAGAATATGCGCTTCTACGGCATCTAAATCGTGCTGTCCCAGAATAGTCCAGGGTAGTAGAGTGAACAATAGAATTCTGGCCCAGGCCTTCATATCATAACAATTTTTAGCTTTAGTCGGATGAAAAGACAAGTCCTTAATCCAGACTGTAAAATGCCGTAATCGCTATATTTATTAACGATAAAACTATAGCATGTCGTATTTTCGGTCCATTTGGAAACCATTTTTGAGGTTTAGCCCTCTGTGGGGAATCATTTTCATTTTATTCATAGGTATACCAAGATTCATCCTTGTACTCCAGGCCAATGCCAGTGGCAATTACAATTTCACCTCAATAATTTTCGTAATCATGTGGCTGCTTCCTTTTATTTTCCTCCAAAAGGACGGACGACGACTAATCGGACTTAGGAAGCCTGTTGCATTCAGATCTCTTCTCTACGGCTTCATTTTAGGTGTTTTGGCCTGCCTACCTGTTTTCCTCTTAGGCATGCTACTCTACGGAGAGAGCACAAGTAACTGGTTTGTATATATCTCACAATCTTACAGGGGAGGTTTACCCCCTGACCTGACAGCAGAAAGACATATATATTTTGGCATATTTGCTTTGACCAGTATGATTTTCAGTCCAATTGGCGAAGAGCTGATGTATCGGGGATTGATACATCAATGTTTCGAAGATAGATTTGGCTCCAGAAGGGCTTCAGAAATTGACAGTTCTGCCTTTGCACTGACCCATTTGGCACATTTTGGTATCCTGTATTCTGCAACTGGTTGGACATTTAAACCAATTCCTGCCCTAATATGGGTAGTTATGATGTTCTTTGTCAGCAGGCTCTTCTTCTATTCAAAACAGAAGTCCGGAAGCATTTGGGGTGCGGTTTTGTCTCATGCAGGCTTTAATCTGGCCATGACTTATTTTATCTTTTATTTTATCCTTTAGTTTACGGAAAGAGGAGTTAATTGTTGAAATCTCGGTTAAGTATTGTTGGCGCCATACGACCAATCACACGATAATCTTTACTATTTTTAATGGATTAACAACTAAACTAATTACCTATGAATTCAAAAGTTTTTATGGTTTTACGGATTTTGCTGGGCCTTTTTGTCCTAATATTCGGAGCCAACAAGTTTTTAAATTTTATTCCGCCATTTGAGTTAAGTGATGCCGGTATGAATTATTTTGGAGCACTCAGCAGCACAAAAACCCTGACCATGGTCGCCATTGTGGAAATCTTAGCAGGTCTTGCTCTGATCTTTAACAAATTCGGAGCATTGATGTCAGTGATTTTAATGAGTGTTTCGGTCAATGCTGTTTTATTTCACGCCACACTTGATCCGGTAAATATCGGACCCGCATTGGTAATGCTAGTTCTCAACATCTTAATGCTGGTTGGATATAAAGACAAGTACCAGGCTATGTTAAAAGGATAAGTTTAACCGTATTGAATATAAAAGGCGAATGTAGAAACTTACACTCGCCTTTTTTTATCGATAAATTGAACCATGTGGAGAGCTTTCACACTGGTAATTTCTTTACTAAACCTTTTCGCACTTTGTACCCCTAGCGATCCGGAGGATATTTAGAAAGCACTTTGTTGACGATCTCCTTGATCTTCTTCTCCCTGGTCGAAGGAGCAGCATTATCACTCAAATTACTCAGACTGACTGCCTGCCAGAATAATTGGTTCTTCTGACTATCTACAAAATCAAAAATCAATTCGCGCTCCAGGCTACTGCCTCCTATGGGCACTCCGATAGAAACACCACCTCCCACATTTCTGCCGGTACCTCCTACCCCGACTCCCACAGCACTGTTTTGGGGTTTATAGAAGGACTGACTCTGTATATTGATCAAAAATTCAGGTTCCTCAGATAGCTTAATACCCCTTTGTTGCATCAGGGAATCTACTGCGTGGATCAGGCGTCTGGTATCCAGATCACTTAAGCCGGTCTCCATGTCCTCAAAGTAATTATAGGTACGATAACTCCCAAAATCTGTCTCGGGATCGTAGTCGTAATTTACCCGAACTGATGCACAAGAGAGCAGTATCCCTGCGAGAATCAATGGAATTAATTTTCTCATACCATTGCCTTTATGAATGTAACGGAAAAAGGATCAAAATATTGATGGATCCACTTAATTGTTTATAGCTTTCCAGAGATGGTCTTTTAATTCATTTAATCCCGTTTGAGCAACAGAGGATATAAATACGTAGGGGACATCTTTAAAGTCCTTGTCCAGCTCTATTTTCATTTCTGCTATGAGTTCTTCATCGAGCATATCGGACTTGGAAATGGCCATAATTCGTTCTTTATCCAACAGCTCAGGATTATATTTACGGAGTTCATTCAACAAAATATCGTATTCCTTACTGATATCCATACTGTCTGCAGGAATGAGGAAAAGCAGAACGGAATTGCGCTCTATATGCCTCAGAAAATAATGTCCTAATCCCTTACCCTCAGCGGCGCCTTCGATAATGCCCGGAATATCCGCCATCACAAAACTCTTAAAATCCCTGTAAGGAACGATCCCCAGGTTAGGTTTGAGTGTTGTGAACTCATAGTCGGCAATTTTTGGTTTTGCAGAGCTAAGTACCGATAACAATGTGGATTTTCCTGCATTGGGAAAGCCTACGAGGCCCACATCTGCCAATACTTTCAATTCCAGGGTGATCTGTTTTTCCGTACCGGAAATACCGGGTTGGGCATATCTCGGTGTCTGATTGGTAGCGGATTTAAAATGCCAGTTACCACGCCCCCCTAAGCCACCTTTCAAAACGATCTTTTTTTCCCCGTCCTCCGTTATTTCAAAAAGTATCTGATTTGTCTCTGTGTCCCTTACTACGGTGCCCAATGGTACTTCAATGATCTCATCATTTCCATCCGGGCCTGAGCTGCGGTTCTTTCCTCCGTCGCCTCCATGACCAGCCTTGAAATGCTGCTTGAATTTGAAATGATACAAGGTCCATAGCTGTTTATTCCCTTTGATAATGATATGACCGCCCCGGCCACCATCGCCACCATCGGGACCTCCTTTTGCAACAAATTTTTCTCGCCTGAGATGGGCTGAGCCTTTGCCGCCCTTACCGGAGGTTAGGTGTACTTTCACATAATCAACAAAATTACCCTCGGTCATGTCAGTGATACATACTCGTCTTTGATTCCTTCAAGGCACTAGCTACAATTCCTCAAGTACGGAATCTCGCCTAGGCAAACTGAAGTCCATCGATTACCTGGGTAAGCCTTTCGGTTATTTCTTCAATCGCGCCGATACCATCAACGGTGTGAAACTTTCCCTGTGCCTCGTAATACCGCTTTAGGGGAGCGGTCTTTTCGTTGTATTCCTCAAACCTGTTCCGGATCTTTCCTTCATCCTGGTCGTCAGATCTTCCACTTTCCTTACCCCTCTCCAGTAAGCGCTCAACCAATACATCATCATTAGCTTCCAGGGCAATCGTTGCGTGGATCCGCATGTTTTTTGAATCCATAAGATTGTCCAATGCCTCTGCTTGCGCATCGGTACGCGGAAATCCATCAAAAATAAATCCATTGGCTTCCGGAAACTTTTCCACCTCATCCCTTAGCATCTTAATGGTCACTTCATCTGGGACCAGTTCTCCCTTGTCTATATACGACTGGGCTAACTGACCCAATTTGGTATTGTTTTTCATGTTATACCTAAAAACCTCACCAGTGGATATATGCTTTAAATTGTATTTTTCTTTTAAGAAGGCGGCCTGAGTACCTTTGCCTGCGCCTGGTTTTCCAAATAGGACAATATTGATCATTTGATTTTGAGTTAATTGATAAACAGATCTGAAATTCCTTCCCTGTTCTTTATAGTCCAATCCATAGCCCACAATAAACTTATTTGGAATTTCCATTCCGAAATAATCAATGGGGTATTCTCCGTTATACGACTCAGACTTGTAAAACAAACTTGCAATTTTAAAATCCTTAACGTTGGTATTGGAAAAAATGTGGACCAGTTCCTGCAGCGTACGTCCGGTATCGATGATGTCTTCGAGGATAATCACACTTCTTCCCTCGATATTATCAGGTACATCCAGTAGTGTCTGGACGATACCTGTAGAGGTTAGTCCGCGATAGGAACTGAGCTTAACAAATGATACCTCGCAAGGATAAGGATAATGCTTTAGAAAATCCGATACAAACATGAAGGCACCGTTAAGTACACCCACAAAAATGGGTACCTGATCCCTGTAGTCCTCGGCTATGTCCTGTGCTATCTTTTTAACCGCGGCAAGGATCTCTTCTTCCTTTAGGAAAAGTTTGAACCGTTTGTCGTATAACTTTATCAATGGTTTGCGTTCAGTAGGATCGCAAAGATAACATTTTGATTTCTCTTTTTAGGCTGAGCAGCCCTAGATTCTGATATTTAGATGTATTTTTGCACATCTTTATTCTAGGCTTACATAAGGGAAAATACATATGCCCGTAAACTATTTTTCTACCGACTTTACACTGGGAATACTGGGAGGTGGCCAGCTCGGCAAAATGCTCCTCTATGAAACCCGAAAACTTGATATAAAAACAGCTGTACTGGATGCCTCTGCTGATGCCCCTGCAAGACTAGGGTGTAACGAGTTTTTTCAGGGTGATCTCATGGACCACGATACGGTCTACGAATTCGGGAAGAAGGTAGATTTATTAACTATTGAAATAGAGAATGTTAATGTAGATGCGCTCGAGGAGCTGGAAAATGAAGGAGTTGTAGTCTATCCTCCCAGCCAAGTCATTCGTACTATTCAAAATAAAGCACGTCAAAAACTATTTTATCTGGATCAAAATATTCCCACGGCTCCATTTTCCAGATATGCCTATACCAATGAAATAAGAGATAGCCTTGCCAACAGTGTATTGAATTTTCCATTTGTCTGGAAAAGTGCTCAATTTGGCTACGATGGTCAGGGAGTGAAAATAGTGCGTTCTACAGAAGAACTGCGTGAACTTCCTAATGTGGAATGCATTGTTGAGGAATTGATCGATTTTAAGAATGAGTTAGCCGTTATTGCAGTGCGCAGTTCGGAGGGTGAAATAAAGACCTATCCGGTGGTAGAGATGGAATTTCATCCCGAAGCCAATCAGGTGGAGTACGTGATCTGTCCGGCCAGAATTAAGCCCGGGATAGCCGATCAAGCCCGAAAAATTGCATCTGATCTGGTGGAAAAACTGGATAATATTGGCCTGCTGGCAGTAGAAATGTTTCAGACTCAAAATGACGAGATCCTCGTCAATGAAGTAGCCCCCAGACCACATAACAGTGGGCATTACAGTATTGAAGCCAGCTTTACCAATCAGTTTGAACAACACCTGAGAGCCATTCTGGGTTTGCCTTTGGGCCAGACCGATAGTAAGCTAGCCGGAATAATGGTAAATTTGGTAGGCGAGGAAGGATATAAGGGCGAAGTAGTGTATGAAAATATCGAGAAAATCCTCGAACTGGATGGAGTTACACCCCATATATATGGGAAATCCCAAACCCGACCGTTTCGAAAAATGGGTCATGTAACCATTGTAAACGAGGATCTCAACATGGCACGTAAAGTGGCTGAAATTGTGAAAAAGACCATTCGAGTAATAAGTAAATAGGTTGTGATGAGTAAAGTAGCTGTAATAATGGGCAGCACCAGTGATCTTGAAGTAATGCAGGAGGCGGTAGATGTCCTAAAGGAATTCGGAATTCAGGTTGATGTTGATATCGTATCAGCACATCGTACACCGGAGAAAATGTTCGATTTTAGCAAGAATGCTCATCAGCAAGGTTACAGCGTAATCATTGCAGGAGCAGGGGGTGCAGCTCACCTACCAGGGATGGTTGCCTCTATCTCACCGCTTCCTGTAATCGGCGTGCCGGTAAAAAGCCGGAATTCTATTGATGGTTGGGATTCGGTATTATCCATCTTGCAAATGCCTGGAGGCGTACCAGTGGCCACCGTTGCACTGAACGGGGCCAAAAATGCCGGTATTTTAGCGGCCCAGATCATCGGCAGTCATCAAAAAAGTATTCTGGATAAGGTAATAGCCTTTAAAGAACAACTTAAGGACAAGGTCATCAAGGGGGCCGAAGAGCTGCACAAAAAATAGCCCTAACACCGATTGTCAGTCTAGATTATTAACCCAATTACCATAAAATAGCTGCTCCCAGATATGAATCCACTCTTATCTTCTTTTGACACCGCTCCTTTTTCAGAGATCCAGAACGAACATTTTAAACCGGCCTTCATAGAGGCTATTGAAAATGCGAGGTCCGAAATTGATGCGATCACCGCTAGTAAGCAAGAGCCCAGCTTCGAGAATACTATTGAAGCTTTGGATTTTGCCGGCAAACAACTGGATAGGATCTCAAGCATTTTCTTCAATCTCAATGCAGCTGAGACCAATGAAGAGATCCAGAAAATTGCCCAGGAGGTCTCGCCGCTTTTAGCTGAATTCTCCAACGACGTTACATTGAACGAGGCCTTGTTTCAACGCGTTAAAAAAGTCTACGAGCAGAAAGCTGATTCGAGCCTCACTCCCGAACAATTCACACTTCTGGAGAAAAAATACAAGAATTTCAGCAGGAATGGGGCTCATTTGTCCAATGGTGATAAAGAAAAACTCAGAGAAATTGATAAAGAACTTTCTAAACTGAAGTTGAAGTTTGGCGAAAATGTATTGGCCGAGACCAATAAATACGAGCTACATATTACGAACATCAATGATCTGGAAGGTCTACCCGAAATGCAGGTAGCTGCCGCAGCTGATCTTGCCAAATCCCGTTCCAAAGAGGGTTGGGTTATCACCCTGGATTATCCCAGCTATATACCTTTTATGAAATACGCCAAAAACCGGGAGTTGCGAAAAGAATTGGCAATAGCTTTTGGTAGCAAGGGATATCACGCAGACGAACTGGACAACAAGGAGATCGTGATTAAAATTGCCAGCTTAAGATTTAAGAGGGCTCAATTGCTGGGATATGAATCCCATGCCCATTTTGTGCTGGAAGAACGCATGGCCGATGCTCCAGAGAAAGTATTCAAATTCCTGGATGAATTGCTTGAGAAGGCCAAACCTGCTGCCCGGAGGGAATTTGAAGAATTGACCGAATTTGCCAAAAAGACAGACAACTTAGGAACACTTCAAAAATGGGATGGTGCCTATTATTCCGAAAAATTAAAACAAGAAAAATTTGACCTCGATGATGAAATTCTAAAACCCTACTTCCCATTGGAAAGAGTGATCCAAGGTGTTTTTAAAGTGGCAGAAAAACTATTTGGGCTTCATTTTGAAGAAGTTTCCGATATAGATACCTATCATGATGAGGTGAGAACATACCGGGTCTATGATCAACAAAAGCAATTTATTTCGCTATTCTATGCCGACTTCCATCCGAGACCCGGGAAGAGGGGTGGTGCATGGATGACCTCCTATAAATCCCAGTATATTTACAAGGACGTGAACGAGAGGCCCCATATCTCAAATGTCTGCAATTTCACACGCCCTACGGATACAACACCTTCGCTGCTCACCTTCAATGAAGTGAAGACCCTCTTTCACGAATTCGGACATGCTCTCCACGGAATGTTGGCAAACACCCATTATCCAAGTCTATCCGGCACTTCCGTATATTGGGATTTTGTGGAATTGCCCAGCCAGATCATGGAGAACTGGTGTTATGAGCCCGAAGCTCTTAAATTATTCGCGAGGCATTACCAGACCGATGAGCTGATCCCTATGGAACTGGTGCAAAAAATAAAAGATGCCGCTACTTTCCAGGAAGGGATGGCTACATTGCGACAACTCAGTTTCGGTCTTCTAGACATGTCATGGCACGGAAGTGATCCTTCTGCCATAACGGATGTCAAGTTACATGAAGATCAGGCCTTCGAAAGCACCAGGTTATATCCCAAAACCTCCGAAACCTGTATGAGCACATCTTTCTCCCATATCTTTCAGGGAGGCTATTCATCCGGTTACTATAGTTATAAATGGGCAGAAGTACTGGATGCCGACGCATTTGCCTATTTTAAGCAGGAGGGTATTTTCAACCAGGAAATTGCTCAAAGGTTTAAAGAGCATATTTTATCAAAAGGTGGTACGGAGAAACCCATGGTCCTTTACAAGAGATTCAGGGGTAGTGAACCTAGTATCGATCCACTGCTGGAAAGATCCGGACTCATAAAAAAGGCGAGCTAGTCTCCCTGAGCCGTGGCGTAAGCATCATAACCTCCTTTCAGATCCACCACTTCATAACCCAAAGAATCCAGTAGCTGTGCTGCCTTGGCACTGCGCCCCCCTTTTTTACAATACACATAGAATGTATGATTGTCGCCTAGTGCACTTACTTTGGTCTGGAAATCCGCATCGAACCAATTGATATTTAAAGCATTCTCCATGTGACCCGTCTTGAACTCTTCAGGGGTACGTACATCTATCAGTACAGCATTTTTGACATCATTTTGTGAAAATTCTGTGA
>JAAUYH010077366.1_pt1 | contig 10699 bp, 10 predicted proteins | sample 7278061 | NCBI WGS metagenome assembly JAAUYH01 (sample SAMN14350203, study PRJNA611818) | marine sediment metagenome | isolation source: surface marine sediment (0.6m) | place: French Polynesia: Moorea | collected 2018-08 | reverse complement strand
CCAATCGCATCACTACCCCCACGTTGAAAACGTCGAAGGGCGTCAGAGTCAAGGTGTCGAGTCGTAGTACCTTACCCTATCGGGCCGTAGCTCGAAGAGGGAAGCCTAAAGGGTAAACAACATTGCAAAATCAAGCCCTTCTTTGGAATGCACTATTTGAGAGTTGCATAAAATAATACCGCCAATTGATTTTTTAATATAATTTCAATTTTTTATACAATATTTGTCATGTTGTTTATGCAACTAAGGGGTTTACGTTGTTTTAAGATACAGGCGTGTACACGCACCAAATAATTTTTGCTTGACTTTTCAAAAGTGATTGAATAGTCAAAAAATTGAGAATCTTCTGCTATTGCTAACTGTTGAACCTCCGGTGGACAAAATGAAACCCTTTGAACAATTCCCTTCTGAGCTGAGCAAGAAAATTCGCTATATCCTGACTGATATTGACGATACGCTTACCCTAAATGGACGTTTGCCTGCTGCTGTTTTTGTGGCCATGGAGCGTCTGAGAGATGCCAACATTCGAAGCATACCGATCACCGGAAGACCGGCTGGCTGGTGTGATCACATTGCGCGAATGTGGCCGGTGGATGGTCTAGTGGGTGAAAACGGCGCCTTTTATTTTTGGTATGACGATTCGGCACGTAAGATGTTGCGCCGCTATTTTAAATCGGAAGACCAACGTCAAGCCGACCGCCAAAAGTTAAAAGAACTAAAACTGGAAATTCTAAAAAAAATTCCAGAGGCAGGCATTTCAGCAGATCAACCCTACCGCGAAACAGATCTGGCGATAGACTATTGTGAAGACATCCCGGCGTTGCCCGTTGAAAAGGTCGAACAAATCGTCAATATGTTCAAACAAGCCGGTGCTGAAGCCAAAGCGAGCTCAATCCATGTAAACGGGTGGTTTGGCGAGTATGATAAACTGACAATGACCCGCTATTTATTTAAAGAGGTTTTTCATGAGGATTTGAAAGACATCAAGGAAGACGTCATTTACATCGGAGATTCCCCCAATGACGCACCGATGTTTTCCTACTTTCCCCATTCGGTCGGTGTGGCCAACGTCTTGCAGTTTGAAGGCAGAATGCCGTGCAATCCAGGCTGGATTACCCGCAAGGAGGGCGGGTATGGATTTGCCGAAATGGTGGATAGACTGCTTGCCCTTTAATTGTTTGAGTTTACTTTCAACCGTAAAAAAAAAGGAGGGTGAAAATGAGCAAGAACACGGGAAAAAAGCAAAAGCCGGATAGGACTTTTGAGAAACCGGTGACGCGACGTACATTTCTCAAAAAAAGTGCCGCAGGTGCCGCCGTCATTTATACCACTGCCAGTGTGGGACCATTCGTACGCACCTCAAAGGCGGCCAAATTGGACTTGCGCTGGTTGGGATGGGAACACTATAATGTAAAGAAACTTACCGCTAAATTTGAAAAGGAGCATGACTGCAAAGTCAGTGCCGGCTTTTTCGACGGGAACTCGGAGGCGTACAACAAGCTGCGTGGCGGCGGCGTGAAAGATTTCGATCTCGTCATGGCGGATGGTTTCTGGCCCCGCCTGTATGCCAAACAGGGTCTCACCCAGCCGGTTGACTACAGTAAGCTTTCTAATATGCAGAACGTATTTCCGGTATTCGTGCCTCCCAATTTCATGTTGCTGCAGGAGGAAAACGGAGAAAACATGATTGCTGCCCCCAACTGCTGGGGCGGATATGGTATCACGATTAACATGGATAAGGTGGCTGAAGAAGACTCCGATTCCATTTATCTCCTCTATAACCCCAAATACAAGGGGCATCTCTGTGTGAGTGCCCGATTTGAAGAAAATATCGCCTTAACCGGAATCCTGGTTTGCCACCGCATGGGAACAAAGGACAAACCGCGTCCCGATGGCAAACCATTTAATCCTTACGTGCTGAGTGACGAAGAACTTGCAGAATGTAAAAAGCTTCTCATCGAGCAGAAAAAATATCTTCTCACCCGCTGGAACGATGAAGCAACCTTAGAAAGGCTGCTCCGCGCCCAAGCGGTTTGGGCGGCACCTGAATGGTCCGGCGTCTATCGCCTGATTCATTTTGACTACCTCGACGGCAAATCCAAACTGCGCATGAAGCATTTACTCCATCCCAAAGAAGGCGGACTGGGTTGGGTGGACACTTGGTGTGTGACATCGGGTGTCAAAGACAGTGAGAAAATGGCGTTGGCCCATGAATGGATCAACTATCGGTTAAAACCCGAAAACATGGTGATTGTGGCTGAAGAGATCGGCTGGGCGCCTACCGTAGACGTACGCAAAATGATTCCCAAGCGCTACGTCGACACGCTGTTTTTAAACAACACGGATGCCATCAAGGGTTTGTATCAATTTGACGCGCCATCCTCTCCCGAAAAATGGGAACGTATTTGGTCAGAAGTGGAAGCATCCTGACGCCTTCACGCCAAAAACTGTATGGGGAAGTGCATCTTAGGTCTGGCAGCACTTCCCCGCAATCTTCCTAAAGCCAGATTCACGGGAAGCCGCAATGACTGAGCCAGCCTTAAGACTGGTCAAAGTTGAAAAATCGTTTGAAAAAATCCGCGCCGTTGACCAAGTAAGCCTAGAGGTGGATACAGGTGAATTTTTTTCCCTTCTGGGTCCAAGCGGCTCCGGCAAAACGACCCTTTTACGGATCATCGCGGGTTTGGAGACACCGGGAAACGGTACGATTCACATTGGCGGACTTGATGTGACCCGGCTTCCTCCCTACGCTCGCGGCATCGGAATGGTGTTTCAGGATTTTTTACTGTTTCCCCATAAAACGGTTGCCGAAAATATCACCTTTCCCCTCAAGATGCAGAAATTGACAGCGAGCCGGCAAAAAGAACAACTCGATTGGGTGATCTCGCTGGTACGGATGCGAGGATTCGAGAACCGATATCCCCATCAGCTATCGGGCGGACAAAAACAGCGGGTCGCGCTGGCTCGAGGATTGGTTTCCCGGCCGGATATCCTCCTGTTGGATGAACCCCTTGCCAACCTGGACCTGGAGTTGCGCAAGGAGATGGAGGTGGAGATGCGGCGATTCCAGGCAGAGCTGGAAATACCCTTTATCTACGTTACTCATAATCAGGAGGAAGCCTTGACATTGAGCTCCCGCATGGCGGTGATGCACAATGGCAAATTTGAACAGGTGGGCCCTAAGCTCGACCTCTACAATCGTCCCAGGACCCGGTTCGTGGCCTCCTTTCTGGGATCACCGAATCACATACAGGGACAAATTAAAACGATAAATAGTGATGCAATCATCCTCGATTGGAAAGGGCTTGATTTGAAAATTCCTGTCCAAAAAAACCTGCATGTCGGGGATACCATCGATTATTTTTTAAAACATGAAAGAATTCTTATCCAGGTGCCGGGTGAAGCCGTGCCTGCCGAAGGTGATAACCGAATGGAAGGCATGTTACGAGATGTTATTTTTAAAGGCCAGCATTCGGCTTACTTTGTCGTACTGCAAAATAAAGAAGAGCTCGTCGTCAATGCAGCCACCGAGATGCCGGACCTCCAGATTCGACATCCCGTTGAGATATGCTGGCCCCCCGAGGCCGGTGATGCATTTCTAGCAGAGGACCATTGAAAATGACCTTCTTTTGGAAATTGCGTCAGAGCCCGAATTTCCGCTTTGTCCTTCTAACGCTGCCCGGCGCCTTGTTTCTGCTCCTTTTTTTAGTCCTGCCGTTGATATCGATCTTGATTTTCAGTTTCTGGCGAACAGAAAGCTATGAACTGATTGCGGATTGGAACATTGAGAATTATAAAACCATCTTGGGTGAAAAAACCTACCTGACGTTCATATGGCGCTCTCTCGTCATGGCTGTGTCCGTGTCGCTGGCCTGTCTCATTTATGCCTACCCGGTTGCTTATCTCGTCGCCAAACGGGGCGGGCGCTATCGCCTGATATTGATTCTGCTGACAGCAGCCCCTTTTTTTACGGGCATCATATTACGGGTAACGGCCATGCAGCAAATCCTGGGACCCATCGGATTGCTCAACATGGCCCTTCAGACGTTTGGGTTTGAACCGATTCGAGTGCTTATGTACTCCAATGTTGCTTCTGCCATTGGTTTGATTTACCTCTGGATCCCATTTATGGTGCTGGCCATCTATCTTTCGCTGCTCAATTTCAATTTCTCGCTCCTGGAGGTCGCCTATGTCAACGGTGCCAAACCTTGGCGGGCTTTTATTGAGATCACCTGGCCTTTGAATTGGATCGGAACCGCCATCGGAATTATCCTGGTGTTCATCCCGACCTTTGCGGCCTTCGTAACGCCCCGATTTCTTGGCGGCGTCAACGGGGCCCTATACGGAAATATCCTCGAACACCAGTTCGGCGCCACCGGTACCTGGGCCCTTGGCTCGGCCATGGGTGTGGTGTTGTTTCTCATCTGCTTTATATTTATCGTGATTATCTGGCGTACCATCAACTTGCAGCGCAGCGGATATACCGGGGAGGAGATCTGAGATGGCCGCGGTGAGTCCCAAAGAACGCGCAGTGGTTGTCACCCAATCGGCATTGCTTGTGTTTCTGTATATCTTTCTTTACTTCCCCATTTTTTTTATTATCTACGTCTCTTTCGTAGACAATACCGTCTGGCCGTTTCCGCCGGAATTTACATGGGAGTGGTATGAACGGCTGTGGATAATGAGCGACTTCCATCTTGGTCTACTTAACAGTATACTGATCGGAATCGGCACCGGCGCTTTGTCGAGCATCTTTGCCGCCTCGGCGGCCATTGGACTGCTTAAATACAAATCACGTTTGCGGGGTCTATTAGCCGTGCTCTACCTGGCGCCCTTGTTTGTTGCCGGTATTTTAATCGGTATTTCATCGCTGATGTTCCATCGCAACATATTGGGACTGCCCGGAAACCTCTCCTCAGCGATTCTATCCAACACGACCCAGGCACTGTCTTTTGCTTTTTTGGTTATTTTGGCCCAGCTGACCCGCTATGACTGGCGCATGGATGAGGCCGCCATGGTCTTTGGGGCCCGCCCAACACGCTGCTTTTGGGAAGTCACCTTGCCTACCATCTGGCCATCTGTCTTGGGTGCCTTCTTGGTGAGCTTTATTCTTGCCTTTAATAATCTTGAGATTACATTTTATGCCGTCGGGGCGATTCCCACCCTTCCCACCATTGCCTGGGGAACACTGCGTCACGGCATCGAACCCGAATTGTATTCCCTGGCATCAATTATCAACGGCTTGGTTTTTTTTGTCCTGATTACGCTATTTTTTCTGATTCGCCTTGGATTTGTGCGGTTGGGTTATAGAGGACAATAATTATGAAGCGCGTTCTCGCCATCGACCAGGGTACAACGGCGACTAAGACCTATACGCTGGATACCGAGGGGCAATTCTCTTTCTGCCGTGCGATGGAACATCCTCAAATTTATCCGCAACCCGGGTGGGTGGAGCATGATCCGGAAATTCTCTTGTCCAACGTAAAAAAATCCATTGAATCGGCAACCGATTTTGAAGCCATCGGGATGGACAATCAGGGCGAGACCGTGATTGCTTGGGACGGCGATAGCGGGCTGCCCGTGTATAACGCTATCGTGTGGCAGGACCGGCGAACCACAGAATTTACGGAAGCGCTCAAGGCCAAGGGTGCCGAAAGTCTGACCCTGGAACGGGCGGGACTTCCTTTAGATCCTTATTTTTCAGCCTCAAAGCTGCGCTGGATTTTAAAGAATGCCCCCCAAGCTGCCGGGCTGCTGAAAAAAGGGAAACTAAGGCTGGGTACATCCGATAGCTTTCTTATCCACCGTTTGACGGGTGATTATGCCACCGATGTAACGACGGCATCGCGCACCAGCCTGATGAACCTAAAAACCGGTAATTGGGATCCGGATCTGTGTGAGATTTTCGAAATACCTATTGACATCCTACCGGAAATCCGACCCACCACCGCCCATTTTGGGGTTTTGAAGACCAAGGGGCGAGAGATTCCGCTTTCAGCCAGTGTTGTAGATCAACAGGCTGCCCTACTGGGCCACGGTTGTTTTAAACCCGGTCAAATCAAGGTGACGTTCGGCACTGGGGTTTTTGCCCTCGCCAATGTTGGTGAGCGTATTAAAAGTGATCATGAACGGGGTATTTTGTCGACCGTCGCCTGGCAGTTGGCCAATCAGAAGCCGGTCTACGCCGTTGATGCCGGCGTTTACAATGCCGGTTCGGCTGTAAACTGGACCAAACAACTCGGTCTATTTAGTGATTTTAACGATATCAATCACTTCGACAAACCTTGCGCAATTTCGAGGAAGCTTGTGTTTGTGCCGGCATTGTCCGGACTGGCCTGCCCGTATTGGGATCGGTCGGCTGCGGGTCTGTGGTTGGGAATGAGTCTTGAGGTCACCAAGGAAGATCTATGTCAGTCGGTCCTGGAGGGAGTCGCCCTTCGGACCGCCCAGGTGCTGAATGCCATTTTCCATCTATCCGGCGAGCAGACCCGTATTTCAGTTGACGGCGGCCTGATCAATAACTCCTATTTTTGCCAATTTTTGGCGGATGTGACCCAGTGTAACATCGTCGTGCAGGGTTCTCCGGATATTACGGCTTACGGCACCGGTCGCTTCGCCTTAATAGGCAATGGCATGGTAAACAATTTGTCAGACTTGGCGCCTGCCGAGAAACCAAAATCAGTTGTCAGCCCGCATGAAGATCTAAGCCACCTCAAAGCCCTATTTGACGATGCGGTAGACCGCTCCAGGAACTGGCGTTGATCAGCTTCTTTCCCGAGGTTGTTTTCAATTAGGCAATGTTAAATAAATGAAATGGCATGATCCGTTATGGGCGACTTGACCAAATACCCATTGACAACCAAATATGATTTCGTTAATCAATTACCAATGTTTGCTGCTATCCTGAATCCTCTAACGCCATTCATAAGCCACCCCGACAGTTAAAGGATAACGAAATGTTTCTTAATAACAGGCGGATCAATCCCTCACCGAGACACTTAAGGCATTCGCCTGGGTTTCGAGCTCACTAAAAACATGAAAATCTCTGAGAATAAGAAGGGAGCAATCAAATGCAAGTTGAAGCGAGGTTAAAAGAATTGGGAATTGACCTTCCTCCGGCGATTACACCGGTGGCCAATTATGTTCCGGCCGTTGTGACCGGCAATTTGGTTTTCCTATCCGGTCACGGTCCGGTTAAAGAAGACGGCACCTTGGTCACCGGTAAAGTCGGTGCAGATCTAACTGTCGAAGAGGGCTATGAAACGGCCCGTCTAATCGCCATGGGCTTGCTGGGATCACTAAAGGCCCAAATTGGGGATTTGGACAGGGTCAAACGGATTGTAAAACTGCTGGGCTTAGTCAACTGCACCGCCGAATTTACCGATCAGCCTAAAGTCATTAATGGCGCTTCAGACTTTCTCGTCGAAGTATTTGGCGGAAAAGGCAAACATGCTCGTTCAGCAGTTGGAACCAACGCGTTACCGATGAACATTTCAGTTGAAATTGAAATGATCGTGGAGATTGAAGGGTAGATTCGCTAGATGGCATCTTACTAAGAAGTTCATTGTCGCTCAGGCATTTCACCGCCCGCTTAAATCTTAATGAAAAATGTCTAAATAATTCTTGCTGCATTAGCAATTCAGAAAGGAGGTGAAATATTAGAAATTATAATTTACGGAATTAGTCCAATTTTATTTGGGGGTTAATGAACAATAAAAGCGAAAGGAGTGCTGCAAAATGATATCGCGAAGAAATTTTTTTGGAAAGACAATAGGGATTGGCGCCGCGGCTCTGGGGTTTTTGGGCCTGAAGTCGAAGGTCGCCCAGGCCGAAACCGGCAAAAGGGATAGTCTCCTTTACAAAGTTCTAGATCGAGGCAAAATCATCGTGGGAACCGGCAGTGGAAATCCGCCTTGGCATTTTGAAGATGATAAGGGCGAATTACAGGGATTCGATGTTACTATGGCCAGGCTCCTGGCCAAAGGCCTATTCGACGATATGAAAGCTGTTGAATTTAACCGGCAGAAACCAGATGCCCGCATCCCAAACTTGCAGGCCAATAAGGTGGATGTCGTGTTTCAGTTTATGACGGTCAATGCCCAACGTGCTCAGTTGGCAGAATTTTCCATTCCTTACTATCGTGAGGGCGTCAATACCTTGCTCATGAAGAATAGCCCATATAAGGGTGCCGGAGACCTGGCAGCAGCCGGTAAACCAGTCACCGTGTCGGTGCTGCAAAATGTTTTTGCGGAAGATCTTGTCCATGACGGGATACCCAATGCCAAAGTCTTGCAGCTGGATACCCAGGCCAATGTGATGCTTGCGCTTGATTCAGGCCGGGTTGAGGCGGCCGCCGTTGACGATTCCACCGTGCGGTGGATGGTCGCTCAGGAACCGGATAAATACAAAGTGGGCGATACGGGCTGGTGGCCGCAGACTTACGCCGCTGCAGTGAAACCGGGTGATACGATCTGGCTGAACTACGTCAACACGATATTACATGAAGCCATGACGGGTGTTGAGTTTGCCGAGTATTCGGCGGCATTTAAAAAGTACTTTGGCGAGGAGCTGCCGAATCCCCAAACAGGCTTCCCGATGGAATATAAGTAGTTAGGTTTTCAGAGCAAATACCTGGATTTTGCAAGTAACAACAAAGGGTGCCCAACATCAGGCACCCTTTTGCTTCGCTGTGGATAGGTAGGGTATATGTATCATCTGAATTGGCGGCCTATTTTTCAAAACTTCGATTTACTTTGGCAGGGGCTCTTGACGGGCCTGGGATTGGCGCTTTTATCTTTGGCCATTGGGTGCGTCATTGGAATCATGGGTGCTTTTGCCCGGGTATACGGCGGACGGCACCTTAGAGCTGCGGCCACTGCCTATACCGAATTTGTCAGAAACGTTCCGCTGTTGTTGATCGTATATTTCGTGTTCTATGGCTTGGGTCTGCTAGGACTTCACCTATTAGACAATGTCTGGTCATTTGTGCTGGCCCTCGCGGTATATTCAGGTGCCTATCTGGCTGAAGTCTTTCGTGCCGGTGTCATGTCCGTACCGGAGGGGATAATTGAAGCCGGTAAAGCCATCGGTTTAACGCCCCGCAAAACCATGCAATTTGTCACGCTTCCGATGACGTTTCGAATTGTCTTGCCTTCTTTGAGCAATACGTTTATTTCCCTGTTCAAAGATACGTCTTTGGCGGCAGCGATTTCCGTTCCGGAGTTAACCTATGGCGCCATGGTGATCAACACCAACACATGGCGAATCTTGGAAGTTTACACCACAGTGGCCATCATGTATCTCATTACCTGCTACGTACTGGCGGGTTTATTGCGTTTGCTGGAAAGAAAATATGCTATGGTTAGATAATAAGGAGTTAGGATAAAAACATGATCGATTTACTCCTGCAAAATGCTCATCTTGTTTGGCGAGGCTTATCTGTCACCCTGGAAGCCTCTGCCTGGGTGATTGCTGCCGCAAGTATCGGCGGTCTCTTGGCAGGTCTCGCCTTGCTCTACGGACCTTTGCCTCTGCGCCTTTTGATGAGAGTCTATGTCGATACCATCCGCGGTATTCCACTGCTGGTACTGATCTTTAGTGTTTTTTACGGGTTGCCTGCCATGGGCGTGCAGATATCTGCATTTGTCGCAGCGGTAATGGCGCTAGCCATTTTTGGAACGGCCCACGTTTCGGAAGTGGTGCGCGGTGCGGTGGATTCAATCCCGGATGGTCAAACCGAAGCAGCCAAAGCAATCGGGTTGACATTTTACAAGCGCCTGCGTTATGTAATTTTCCCTCAGGCTCTGGCGCGGGCCATCCCTCCCTGGACCAATACAGCCGTAGAATTGGTAAAGGCATCTTCCTTGCTGGCGTTGGTCAGTATTATCGACTTGCTTTATTCAACCGAGCAAATCGCGGCGCGAACCCGTGAACCTTTGCTGTTTTATGGGGTTGCGGCGATCCTGTATTTTTCCATCAACTATAGTCTCTCGCTGTTGGGTGCCAGGGTAGAGAAGAAATTTACGTATTCAGGTTAAAGGAATCGGTGATGAGCGACCGTGTCGTCTTAATCGAGAATCTTGAGAAAAGCTATGGTGAACTAAAAGTGCTGAAGGGGATTGATCTGGCAGTCGATCAGGGTGATGTTTTGGCCATTATTGGCCCCAGTGGCTCGGGCAAAACAACCCTGTTGCGATGTATAAATTTTCTGCAACCCTATGACAGGGGGAAAGTGTATATTGAAGGGGAACTCATCGGATACAAGGAAGAGAAGGGCAAATTTATCAAACTGCCGGAAAGTGCCGTCGCCAAACAGCGGTCAAAGGTCGGCATGGTATTTCAGCAATTCAACCTGTTTCCCCATATGACCGCACTGGAAAACGTGACATTGGGATTGGTTCAGGTGAAAAATATTTCACGCGACGAGGCCGATGATATCGGTCGCAACTGGCTGGAGAAGGTGGGCTTGAGTGATAAGATCGATTCATACCCCGCCGAACTATCCGGTGGTCAGCAGCAGCGCGTCGGGATTGCCAGGGCCGTGGCAGTCGAACCACGGGTCGTTCTCTTTGATGAGGTCACCTCTGCTTTGGACCCCGAATTGGTTGGCGAAGTTCTCAGCGTAATGAAATCCCTTGCGGACAACTACCATATGACCATGCTGGTTGTTACCCACGAAATGCTATTTGCCAAGGAAGTG